>JAABUX010001732.1_pt1 | contig 32198 bp, 39 predicted proteins | sample 5561851 | NCBI WGS metagenome assembly JAABUX01 (sample SAMN10711883, study PRJNA513361) | rock metagenome | isolation source: Antarctica rocks | place: Antarctica: Victoria Land, Richard Nunatak red sandstone | collected 2016-01-03
GCTCATGCAGACCCTCATCGACTCAAAACCGCCGCCCGACATCGCAGCCCAGATCGCGATGTGAACTTGTGGCAAGCGGGAGGCACTTAGAATTGCTGCTGAACGTCCATCCCGTTTGCGGCGCCTATCGACCATTCGGTGCTGTCGAACGCCTGGACGATGTATCGGCAGCCGGCGAAATCTTCCGCCCGCACGTGTTCAGCCTTCGGCGTGCATGGGGAACGTCGTGAACTGGATCATGACACCCTCATTGCCTCTGGGGGTCCGCGCTGTGGCGAGCCGCCAGTTTCGGTGCTGTCCGGGTCGGGAGGCCGCCCGCCGTCATCCCGCGGCAGCGCCCGGTTGGGGAAGGCATCGCCGGTCGAGGAGGACCGCTGGCCGGTTGGCGTCATAGGCCGAGGCCATGCACAGGCGGTTCCCCGGCGAAAAAGCGTTGACGCCCGGCAAAGCCTGCCAAACCCCGCCCAGCCGCGCAAGCGCGCCTGCCCCGCCCGCATCCGACCACCCTTGCCCCGCACACCCAGCCCGGCATAATCCGCGCGCAACCGCACCGGAGACCCTCGCCCATGAACATCCGCCGCATCGCGCCGGAGGCCCGGCTGTCCGGCGCCGTGGTGCACAACATGACGGTATACCTGGCCGGGCAGGTCGCCGACGACCCGGCGGGCGGCGCGGAGCAGCAGGCGGCGGATATCCTGCGGCAGGTCGACGCGCTCCTGAACGAGGCCGGGACGGACAAGACCTATCTGCTGTCCGTGCAAATCTTCCTCGCCGACATGGCGGATTTCCCGGCGGTGAACCGGGCGTGGGACGCCTGGCTCGACCCGCGGCACAAGCCGGCGCGGGCCACCGTCGAGGCCCGCCTCGCCGACCCGGCCTGGCGGGTGGAGATCACCGGCATCGCGGCGCTCCCCCCCATCCTGCCGCGCCCGGCGCAGCCGGCGGAAAGCCAGTTCGCCTGACCGCGCGTCAATTGATGCGCCACTTGATGCACGAATTGACGCACCCGGGGCCGCGTCGCCCGGCGCGTCAATTCGTTTGGGGGCGAAATGCGTTTTATTCTGTGTTGTCAGCGGGTTAGGCCGATCCGGCGCATCAAGCTGCGCGTCAATTCCGGTCCCCCAACGCGCCCCCGGCTGGGAGCCGGTGCGTCAAATCCCCCTTCAAGGGGGGGAATTGACGCACCGTGCGACCCGGGGCGGCGGCAGCGTTGACCCGGCGAATTGACGCAGCCGGGCACAGCGGAGCCATTGCCGTTTCCCATGAGGAAAAAGCGGGTTCAGCGTGAGGCCCAGAACGTGCCGCGTGGCCACGCGGGGTTCGGACACGGCCAATGTATCTTTCCTGGACCCGTTGCGGCAACGTTTTAATGCCCGCCCTTCGCTCGGGCTAGCCGTGCCGGAACACCGCGCGATGTGCACTTTTGCTGCGTTCCACGGCGGTGATTCCGGCCGATCCGGTACATCGCGCCTGGACTCCCGGCGGTGATCGTGCACCCTGGCTGCCGAGACCAGAGCTCGTTGGAGTTGCCGCAACAACAACATTCGGAGGAGCACGACATGACGGTCGCCGAACGCCTGTTTGGCTGGAATCGCTGGTATGACGGATTGCCGCAGGAGTGGCGGTTTCAGCTCGTCCTTTGGCCGATCATCGTGCTGGGCGCCGTCAACATGCTGCTCAGCCTGTCGACCGGGTTCCCCTTCGGCCTTCTCGTGCTGCTCGGCGTGCTGTTCGTGGCCGCGGTCCGCGTCCCCTGCATCGCCGGGTGGATCACCCCGGCCCAGGCCCTCCCGTCCGGCGAACCCGGCGCTCCGCGGCTGGCCATCGGCGGCGCCGGCGCGGACTGGATCGCCGGGCTGAACGAGCGGTACGAGGCGGTGCCGGAGAGGGGCCGCTTCTTCATCTTCCCAGCGATCCTGCTGATCGCCGGGGCCATCAACATGGAGCTGACCATCCAGCAGAAATGGCCATTCGGCCTGATCTTCCTCCTCGCGCTGCTCGCGGTCATCGTGGTGCGCGCGCCCTATGTCCACGGAATGCTCAAGGGGCCATCGGCAGCGGGCGGCCCGGCGCCCGCCCTGCCATACGCGCGGATCGCCGACGAGCGCTCTCTGACGCCCGCCTATTCGGGCGAACCAGCGGCCTTCGCCCCAGCGGCGCGGCACGATGCGCCGGCAGCCGATCCCAAGGAAGCCGCCAAGCCCGCCGCCGATTTGGGTCCGGCACCCGAGCCGGACCGTCACGCCGCCGCCGCCTCCCCGCCGCCTGCCGCCACGCCACGGTCGGAACCGGCCCAGGAGCCGGGTGACGCGGAGGCCTAGCACCTGCCAGAACACAGCCCGACGGAGTAAGGGCCGCTTCGTCCGGATTTCAGCGGTGTTCAGTCCCCGGGATCATGACGCTGGCGCGCAAGCGGCGCTCCGGCGTCATACGCCTACCCTGGGCTGGGCACCGTCGTGACGACGCCGCGCGGGCCGGTCAGCGTGCTCGTGCCGTTGCCGTTGTTCATCAACTGCCCCTGGCCCGCGCCCCTTGCGGGCGTCGTCGTCTGATAGCTGCCGGCGCCTCCGGTCGTGGTGACCGGGCCATGGGACGTGAAGACGGTCTGGCCGGCGCCGCGGTTTGGCGATCCTGCGCCCACGAAGCCGCCGTTGAAGCCGCCGTTTCCATTGCCGCCTCCGGCAGCGAAGGCCGCGCCGGCCGGAATGGCTGCAATCGCCAGGATGGCGAGCGCACGCTTGGCGCGGGCAAGAATGATGGGCATGGACAGTCTCCGTGTCGCAGGCGGCGTCAGCGCCGCCAGGCCCAGACAAGGTGATGCGCCGCCCCGCAAGCCAATGCGGCGTCCGCACCGGCACATGCCGGCGCGGCATGAGGCCGCCCGTCTGGAAGCGAGGCCTGCCGGAGCGCCGCCATGGGGCTTGACCCCGGCGCCGGCCCGGCCTGTGCTGGCGCCATGATGCACGAGGATTATGTCGGCCGGACCGAGACGCGCACGGACACCATCGGCCCGCACCTGCTGCACGGCTTGGCGGCGACGCTCGGGGTGGCGGTGCCGGGGCGGCTGCCGCCGTTGTGGCACTGGATGCTGTTCCAGGACTGGGTGACGCCGGACCGGCTCGGCCCGGACGGGCACCCGCGGCGGGGCGGGTTCCTGCCGCCCGTGCACGACCTGCCGCGGCGGATGTGGGCCGGGGGGCGGATCGGGTTCCTCGGGCCGCTGCACGCGGGCGACACGGTGCGGCGGCGCAGCACGATCCTGTCGGTGGAGGAGAAGCAGGGCGGCAGCGGGCGGCTGGTGTTCGTCACCGTCGCCCACGCCATCGAGGGGCCGCGCGGCCCGGCCATCGCGGAGGAGCAGGACATCGTGTATCGCGGCGCGGAGGGTGCCGCCGCCAAGCCCGCCGGACCCGCGGCGCCCGCGCCGCCGGGCGCCCGGCGCGGCACGGTGCGGCCGGACCCGGTGCTGCTGTTCCGCTACTCCGCGCTGACCGGCAACGGGCACCGCATCCATTACGACGCGGACTACGTGCGGGGCGTCGAGGGCTATCCGGGCCTGGTGGTGCACGGCCCGTTGCAGGCGACCCGGTTGGCCGGGCTGCTGGCGGACCGTGACATCGCGTCGTTCAGCTTCCGCGGCCTGCGCCCGGCGTTCCACAACGCGCCGCTGGCGACGGAAGCGTGGGAGGAGGGCGGCGCGTGGCGGCTCCGCACCCTGGACGAAGGCGGGCGCGTGTGCATGGCGGCGGAGGCGGCGCTTGCGTGACGCCCCCATGCCTGAAGTCCGGGGCGCCGCCTGATGGCGTTCCTGACGGAGCCGGAGCCGCCGCGCGGCGTGGCCCTGCCCGTCGCGCCCGGCATCCGCCGGGTGGTGGCGGGGAACGCGGGCGCGATGACCTACCACGGCACCAACACCTACCTCCTCGACGCGCCGGAGGGCACGGTGGTGCTGGACCCCGGGCCGCCGGACGACCCGGCGCACGTCGCCGCCGTGCTGGCCGCCGCCGGGCCGGTGGCGCGCATCCTGCTGACCCACACGCACGTGGACCATGTGGGCGCGCTCCCGGCGCTGCGGGCGGCCACGGGGGCGCCGGTGCATGCCTGGCACGCCCCGGCGGTCCCAGAGGTCGTGCCGGATGCGGCATTGCGCGACGGAAACGCCGTGGACGGCTGGCAGGCGGTGTGGACGCCGGGGCATGCGGCGGACCACCTGTGCTTTGCCGGGCCGGATGGCGTGCTGTTCAGCGGGGACCACGTGATGAGCTGGTCCAGCAGCGTGGTCAGCCCGCCCGGCGGCGACATGGCGGCGTATTTCGCCAGCCTGCGCCGGCTGCTGGAGCGGGACGACGCGGTGTACTTGCCCGGCCACGGCCCGCCATTGCCGGAGCCGCGGGCCTTCGTGCAGGACCTCCTGGCGCACCGGGAAGCGCGGGAAGCGGCGCTGCTCCAGGCGCTCGGCCCGGCGCCGCAGGGCACGCGGGCGCTGACGGACGCGCTGTACTCGCAGGTGGACGAGCGGCTGCGCCGGGCGGCGGAGCGGAACGTGCTGGCGCACCTCCTGAAGTTGCGGGCGGAAGGGCGGGCGCAGGACGGGCCGGACGGATGGGTGATAGGATAAAGTGCTGTGACGGTTTGATGTTGGCTCGGATAGCTTACGGGAGAATGAAGGAGGACGCTGTGGACTGGACAGACTGCCCGCTGATCGAGAGGGTGCCCGGCAAGCTTTCGGACGCCCCGGTCATCCGTCATTCGCGCGTCCGCCCGGACGATTTGCTGCTCAATCGGGAGGAGGGCGAGGAGTAGCTTGCCGACGCCTACCGGCTGCCGCTCGACACCGTGCGCCAAGTGTTGGCTTTCTACGACCAGCACAAGGAGCAGCCTCCGCCTGCTGTCTGACCATAATCAACACGTAGCCCAACGTAGGATCGTCTTGCATTTCCGCGTTTCGTGACGCACATAAAGCCCATCATCTGGTCGGCCCCCGCCGGGCGCGTGTTCGTGGCGAGGGGTGCGTGGCAGGGCGCGTCGGGCAGGGGCCGGGCGGCGCCCCATCATCGTATGCCCGGCTTTCGAATGGAGTGACACCGTGTCCGACACCGACGCCAACCCGCTTGCCCTGATCCGCAACATCGGCATCACTGCGCACATCGACGCCGGCAAGACCACCACCACCGAGCGCATCCTGTACTACACGGGCGTGTCGCACCGCATCGGCGAAGTGCACGACGGCAACACCACGACCGACTACATGGCGCAGGAGCGGGAGCGCGGCATCACCATCACGTCGGCCGCCGTGACCTGCGAGTGGAAGAGCCACCGCATCAACATCATCGACACGCCGGGCCATATCGACTTCAACATCGAGGTGAACCGTTCGTTGCGCGTGCTCGACGGCGCGGTGTTCATCATCGAGGGCGTGGCCGGCGTGCAGCCGCAGAGCGAGACCAACTGGCGCCTGGCCGACCGCTACAACGTGCCGCGCATCATCTTCATCAACAAGCTGGACCGCACGGGGGCGGACTTCTACCGGGCGTTCGACACGCTCAAGGAGAAGCTCGACATCGTGGCGCTGCCCTTGCAGCTCCCCATCGGCATCGAGGACACCTTCATCGGCGTCGTGGACCTCGTGGAGATGAAGGCGATCGTCTGGGAAGGCGGCGAGCTGGGCGCGAAGTTCCACGACGAGGCGATCCCGGCCGACCTCCTGGAAAAGGCGCAGGAGTACCGCACGCTGCTGCTGGACACGGCGCTGAGTGTCGATAACGACGCGATGGAGGAGTACTTCGACAAGGGCGACGTGTCCGTCGAGACGTTGAAGCGCTGCATCAAGGCGGGCGCCATCAGCGGCGCGTTCCGCCCGGTGCTGTGCGGCACCGCGTTCAAGAACAAGGGCGTGCAGCCGCTGCTCGACGCCGTGCTGGACTACCTGCCCAGCCCCATCGACGTGCCCGGCATCAAGGTGGCGGAGGAGGAGGACGAGCCGGAGGGCACCGTGCGCCGGATCATCCCCGCCGACATCCGTGCGCCGTTCGCCGGCCTCGCGTTCAAGATCATCAACGACAAGTACGGCACGCTGACCTTCGTGCGGGTGTACTCGGGCAGCCTGAAGTCGGGCGACACCGTGATGAACACGACGAAGGACCACCGCGAGCGCATCGGGCGCATGTTCCAGATGCACGCCGACAAGCGGGCGGAGATCAAGGAGGTCCATGCCGGCGACATCGCGGCGTTCGTGGGCCTCAAGGACACCGTGACCGGCGACACGCTGGCCGCCGCCGAGGACCCGGTGGTGCTGGAGCGCATGTCGTTCCCGATCCCGGTGATCGACATCTCCGTGGAGCCGAAGACCAAGGACAGCGTCGAGAAGATGACGCTCGGCCTGCAGAAGCTGGCCGGCGAGGACCCGAGCCTGCGGCTGCGCACCGACCAGGAAAGCGGGCAGACCATCCTGTCGGGCATGGGCGAGCTGCACCTGGAGATCATCATCGACCGCCTGCAGCGCGAGTACGGGGTGGACGCCAACATCGGCGCGCCGCAGGTGGCGTACCGCGAGACCATCAGCCGCAGCCACACCGAGATCTACACCCACAAGAAGCAGACCGGCGGCTCCGGCCAGTATGCCGAGGTGAAGATCCTGTTCGAGCCGATGGAGCGGAACGCGGGCGTCGTGTTCGAGAACAAGGTGGTCGGCGGGGCGATCCCCAAGGAGTACATCCCGGCGGTCGAGAAGGGCATCAAGAACCAGTGCGAGACGGGCGTGCTCGCCGGGTTCCCCACGGTGGACTTCAAGTACAGCCTGGTGGACGGCAAGTACCACGACGTGGACTCGTCCGCACTGGCGTTCGAGATCGCGGCCAAGGCGTGCTTCCGGGACGGCATGAAGAAGGCCGCGCCGATCATCCTGGAGCCGATCATGGACGTGGAGGTGACGACGCCGCAGGACCACGTGGGCGACGTGGTCGGCGACCTGAACCGCCGCCGGGGCACGATCCAGAGCCAGGACAGCGCCGGCAGCACGGTGATGGTCCGCGCGCACGTGCCGCTGAAGGAGATGTTCGGCTACATCAGCCAGCTCCGCGGCATGACCAAGGGCCGGGCCAGCTTCACCATGCAGTTCCACCACTACGACCCCGTGCCGCGCAACATCGCGGACGAGATCATGGCCAAGAGCGCCTAACACATCGCAACTATCCTGCCCCGGCGGCGCTGGGGCAGGATGACGGCAAACGCACCTGCTGAGACGGCCTCCCCCGGCGCGGAGGGGGCGCAGGCTGCGACCGATGCCGACCGGGACTTCATGGCCCGCGCCCTTGAATTGGCAAAGCAAGGCGACCAGACAAAGGGCGCGTCGGCCATCGGCTGCGTGATCGTGCTCGATGGGCGCATCGTGGCGGAAGGGCACAACGAGGTCGGCCTGCGTCATGATCCTACGGCGCACGCGGAAATGGTGGCGATCCGCCGGGCCGGGGCGGCGCTGGAGCGGGAGGAACTACGCGGCGCGACGTTGTATTCGACGTTGCAGCCCTGCGGCATGTGCACCATGGCGAGCATCTGGAGCCGCATCGACCGCATCGTCTACGGCGCCGGACGGGACGACGTGCACCGGATGTATTTCGAGGACCGCCACCTCGACACGATGAACTTCATCCGCGACGCCTACCGGAAGGACCTGCCGGTGGTGGGTGGCGTGTTGCGGGAGGAGTGCGCGGCGCTGTATTACGGGCCGGACGAGGACCCGCCGGCGGAGGTCCAGGCCAACCTTTAGCTCAGGCCTTCCATGCCCCCGTCCACGCTGAGCGCCTGGCCGGTGATCGTGGCGCCGAACGGGCTGCACAGATAGAGCGCCATGTTGGCGATGTCCTGCTCCGTCACGAAGCAGCCGAGGGAGACCCGCTCGACCGCGCGCTCCGTCACCTCGTTGTCGCTCATGCCCGAGGCCTGGGCCTTGTTGCGGATCACGTTGCGGATGCGCGGGCCGTCCACCAGGCCAGGCAGCAGGGCGTTCACCCGGATGTTGTCGGGGCCGAGTTCCATCGCGAGCGTCCGGGTGAAGCCGACCACGCCCCACTTTGCGGCGCTGTAGGGGCTGCGCAACGGGAAGCCGAACTTGCCGGCGGACGAGCTGATGTTGACGATGCTGCCGCCGCCGGCCCCGCGCAGCGCCGGCACCGCGCGCCGGGCGCAGTGGAACATGCTGGCGAGGTCGGTCTGCAAGGTGGCGTCCAGCTCCGCGGGCACGATGTCCTCCACCCGCGCCGTCGGCCCGGAGATGCCGGCGTTGTTCACCAGCACGTCCAGCCCGCCCAGACGGGACAGCGCCGCGTCCATGAACGCTTCCAGCTCGGCCAGTTGCCCGGCGTCCGCCCGCACGCCTGGGTGCCCGCAGGCGGCGAGCGCCGCCTCGTCCACGTCCGATACGAACACGGCGGCCCCGCAGGCCGCGAAGCTGTCCGCCATGACCCGGCCGATCCCGCCCGCGCCCGCGGTGATCGCGACGCGGAGGGCGGTGAGGTCGAGGGGCACGGGGGTGAGGGCGCCTTGGGGCATGGTGGGGGTCCTTTGGTGGATGGCTTGAGCGATTAATGGATGGTTGAAAGGCTTCTTCTAACGTCGAGGCGAGGAAGCAGCCTCACCCGCCCTTGTCCTCGTCCGGGAAGATCGGCCCGTCCACCATCGCCTCGATGAAGCCGTCGGGCCAGGTGTCCCAATCGTCAGCCATCCAGATCTTGCCGCGCATCGCGCCCGCCAGACGGCGGGGTGGCTTCGACGGCGGCGGCCCCGGCGGCGGGCGCAGTTCGGCCACCACTTCGCTGTCCCAGACAATCAGGAACGACGCGCCCTGCCGGACTTGGCGGAGATGTCCCACCACGTCGTCCCGGAAGTCCGCCATCTCAACCCGGCGAATCGCCGGAGGCTTGTCCTGTTCAGGGTGGTCCAAGGCCCGATCCTCGTTGCTGGACGGAGTGTAGGCATTGCCGCGGCGCCGGCATAGGGTTCCCAGCCTTCCCGCAACCAAGTTCAGGGATGCAAGTGCCCCCTTACCTGTTCGCACCCTGGCACGACTTCTATGCGCTGATCGGCACGGCCTCGGCGACGCTGGTCGGGCTGATGTTCGTGGCCGCGTCCGTCGGCACCGGCGTTTTCACCTCCGAACGGCAGGTGGCGCTGCGCACCTTCCTGTCCCCCACCGTAGTCGCGTTCAGCGTGGTGCTGGGGACGAGCCTGATCGGGGTTCTCCCCATATCCGACTGGCGCGTGCCCGGCCTCCTCCTGGTGGGCACCGGACTGCTCGGCACCGTTTATTCATGGCGGGTATGGCGCCGGATGCTCCATGGCGGCATCGTGCAGCGCATCGACCTTGAGGACCGGGTTTGGTACACGATAATCCCCGCCATGGCCCATTTCGTATTGGCCACGGCGGGCGTCGCACTCGGCATCGAGACGGATGCGGCCTGCGCGATCCTGGCCGTCGGCGTCTGCCTGCTCCTGCTCGCGGGGATCAGGAACGCCTGGGACATGACGACCTGGATCGTCTTGCGCCGGGAGGAATGACGTTTGGCAGCTAACGATCCGTCAACCGCAGCTCGATCCGCCGGTTCCGCGCGTTGGACGCCGGGCTGCCCGACTTGTCCAGCGGCTGGAACTCGCCGAACCCCGTCGCCGCCAAGCGCCGGGCCGGCACCCCGTCCTCGATCAAGAGCTTCACCACGTTGATCGCCCGCTGCGCCGACAGCTCCCAGTTGGAGGCGAAGTTGGCCCGGGTCACGGGCTGGCGGTCGGCATGGCCGTCCACCCGCAGAATCCAGTTCAGGTCGGGCGGGATGCGCGCCGCGATGTCCTTGAGCGTCGCCGCCAGCGCCCGGATCTGGTCCTGCCCGGCCTGCGTCATGTCGGCGCTGCCGGCGGGGAACAGCACCTCGCTTTGGAACACGAAGCGGTCGCCCACCACCTGGATGCCGGGGCGGTTCTGCAGCACGTCGCGCAGGCGCCCGAAGAACTCGCTGCGGTAGCGCTGCAGCTCCTCCACCTTGGACGCCAGCGCCGCGTTGAGCCGGCTGCCGAGGTTGGCGATCTGCGTGTCCTTGTCCTGTTCGGACGCCTCCGCCACCGCGAGCGACGCGGCGAGCCGGGCCATCTGCGCCCGCAATTCGTCTACCTGGCGCGACAGCAGCGCCACCTGCGCCCGCCCGCTGTCGCCCAGCTTCTGCTCGTCCGCCAACTGCGCCGCCACGGCCTGGCGCCGCTGCTCCTCCGTGGTGGTCCGGGCGGCGGCGTCCTGCGCCTGGCGCTCCAGCTCGTCGCGCAGCGCGGTCAGCGCGCGCACCTGCTCGGCCATCTTGGCGAGGTCCGACAGCCGCGCCTCCACCGTCGCGCGGTCGGCCTGGATCACCCGGTCCTGCTCGGCCGCCTGCGCCTGAAGCTGCGCCACCCGCCGCCGCGCCTCCGCCAACTGCGCCGCCGCGTCCGCCGCCTGCTGCCCGGCGGTGTCCGTGCGTCCGGCGGTCTCCGTGATCCGGGACTGCAGTTGCTGGTTGCGCGCCGCCGCGGCGTCCGCCTGCGCCTGGGCGTCGGCGAGCCGGGCGGACAGGCGGTCGCGGTCGGCGCGGGCCGCGTCGCGGTCGGCCTGCACCCGGCTGCCCTCGTCCCGCAGCGCCGCCAGATCCCGCGCCAGGCCCTCCCGCGCCGCCGCCGCCGCCGCGAGGTCCGCGTTGAGCTGGCTCACCGTGGCCTGCAGGTCGCCGCTGCGCCCGCGCTCCAGGGACAGCATGTCGGTCAGCTCCGCCACCTGCCGGTTCAGCCGGTCGAGCGCCCGGTCCCGCCCGGTCAGCGCCACCGACAGGAACGCCTGCGCCAGCACGAACACCAGCAGCACGAAGATGATGACCATGAGCAGCGTGGACAGCGCGTCCACGTAGCCGGGCCATGGGTTCAGCTCCTCGGTCGCGCCGCGGCGGCGGAGGCGGGCCATCAGCGGTTCATATTTATGTGCTGCGCCGGAGCATGGGACTAGGCGTCACATCCATCGCGTGGCGTAAAGCCCGAATATGCAGATAATCAGCAAAAGCAAAGGCATCGCGAGGATTTCAACCAGCATCCAGAACTCAGACATCTTTGAGCCTCCCCAGGAAGAGTTGAGCGAGGATATGAAATGCGATCCCGACAAGCAAAAGACTTGGGCCAGCCTTGAACAAGGTGAAGCTGAACGGTACGATGCCGTACAGTGCGCTTACGACAGGCGTGACGGCTCCAGTAACGGCGATTGCGACGCCCAGGTTGCTGACCGCCGATGCCGCGAGCTTAACCCGCTCGTTGTGGACTAGGTTCACGCCCCACCCCTCACTGCGGCTGCCCCTCCGCCAGCGCCGCGAGCGTCCGGGTCAGCACGCGGATGTCGTTGCGCAGCTCGGCGGTGCTCTGCACCCGGCCCTGCTCGCTTTCGGACAGCAGGCGCTGCATATACTGCTCGATGTTCCGCAGGTGGGCGCGCGCCGCCTCGTCCCCGCCGGAGGCCCGCATCTCGCCGAGCCGGGTCAGCGCCGGGACCAACTGCGCCTGCGCTTCCGCGATGCGCAGCATGAGCTGCTGGTTGGCGCGCATGGTGTCGGAGAGCGTCCCGATCTTCTCGCTGAGCGCCAGCACGGCGAGGTTGGACTGGGTGCGCCCGTCCTCCCCCCGCACCAGGATGGATTGCAGGTTCTCCATGTTCTCGGCCGTTTGTTCCAAGAGCGCCTGCACGTATACCGGCACGGAACTGTCGCCCTCCAATGCGCCGGACGACAGCCGGGTCAGCCCGGCGAGCCATTCCTCCAGCTCGTTGAAGAAGCGGTTCTGCGCCTGACCCGCCGTGAGGTCGAGAAAACCCAGCACCAGCGCCCCGGCCAGGCCGAACATGGAGGACGAGAACGCCGTGCCCATGCCCTTGAGCGGGCGGCCCAGCCCGGTCTTCAACTGCTCGAACAGCGCGTTGAGGTCGCCCGACCCCACCGACATGCCGCCGATCACGTCGGCGATGGCGCTGACCGTCAGCAGCAGGCCCCAGAAGGTGCCGAGCAGGCCCAGGAAGATCAGCAGCCCCGTCATGTAGCGGGACAGCTCGCGCCCTTCGTCAAGCCGGCTGGCGAGGCTGTCGAGCAGGCTTCGCATGGCTGGCGCCGAAAGGCTGATGCGGTCGTGCCCGTCGCGGCTCTTGGCCTGCCGCGCTGCCAGCATGCTGGCCATGGGCGCCAGGAGCCGCGGCGTCGGCAGGGTGGCGAGGCGGACGCGGGATTGCTGGAAGGTTTCCAGCCACATGACCTCGGGCGCCAGCCGGCTGACCTGCAGCAGGTTCCAGGCGATGCCGATCAGCAGCACGATGAAGATGAGGCTGTTCAGCAGCGGGTTGCTGGCGAACGCGGTGGACAGCGCCCCGGACAGCAGGAGCGCGACCACCAGCACCGCCAGCAGGAAGGCCAGCATGCGGATGAGATAGACCCGGGGCCGGGTCACGGCTTGGCGGCCGGAGCGGCCAGGGTCGATGTGGGGGTCGATGTGGGCGCGGCGGCGGGCGTAACGGGCGCTGCGCTGAGGTCCACGCGGTCCGCCGGCCCCTCTCCGGCCGCAGCCCCCAGGGCGCGGACGTAGATCCTGGTGGAGGCGATGCCCTCGTTGATCAGCACCGCCCGGGCGGCGAGCGCGCGGGCCAGCGACAGGCGGCGCGGCGTGGACGGGTCCTCCGGCGTGCCGGCGGCGAAGGCCGTCACCTGCACCGGCTGCGCCGTGTCGCGCAGCGGCCGGGCGAAGCCGCGCATCGCCGCCTCCGTCGCCGGGTTCAGCTCGGAGCGGCCCGGCCCGAACGTCGCGCGCAGGCCATCCGGCAGCGGTGCCACGTCGCCGGGCGCGTCGGCGGCGACCGGGACCGGCGGCGGGTCCGGCGGGCGCTGGATAGGCACGGACACGGCGGGCGGGATGGCCGCGATCTCCGGGGGGGCGACCGGCACGACGGGCGGCTTGGGCGCAGGAGGCGTGGGCGCCGCCGGGGCAGGGCGGGCGGCGGTTTGCGGACCCGGCGCCGGCGTGTGGCGCTGCGGCGCGCGGTGCGCCGGATGCTGCTGCGCCCGCGGGGCGGGTGCGGCGGGCTTCAGGGCATCCAGCGCGCCGTTGTTCACCGCCGGCGCCTGCGCCCGTGCGGCGACACCCGAGAGCAGCAAGGCCAGCCCGGCGGCAAGCGGGCGCCCACGCATCAGCCGGCGCGGCCCTCGGCGGCGGCGACGCCCTCCGCCACCACCTCGCGCAGCCGGGCGTGCATGTGCGGGTTGCCGGCCACGATGTCGTTCGGCCCGGCGTCGTGCAGGATGCTTTCCGCGCCCGCCGGGTCGGTCACGAAGCCGCCGGCCTCCCGCACGATCAGCAGACCGGCCGCCATGTCCCAGGGCTTCAAGCCCAGTTCCCAATACCCGTCGTAGCGCCCGGCCGCGACCCAGGCGAGGTCCAGCGCCGCCGCCCCGAAGCGCCGGACGCCCGCGACCTGCGGCATCAGGAGGCCCAACGTGCGGGCAAACGCCAGCCGGTTGGCTCCGGAGACCGCCGCGAACGGGATGCCGGTGGCGAACAGCGCGTCCTTGAACTCGCGCCGGGCGGAGACGCGCAGGCGCCGCTCGTTGAGGTAGGCGCCGCCGCCCTTCTCCGCCCAGAACATCTCGTCGTGCACGGGGTTGTAGATCATCGCCGCCGCGATCTCGGTTCCCCCGTCCTGCATCCGCCGCTCCAGGGCGATGGAGATGCACCAGTGCGGGATGCCATGGAGGAAGTTGCTGGTCCCGTCCAAGGGATCGACGATCCAGCGCCAGGCCCAGTTGGCGCTGCCGGACATGCCGCTCTCTTCCATCAGGAAGCTGTAGCCCGGACGCGCCCGGCCCAGCTCCTCCCGCATGGTGCTTTCCGCCCGCAGGTCGGCCTGGCTCACGAAATCGCCCGGCCCCTTGATGCTGACCTGGAGCTGCTCGACCTCGTTGAAGTCGCGCAGCAGCCGCTTCGACGCCTTTTGCGCGGCGTTCTGCATCACCGTCATGTGGGCCGACAGGCGGAGCGCCATCAGCCGCGCGCCCGCTCCACGTAGCTCGCGTCCTCGGTCCGCACCACGATGCGCTCGCCCGCCTCCACGAAGGGCGGCACCTGGGTCTTCACCCCGTTGGACAGGCGGGCCGGCTTGTAGCTGCTGGTGGCGGTCTGGCCCTTCACGACCGGATCGGCCTCCACGACCTCCAGCACCACGGTGTTGGGCAGGCGCACGCCGACCGGCTCCTCCTCCACCATGTCGACGGTGACGGTCATGTTGTCCTGCAGGAACGGCGCAAGGTCGCCCAGCAGGTCGAGCGGCACCATGGTCTGCTCGTAGTTCTCCGGGTCCATCAGCACGACGTTGGCGCCGTCGGTGTAGGAGTAGGTGAAGTCCTTTTCCGAGGTCGCCAGCCGTTCCACGGTATCGGCGGTGCGCCAGCGCTCGTTGGTCTTGTTGCCGGTCTTGAGGTCGCGCATCTCGACCTGGATGAAGGCGCCGCCCTTGCCCGGGGTGATGATCTGCTGCTTGAGCACGGTCCAGCGGCGTCCGCCGTGGTCCAGCACCTGGCCGGCGCGTATGAGGTTTGCCTGCTGCTTCATCGAACGGACCTGCTTATCAAGGACGGATCATGGGCGGGCGCGACCCGCCGGGGGGAACGCCGCTTCTAACCCGTGCCCGGCACCCGGGCAAGGATGGGGGGCGGCTTGCGCTGCAAGCCCGTCACCGACGCTGCCAGGGATCGACGATGCTCAGCCCATACCCATCGAAGTCGGTGGCGTTGCGCGTGGCAAGCGTCGCGCCGTGCGCCAGGGCCATGCCGCCGATCAAGGCATCCATCGCCGGGACGGGCCGCCCCGCCTGCTCCCGGACGACGCGCGCCGTGGCATAGCCGAGGGCGCAATCGGCGTCGAACGCCAGGACGCGCGCGGCGAACCCGGCCTCAAGGAAGATGCCGAAGTCCCGTTAAAGACCGTCGCGCCGCCGGCCCTCCGACAGCCGGCGCAGGCCGTAGCGGATCTCGGCCGCAACGAGGCTCGGCACGAAGAGGTCGGCGCTGGGATGGCGTTCGATGAAGCCTGCCACCGCCGGGTGGGGCTGCCGGCGCATCAGCTCGGACACCACGTTGGCGTCGAGCAGGATCAGCGGCCATGCTCCGGCCCCGAGAAGTCCGGCGCCGGCCGCTGCCCGTCATCCGCCCGGGGCGGCAAGTCGAGGTCAACGCCGCGTTCCGGTCCGAACAGCCGGGCGGCGAGCTGCAGGAGGGGTTCTTCCTTGTCTGCGTCCCGGGCCAGGGCGCTGCGCAGGGTTTCCCGCGCCTCCTCCTCCAAGGAGCGATGATGGGCGCGGGCGCGGGCTTTCAGCCGGGCACGCAGGGCGTCATCGACATGGCGGATGAGCAAGCTGGACACGGGAGCCTCCTCACAGACGGTTCTGCCGCATGACGCTGCTATCACGTGGTAGCGTAACAGGGCAGCGGGTGGCTGCATATCGAATCTCGCCGTGGAGTGCCGACCTTATTCAAGGATGCGGGGCACCGCTGGAGCACAAGGGGCGGAAGTGGGGACATGGGGACGGTGCACCCGGCCCATTGGCCCCATAAAGACAGGCCGAGCCGCCCCTTGGCGGTCATGGCATTGCTGCGGGATCATTTTAACAAATGGAGCGCATTGGCGACGCCGAGCGTCGCGCCGACAAGCCCACCGCCCGCCACCAGCACTGCCGCGATCACCTGCCAGGGCACAACCGCACGGTCACGCAGCAGCTTCATCTGCTCCGTAACCAATTTCTCGCGCTCCGCCGCAAGCTTTTCGCGCTCTATAGACAGTTTCTCGCGCTCGACGTTCAGCGTCAGGCGTTCGGCTTCCAGCTTGGGTGTTTCCGCCCGATACTTCGCTCCTTCCAGGATCGCGACATCAATTCGCGCAATCTGCTCGCGGATGTTGAGGCGTTCGGCTTCCGTTTGGATTTGGTCGCTCATCAGGTCATCCTTTGGCGTGAGCCGGATGTGCCCATGCCCGCATAGACATTACAGGGGTTTTTGCATCGTAACGCCACCAGTCATTGCGAAGCGCCGGACGGCGGCAGACATCTATGGACAGGTCGTTAATCGGCAAGCGGGCGGTGTCCGAACATGGGTATGCCCGTCACGCCGCTCGGCAACAAAGCCAAGCGCGTCTCAGAACACCGATGCCTCGGCGGTCCCGGCGTTGACCGTCACGCCCCGCCCCGCTGTGCCGGGCAGTTGGAGCAAGGCCACGGCCAACCCCCGCCCGATCCCGTGGCGGCGGAACGCCGGGTGGACATAGAACCGCCGCATGCGCAGGGCGTCCGGCAGACCCGGGTCGAGCGTCAGGCCCCCGATGCCCGCGAGCACGCCCGTCATGTAGGCGGCGAGCAACGCCTCGCCCGGACGGTCGAAGCGCACGGCCCCCGCCTCCCATTCTGAGCTGAGCCGTTCTAGAAAGCGGTAGCCCTTGCGCCGCGCTTCCGCGCGCAGGGTGGGCAAGCCCGTCGGCAACGTCCCGCTCACGACCTCGATCTGCACAGTAGTCAGCCCGGCCCCGCTCCACCGCCCTCCAACCCATGCCATCCCCCCGCCGCGTCCCGCACCGCCCCGTCCTCCAGGAAGCCCGGCCCCACCGGCACCTTCCCATGCCCGCCCGGGATGTCCAGCACGTAGGTCGGCCAGGCCAGCCCTGTCACCCGGCCGCGCAAAGCCCGCAGGATGCGCTGCCCCTCCGCAATCGGCACGGCGAACCGCGCCGTGCCCGGCGCCGGGTCGAGATGGTGCAGGTAGTACGGCTTCACCCGGGCACGCAGCATGGCGCGGAACAGGTCTTCAAGGGCTTCCACGCTGTCGTTCACCCCGCGCAGCAAGACCGATTGCCCGAGCAGCGGCACCCCCGCCCGGCCTACCCGACGCAGCGCCGCCACCGCATCCAGGGTGAACTCCCGCGCGTGGTTGGCGTGCAGCACCAGCCAGACCGGGGGTCCCACGTCCATCGCCGCCGCCAGCGCGTCGGTCACGCGCGCCGGGTCGGCCACGGGCACGCGGGTGTGGATGCGTAGGTGCTCGATATGCGGGATGGCGGCCAAGGTGCGCAGGATGGCGCCGAGCCGCCGGGGCGACAGCATCAGCGGGTCGCCGCCGGTCAGGATCACCTCGCGCACCGCCGGGTGGGCGCGGAACCAGGCATAGGCGGCCTCAAGTTCCGCATCGGACAGCAGTCCGCCGCCCGGCCCCACGTGCTCCCGCCGGAAGCAGAAGCGGCAGTACACCGGGCAGACCAGCAGCGGCTTCAAGAGCGCGCGGTCGGGGTAGCGGTGGACCACGCCGGGCAGGGGGGAGAGCGCGTCGTCGCCGATGGGGTCGGCGCGCTCATGCGGCGCGTGGTCGAGTTCCGCCGGGTCGGGGATGAACTGGCGGCCGATGGGGTCGTCGGGGTGCTCGATCAGGGCGCGCATGGCCGGGGTGATGGCGACGGCGTAGCGCGCGCCGACCTGCTCCAGCGCGGCGCGGGCCTCGGGCGGGGCAAGGCCGGCGGCGATCAGGTCCTCCGCCGCGCGGATCATGGCAAGTCCCGCAGGAGATAGCGCACGGTCCGCGCCCTGCCGTGGATTGCGGCCTGCCCGACCTCCCGGAATCCCAGGGCGGCGTGGAAGGCGTCGGAGGCCGGGTTGGGCGGGATGCGGTTGACCTCGGCCGCGACCATCTGCTGCCCGGCCGCGCCCGCCGCCGCGAACGCCCCGGCATACAGCCGCCGCGCCAGGCCGCGGCCCCGGGCATGCGGCGCAACCACCACGCGATCCACGTAGGCGAACCGCCCATGCCGCTCCCTGAACCAACGGAAGTTCGGGCTGTCGTACGCCGCCGTCTCGTCCAGCAGCAGGAGGAAGCCGTCCGCGTCGCCCACCTGCGCCGCCCACAGCGCCTGCCGCACCAGCCCGGCCAGCCGGTCAAGGTCAAGCAGCGACAGTTCCGCCGCATGGGCGTTGTTGAGCGCGAGCACTCCATCCAGACGATCCAATGCCAGCGGCGTCATGTGCCCACGATCTCCGCCGCCGTGTAACCTTGGATGAACAGCAGCGCGCGCAGCCCGCAATGCTCGATCCGCGCCTGCGCCTCCGCGCTCACGATGGGCTTGGCGTGGAACGCCACCCCCAGCCCGGCGGCGCGGATCATCGCCAGGTCGTTCGCCCCGTCCCCCACCGCGAGGCACTCGCCCATCCCGAGGCCCCGCGCCCCGGCCAGCTCCCGCAGCGTGTCGAGCTTCGCCGCGCGGTCGAGGATCGGCTCCCCCACCTGGCCGGTCAGCGCCGCGCCGTCGTCCCCCAGCGTGTTGGCCCGATGCACGTCGAAGCCGAGCTGCGCCGCCACCCGCCCGGTGAAGTAGGTGAACCCGCCCGACACCAGCGCCGTCACCGCCCCGTGCGCCCGCATGGTGGCGACCAGCTCCGCCGCCCCGGACATCACCGCCGTCGACTCCCAGGTCCGCGCCAGCGCATCGAGCGGCAGGCCGCGCAGCAGCCCGACCCGCTCCCGCAAGGCGGCGGCGAAGTCGATCTCCCCGTTCATGCTGCGCCGGGTGATCGCGGCGACCCGCTCCTGCAGCCCGGCGTAGGCCGCGAGTTCGTCCAGCGTTTCCGTCGTGACGACCGTACTGTCCATGTCGGCGATCAGCAGGCGCTTGCGGCGGTTCTCCGCCGGTGTCACCACGGCGTCCACGGGGGCGGCATCGAGCGCCGCGTGGATCAGCGCCGGGTCCGGGGCGGCGGGGACGGGCATCTCGACGGCCTCGCCCGGCGACAGGACGCAAGGCGGGCCGCCGCGCACCGCCTCCGCCACGCGGGCGACCAGCGCCGGGGTGAGAGCGGCGGCGCCTTGGGGAGCGATAAGCGTGAGGATGTGCATGGTGGCGGAGGGATGCCAGGGGTTGCGCCGTGGGGCAAGCTGACGCGCCGCTGCCGCTTGCGGTGCCCCCGCTTGCACTGATCGTGGCCGGCCCGACCGCCAGCGGCAAGTCGGCGCTGGCGGCGGAACTCGCGCGGCGCTTGGACGGCGTCGTCATCAACGCGGATTCTATGCAGGTCTATCGCGAGCTGCGCATCCTCACCGCCCGCCCCACCCCGGCGGAGGAGGCGGCGGTTCCCCACGCGCTCTACGGCGTGCGCTCCGCTGCCGAGCCGAGCAGCGCCGCCTGGTGGCGGACCGCGGCGCTGGACGCCATGGAGGTTGCGCGATCCGCCGGGCGGCTGCCGATCCTATGTGGCGGCACCGGGCTGTATCTGCAGGCACTGACGGCGGGCCTCGCCGACATCCCCGACCCTGGCCCGGCGGCGCGGGCGGAGGCGCGGGCCTTGCTCGCCGCCCTCGGCCCCGCCGCCCTGCACGCCCGGCTCATGGAGGCCGACCCGGCAACGGCAAGCACGCTGCGCCCCAGCGACGGGCAGCGCCTGGCCCGCGCATGGGAAGTGTGGCGCGGCACCGGCCAAGGTCTCGCCACCTGGCACGCCGAGGCAAAGCCGCCGCCGGCCTGGACCTTTCGGATGATGCTGCTGGACCCGCCGCGTGATACGTTGCGCGATGCGATTGAAATGCGGTTCACGGCGATGCTGACGGCGGGCGCGGTGCGGGAAGCGGCGGCGCTGCTCGCGCTCCGGCTCGACCCGGCGCTGCCGGCGCTGCGGGCGGTTGGCATGCCGGAGCTGGCGTCCCATCTGCGAGGGGAGCTGACGCTGGAGGAGGCGCGGCGCCGCGCCGTGCTGGCCTCCGGGCAGTACGCCAAGCGGCAAGCCACTTGGTTCCGGCGCCGGGCCATCGCCGCCCCGTGCGCCACGCATACGATCCATGCGCGATTTGCGGACAGAACGCAATTTTCGGAAAGCGTCTGGTGTGGTTTAATGCGTTTCATTGTGCTAAAGGATCGGCGCGGCGCATCGGACAATGCGCCGCCCGGCCTATCGGGAGTGACCACATGACCGCCATCCAGCAGCAGTCCGGCGCCGAGATCCTGCTCCGCGCGCTTCGCGACCAGGGCGTCGAGGTGATCTTCGGCTACCCCGGCGGCGCGGTGCTGCCGATCTACGACGCGATCTTCCAGCAGAACAGCATCCGCCACATCCTCGTGCGCCATGAACAGGCGGCGGTGCATGCGGCGGAAGGCTACGCGCGCAGCACCGGCAAGGTGGGCGTCGTGCTCGTCACCAGCGGGCCGGGCGCCACCAACGCGGTGACGGGACTGGTCGATGCGCTGATGGACAGCATCCCGGTGGTCTGCCTGACCGGCCAGGTGCCGACCCACCTGATCGGCAACGACGCCTTCCAGGAAGCGGACACCACGGGCATCACCCGCGCCGCCACCAAGCAGAACTACCTGGTCCGCCAGTCGCAGGACCTGGCCCGCACGGTGCACGAGGCGTTCTACATCGCCCGCAGCGGACGGCCCGGCCCCGTGCTGATCGACCTGCCCAAGGACATCCTGATCGCGCCGGCGCCCTACCAGCCCGCCTCGGCCGAGCCGCACCGCAGCTACCGCCCCGTGACCGAACCCGACCCCGCCCGCATCAAGGAGGCGGTACGGCTGCTGAAAGCGGCCAAGCGGCCCATCGTGTACAGCGGCGGCGGCGTCATCAACGCGGGGGAGGCTGCGTCGGACGCGCTGGTCGCCTTCGTGCGCGCCACGGGCGTGCCGTGCACCAGCACGCTGATGGGCTTGGGCGCCTACCCCTCGAACGACCCGCAGTTCCTGGGCATGCTCGGGATGCACGGCACGTACGAGGCCAACAACGCCATGCACGGCTGCGACGTGATGCTGAACGTCGGCGCGCGGTTCGACGACCGGGTGACGGGGCGGATCAACGCCTTCAGCCCCGGCAGCCGCAAGATCCACGTCGACATCGACCCCAGCAGCATCAACAAGAACGTGCTGGTGGATGTGCCCGTCATCGGCGACGCCGGCCGGGTGATGGAGGCGCTGCTCGCCGCCTGGCACGCGGACGACGCCCGGCAGGACCGGGAAGCCCTGGCCAATTGGTGGCGGCAGATCGACGCCTGGCGCGCGCTGGACAGCCTCAAGTATACCCAGGACCCCACGCCCGGCGCCGTCATCAAGCCGCAGCACGCCATCCGCCGCCTGTATGAGATTACCCGGGAGACCGGGCGGGAGACCTTCATCTCCACGGAGGTCGGCCAGCATCAGATGTGGGCGGCGCAGCACTTCCGCTTCGACAAGCCGAACCGCTGGATGACCTCGGGCGGCCTCGGCACCATGGGCTACGGCCTGCCGGCGGCGATGGGGGTGCAGATCGCCCACCCCGATGCCCTGGTGATCGACATCTCCGGGGAAGCCAGCGTGCAGATGAATATCCAGGAGATGGCGACGCTGGCGCAATACCGCTTGCCGGTGAAGGTGTTCATCCTGAACAACCAGTACATGGGCATGGTGCGCCAGTGGCAGGAATTGCTGCATGGCGGGCGCTACTCCGAAAGCTACTCGGAGGCCTTGCCGGACTTCGTAAAGCTGGCGGAGGCGTTCCATGGCGTCGGCCTGCGCGCCAGGGGCATCGATGACCTGGACCGGGTGATCCGGGAGATGATCGCCATCGACCGCCCGGTGATCGCCGACATCTGCGTCGATCAGAAGGAGAACTGCTTCCCGATGATCCCCTCGGGCGCCGCGCACAACGAGATGATCCTGGGGCCGGAGCACCAGGACCGCACGGCGGCCATCACCGACGAAGGGCTGATGCTGGTCTGATGGAAGACGACATCCCCCACCCCGCGGCGGCGCCGACCTTCTCCGCCAGGGAGGCGGCGGCGCTGCCGCACCGCTCCGCCACCATCTCCGTGCTGGTGGACAACGAAAGCGGCGTGCTGGCCCGGGTCATCGGCCTGTTCGCCGGGCGCGGCTACAACATCGATAGTTTGACGGTCGCGAGCGTCGACGCCGGCGGCAGCCGCAGCCGCATCAACGTCGTCACCAGCGGCACCGACATGGTGATCGAGCAGATCAAGGCGCAGCTCGCCCGCCTGGTGCCGGTGTACCGCATCGCCGAACTGTCGCAGGAAGGCCCGCACTTGGCGCGGGAGCTGGCGATGGTGAAGGTCATCAGCGACGGCGCCAACCGGGCGGAGGCGCTGCGCATCGCCGAAGCCTTCCGCGCCCGGGTGATCGACGCAACGGTGGAAAGCTTCGTGTTCGAGCTGACAGGCAGCACGCAGAAGCTCGACAGCTTCATCGAGCTGCTGCGCCCCATCGGCCTGGCGGAGGTCAGCCGCACCGGGATTGCCGCCATCGCCCGCGGCACGCGGATGCTGTCGGCCCCGCACTAGCCAACGGCGTCCAAGGCGCTAGAACGCACGCATTCACAGCCAAGGACCCCCATCCATGCCCATGCGCGTTTATTATGACCGCGATGCCGACGTGAACCTCATCAAGGGCAAGAAGGTCGCGATCATCGGCTACGGCAGCCAGGGCCACGCCCACGCCGCCAACCTGCGGGACAGCGGCATCTCCGAGCTTGCGGTCGGCCTGCGCCCCGGCTCGGCGGGCGTCGCCAAGGCGGAGGCCGCCGGCATCCGCACCATGGACCCGGCCGAATGCGCGAAGTGGGCCGACGTCGTCATGGTGCTGACGCCGGACGAGGGGCAGGGCGACCTGTATCGGGAGAAGCTCGGCCCCAACATGAAGCCCGGCGCGGCGCTGGCCTTTGCCCACGGTCTGAACATCCATTTCAACCTGCTGGACCCGCGCCCGGACATCGACGTGTTCATGATCGCGCCGAAAGGCCCGGGCCACACGGTGCGGAGCGAGTACCAGCGCGGCGGCGGCGTGCCCTGCCTGGTGGCCGTGGCGCAGGACCCGAGCGGCAACGCGCTGGAGGTGGCGTTGAGCTACGCCAGCGCCATCGGCGGCGGCCGGGCCGGCACCATCGAGACGACCTTCAAGGAGGAGTGCGAGACCGACCTGTTCGGCGAGCAGGCCGTGCTGTGCGGCGGCCTGGTCGAACTCATCAAGGCCGGCTACGAAACGCTGGTGGAGGCCGGCTACGCGCCGGAGATGGCGTATTTCGAGTGCCTGCACGAGGTGAAGCTGATCGTGGACCTGATCTACGAGGGCGGCATCGCCAACATGAACTACTCGATCTCCAACACCGCGGAGTACGGCGAGTACGTGACCGGTCCGCGCATCGTCAACGCGGCCACCAAGGCGGAGATGAAGCGCGTGCTGGACGACATCCAGTCCGGACGTTTCGCCCGCGACTGGATGCTGGAGAACCGCACCAACCAGGCCAGCTTCAAGGCCACCCGGCGCCGCATGAGCGAGCATCCCATCGAGCAGGTGGGCGAGAAGCTGCGGGCGATGATGCCCTGGATCGCGCAGAACCGCCTGGTCGACAAGGCGAAAAACTAACCGGACGCGCAATCGTTGGACATGGCTGACGCTTTGAGAAAGGTGAGGCCATGTTCAATGTGAAGCCGGTGTTGGCGCTCGGCGTCCTGCTGGCGCTCGGCGGCTGCTACAGCAACCCGGACGCCATCGGGCCGGTGCCGTATGCGCCGACCAGCCCGGTGCTGGGCGCCGCCGGCACGGCGCAGCAAGGGCAGGTGGTCGGCTACGTCGGCACGACGTGCAAGGCCGGGTTCTACATCTGCCAGGTGACGCCGGGTCCGATCGGCACGCCTTGCGCCTGCCCCGGTTTGGGGGCGCCGTCCTATGGCAACATCCGGTAAATCGCGGCCGTCCTGATCGGCACAGAAAATGGAGCAGCCGTATGAGCACTCTGCACCTCGTTGACCTGGCCGCCCGTGACGCCGTCAGCGCCATGGAGCCGTTCGACCCCGCGAGCGATCTTGCCGAGATGCGCTCGACGGTGCTCGCCACCTTCGCCGACGAGCCGGCGCCGCGGCAGGAGCGGATGATCCCCGGTCCGCCAGGCGCGCCCGACATCCGCGCACTGATCTACCGGCCCGACCATCCGGACGGGCGGCGGCCCGCCGTCCTTTTTCTGCACGGCGGCGGATTCATCGCCGGCGCGCCCGACATGATGGACGCCCCCCGCTTCAAGCTCGCCCAGGACCACGGCGCGGTCGTGGTCGCGCCCTCCTACCGGCTTGCGCCGGAAACGCCGTTCCCCGGCCCGGTGGAAGACTGCTACGCGGCGTTGGCCTGGCTATGGAACGAGGCCGATGCGCTCGGCGTGGACCGGACGCGGATCGCGGTCATGGGCCAGAGCGCAGGCGGCGGCCTCGCGGCGGCCTTGGCGCTGCTCGTCCGCGACCGAGGCGCGTTCAGCCTCAAGGCGCAGTTCTTGATCTATCCGATGCTCGATCCCCGCACCGGGACCGGCAACGCGCCGGCCGACAACCCGATGACCGGCGAGTTCGGGTGGACGCGCGCCGCCAACCGCTTCGGCTGGAACGCCATGCGCGGATCGGGCGAGATCCCGGACGGGCGCCTCGGCCATTTCGCGCCGGCGCTCGCCGAAGACGTGTTCGGGTTGCCCCCGACCTTCATCGCCGTGGGTGCGCTCGACCTGTTCTTGGAGGAGGATGTGGCGTTCGCCCTTCGCCTTTCGCGGGCCGGCGTGCCCGTCGCGGCGCATGTCTATCCAGGAGCGGTCCACGGCTTCGACATGTTCCCAGGCGCGCTCGCCGACGAGTATGACGCCGACCTGCACGCCGCGATCATGCGGTTCCTGCGGTCTTGAAGACAGCGCCGCCCTTTCAGGCGGCGCGGCGGCTGGCGAGCGCGGCCGGCAGGCCCTGGATCGCCCGGTCGATCAGCGCCGCGTCTGCCTCGGCCGGGAAGCTGTCTGCGAGGAGGCGCTCCGCAGCGCGTCCGGCCAGGTCGGCGGCGGCGTGGCGCACGTCCGCGACGGCCGCCTTTTCAGCGGAGGCGATGCGGTCCATGGCCGTCTGCTCGCGCCGGGCGGCGCTGCTGGCGGCCTCGGCGCGGGCGGCCTCGCTGGCGCGCTGCGCCTCGGCCCGGGCATTGTCCAGCATGGCTTGCGCTTCCTTCAGCGCCGCCTGACGCCTCGCGTTGGCATCGGCCAGCATGGCTTCCGCTTCCTGACGGAGCCGGCCCGCCTCGTCCAGTTCGCGCTTGATGCCCAGGCTGCGGTTGTCCAGCAGGGCCAGCAGCGGGGTGAACATCCTGCGCCCGAAGATGGCGAAGAACAGGAAGAACGCGATGCCGACCCAAAGGCGCGGGTCGGCCAGGAAGCTCTCGTGGTGCATGTTGCTTACATCCTACGCGCGTTTCTCGGGGCAGCCGGGTCAGGACCGGGCGGCAGCCATGGCGGCGCCGACGGCGCCCTCGACGGCGGACGGGTCGGGCGCGTGTCCGGTCAGCCGGGTGACGAGCGCCCCGGCGGTGTCCCGCGCGACCTCACGCAGCGCGCCCATGGCGGCGCGGCGGGCCTCGCCGATGCGCTGCTCCGCCTCGGCAAGCTGCTGGTTCAGGCGTTCGTCCGCGGCGCGGGACTGCTCCGCCGCTTCCGCCTTGACCTGGGCGATGGCGTTGTTGATGGCGGCCTGCGCTTCCGCGTTGGCGCGGCGCCCGGCCTCGTTGACCTCGGCGATGGCGGCGTCCGACTGCGCCTTGGCGGCGCGGGCGCCATCGAGGTCCGCGGCGATGCGGTTCGCCCGGCCGTCCACGACCTCCGCCACCTGCGGCAGCGTGTAGCGCGCGAGAACATAATACAGGACGCCGAAGATGATCGCCATCCAGACGACCTGGGCGACCGTCAGCGGGTTGGAAAAGTCGAGCTGTGGCATGTGCGCTGGGTCCCGCGGTCTGATGGGGGCGGGGCCAGCGCGAGCCGGCCCCGGCAGGCGGGCTTAGGTGAACAGGATCAGGAAGGCGATCAGCAGGGCGAACAGCGCCACGGCTTCCGTCAGCGCGAAGCCCAGGATGCCGATGGGGAACACGGCGTCGCGGGCGGCCGGGTTGCGGCCCACGGTGGACACCATCGCCGAGAAGATGTTGCCAATGCCGATGCCCACGCCCGCGAGCGCAATGACGGCCAAGCCGGCCCCAAGGGCCTTTGCAGCAGCGACTTCCATAAGTTCAGTCCTTTGTGGTGGAGGTGGAGGGGTGCGCGCCGGCGGCCAGTGCCAGTGGTCAGTGCAGGTGCACGGCGTCGTGGAGATAGATGCAGGTCAGGATAGCGAACACGTAGGCCTGCAATGCGGCCACCAGCAGCTCGAAGCCGACCAGCACGATGTTCAGCGCCAGCGGCAGGATGCCGATGGTGGCGCCCAGCACGCCCGCGCCGCCCAGCAGCACGATAAACGTCGCGAACACCTCGAACATCACGTGGCCGGCGACCATGTTGGCGAACAGGCGGATGGACAGCGACACCGGGCGCGACAGGTAGGAGATGATCTCGATGGGGATGATCAGCGGCGCCAGCAGCTTCGGCGCCCCTTCCGGGAAGAAGTAGCTGAAGAAGTGCATCCCGTGGATATGCAGCGACACCGCGGTGACGATCACGATGACCAGCAAAGCGAGGCCGAAGGTGACGGCGATATGGCTGGTGTAGGTGAAGGAATAGGGCAGCAGGCCCAGCAGGTTGCCCATCAGCACGAAGAAGAACAGCGTGAAGATGAACGGGAAGAAGCGCCGCCCTTCCGGCCCGATGCTGCCCTCGGCCATGCCGAGCAGGCCGCTGTAGGAGATCTCCGCAAGCGACTGCAGCCGCCCCGGCACCACGGCGCGCGGCTTCATGCCGTAATACAGCAGGCCGATGATCAGCGCTCCGCCGATCAGCATCATCAGGTTGGAGTTCGTGAAATTCACCGACCGCCCGAGGCCGCCGAGCGCCGTATGCAGCTCGAACTGGCCCAGCGCGTCTATCTTGCCTTCAGCCGCCACGTCCCCGTCCCTCTCCAACCCTTACGCACGCAAGCCTCACGTCCTGGGGACGCGCGGCATCATCAGGCGCCAAACATTCGCCACCCCGGCGGCACCCCCCAGCAGCACGAACAGCGCCAGCAGCCAAGGCTTGGTGCCCAGCCACCGGTCCAGCCCCCAGCCGATGGCGACCGAGACCGCCAAGGCCGACACCAGCTCAACGCCCACCCGGACGCCGATGCCCATGGGGCTTGCCGTCCCCTGCGCCCCAGCGGAGGGCGCCGGCACATCCATGGCCTGCTTCGACCGCGCCGCCCGCAGCCGCTCCTCGAAGGAGCCGCCCTTGTCGTCACTCATCCGTTGCCTCCCGCACGCCCATCCGGCCGCGCCTTGCAGGCCGGGGCTTGCTACCGGCGGGGGTGCGGGGTGTCAAGGCGTTGCAGGACTACTCGGCTGCCACCGCCTCCACCATGCCCACCGCCGCGCGCAGGTCGACGGACAGCACGCGGGACACGCCGCGCTCCTGCATCGTGACCCCATACAGCCGGTCCATCCGCGCCATGGTGAGCTGGTGGTGCGTGACCACCAGGAAGCGCGTCCCGGTCTGCGCCACCATGTCGGCCAAGAGCGCGCAGAAACGGTCCACGTTGGCGTCGTCGAGCGGCGCATCGACCTCGTCCAGCACGCACACCGGCGCCGGGTTGCACTGGAACACCGCGAAGATCAGGCTGAGCGCCGCGAGCGCCTGCTCGCCGCCCGACAGCAAAGACAGCGCCGCCAGCTTCTTGCCCGGCGGCTGCGCGTAGATCTCCAGCCCCGCCACGAGCGGGTCGTCGTCGCCCACCAAAGCGAGGTGCGCCCGCCCGCCGCCGAACACCCGGGCGAACAGCGCCTGGAACCGGCGGTCCACCTCCCCGAACACCCGGCCCAGCCGGTCGCGCCCCTCGCGGTTCAGGTGGCCGATGCCGCCGCGCAGCTTGGCGATGGCGGCGGCCAGCTCGTCGCGGTCCCGCACGATGGCCGCGGCCGCCTCGGACAGCTCCGCCGCCTCGATCTCCGCCCGCAGGTTCACCGGGCCGAAGGCGTCGCGGGCGCGCGCCTGCTGCTCGAACCGGGCGCGGGCGCGGTCCTCCGCGGCTTGCGACAGCTCGGCGGGCTGGTCGGGCAGCGCGGCGCCTGGTCCCAGCCGTTCCTCGGCCTGCGCCGCGGCCAGCGCCAACCCGGCCGCCGCCACCTCGACCGCCGCCTCCGCCCGCACCAGCCGGTTCCGGGCCGCCGCGACCGCCTGCTCGGCCGTGCGGGCGGCCTGAGCCGTGTTGGCCGCCTCCTGCTCTCCGGCATTGAGCGCCTGCGCCGCGGCGCGATGGGCGGCTTCGCACTCGCGCAGCGCGTCGGCGGCCTCCGCGGCGGCGCGGGCCAGCCGGTCGGGCGTGGCTTGGAGGCGGGCATGCTCGGCCTCCGCCTCCGCCGCGCGGGCCGAAAGGTCGGCCACACGCCCGGCGGCGTCCTCCGCCCGCATCCGCCAATCCTCGCATTCCCGCACCAGAACCCGGCTGCGGGCGGTCCGCGCCGCCTCGTCGCGCGTCAGGGCGTCCAGCGCGCGGGCGGCGGCGGCGTCCCGGCGGCGTGCGGTGGCGAGGTCGGTGCGGGCGCGGTCCAGCTCGGCGTGCAGCGCGGCCAAGTCCGGCAGGGCCGCGCGCTGCGCTTCCGCGCCCGCCAGCGCCGCCGCGGCGTCCGCTGCCTCGGTTTCCAGAGGCGGGATTTGCTCGTCGATCCCTGCGAGCCGCGCCGCCGCCGCTTCCGCCTGGCTGCGCAGCGCGGCTGCGGCCTGCCGGGCGCGGGCGGCGCGGCCCTCGGCATCGCGCCGGGCCGGACGGGCCTGGGCCTCGCGCTGCGCAGCGTCCCGTTCGTCCGCATCGGCGGCGAGGCGTGCGGCGCGGGCGTCCTTTGCCGCCGCTTCCGCCGTTTGGAGCCGCCCTTGCAGCTCCGCCAGCCGGTTGCGCTGCCGCAGCCGCACGGTGGCGGCGGTGGGCGTGCCGGCGCGCATCGTGTAGCCGTCCCAGCGCCACACCGCGCCGGTGCGCGACACCAGGCTCTGCCCCGGCTGCAAGCCCGGCTGCGCCGCATCGCCGGCGGCCTCGTCCTCCACCAGCTCCACCGCGCCCAACGCCCGCGCGAGCGCCGCCGGGCCATGGACCAGCACGCCGAGCGAGGACGGGCCGGGCGCGTCGATGGCGGGCAGTTCGCGCCAATGCCGGGCGGCGCCCGGGTTGGCGGCGGCGGCGAGGTCCTCGCCGAGTGCCGCGCCCAACGCCGCTTCCAGGCCCGGCGGCACCTGCAACTGGTCCAGCATCGGCGGCCACTGCCCGTTGTCCCGCACCGCCAGGACCTCTGCGAGCGCCGACGCCTCCGCCGCAAGCTTGGACCGTGCGGCTTCCGCGTGATCGGACGCGGTGCGGGCAGCGGCGGCGAGCGGGATGGCGGCGGCGCGGGCGGCTTCCGCGGCGTCCAGCCGGGCGCTGGCCTTTGCCAACCCGGCGGTTGCGGCCTCGTCCTCCGCCTGCGCCGCGGCGATCCGGGCGGGCGGGACGGCCTGCTGGGCGGCCCCGGTCCGGGCGGCGCGCAGTCGGGCCAAGGCCTCCTCCGCGCGCCGGGCGCGGGCCGCGGCTTGCTGCAGCAGCGCCGCGAGCGCCTCCGCGCCGGACGACAAGGCGGCGGCGCGCTCGGCGGCATCCGTCACGCGGGCCTCGGCCTCCTCCGCGGCCTTCGTGGCGTCCGCGGCCTCGGCCCGGGCGGCATCCATCCGGGCGGGGCCGGCCTCGGCCTCCTGCGCCAGGCGAGCGGCCTCGGCAGCCAGGCGCGCGTCGGCGCCGTCGGCGTCGCGCTGCACCTGGCCCGCATGGGCCAGGTCGCGCCCCACCTGGTCGCGCCGGGCGGCGGCGGCGCGCAGCGCGTCGCGCACCCGGGCGGCATCGGCGGCCTGCGCGTGCTGCGCGGTGCGCGCCCGCTCCAGCGCCAGCCGGGCCGCGGCTTCCGCTTCGCGCAGCGCGGGGAGGGCGGCGGCGGCGCGGGTGGCACCCTGCGCCGTGGCCTCCGCGGCAGCAGCGGCCTGCGCCAAGGTGCGGTCCGCCCGGTCCAGCCCCGCCGCCGCCGCCGCATGCACCGACTGCGCGCGGGCGCGGGACAGCGACAGCAGCGCCGCCTCCGCCTCCTGCGCCGCCGCCGCGGCGGCACGATACTCCCCGGCCGCCTCCGCCTGCCGGCGCAGGGCAGAGAGCTGCCGCTCCAACTGGGCGCGCTGCTCCTCCGCGCGTTCCAGGTTCTGCTCGGCGGCGCGCAGCTTGCCTTCCGCCTCCGACCGGCGGGCGTGCAGGCCGGTGATGCCCGCCGCCTCCTCCAGCACCAGGCGGCGCTCCTCCGGGCGGGCGGCGATCACGGCGGCGACGCGGCCCTGGCTGACCATGGCCGAGGACCGCGCGCCGCTGGCCAGGTCGGCGAACAGGGTCTGCACGTCGCGCGCCCGGGTTTCCCGCCCGTTCACCCGGTACTCGCTGCCGACCCCGCGCTCGATCCGGCGCACCACCTGCAACTCGGCCGCACCTGCGAAGGGCGCGGGGAAGGCGGGGCCGTGCCCTGCCGCCGGGCCGTCGTCCTCCAGGGTCAGCGCGACCTCGGCCAGGTTGCGGCTCGGGCGGTTCGCGGTGCCGGCGAAGATCACGTCGTCCATCTCGCCGCCGCGCAGGGTGCGGGCGTTGGCCTCCCCCATCGCCCAGCGCAGCGCCTCCGCCACGTTGGACTTGCCGCAGCCGTTGGGGCCGACCACGCCGGTGAGGCCGGGCAGGATCTCGACCGTGGCCGGCTCGGCGAAGCTCTTGAACCCGGCGATGCGCAGCCGGACGAAGCGGGCCGCCATGCGCGCGCCTTACGAAGCGGCGGCGTCCACGGCCTTGGCGAAATCGTCGAACGACACGGCGCCGGAGGTGGTCTTGCCGTTCATGACGAAGCTCGGCGTGCTGTTCACCCCGAACTTCTTCTCGCCCAAGTCCTGGTCGGTGAGGATCGCGCGCTTCAGCTCGGCGTCGCTGATCGCCGCGTCGAACCCGGCGCGCGACAGCCCGGCGAGCGCCGCGAACTTCGCCAGCTCCTCCGTCGAGTTCACCCCGCGGGCAAAGGCCCAGCGGTCCTGGCTGCCGAGCAGCACGGTGATGAACGGCTCGTACCGCTCCGGCGGCAGGGTGCGGGCGGCCATGGCGGCGGTGAGCGCCACCTGGTCCAGCGGGAAGTCGCGCCACACGTAGCGCACCCGGCCGGTGTCGATGAGCTTTGCGCGCACCTGGGGGAACGTCTCCTTCTGGAAGGCGGCGCAGTGGGTGCAGGTCAGCGAGAACCATTCGGTGACGACGACGCGGGCATCGGCCTGGCCCAGGCTGCGCTCCGCCATGCGCGGGTCAGACGGTTGCGCGCGCAACGGCTGGGCGACGAGCACGGGGGCGACAAGCAAGGAGGGCAGGGCGGCAAGCAGCAGGCGGCGGGTGGCGGGCATGGCGTCCTCGGCGATGGGAGTGGCGATAGGTATGGTCCCGTTGCCGGTGGGCGCGTCAAGCCTGATCGGCATTGCCGACCGTGCATTCGACGCGCCGGCTTCCCGTATCGGCGCTCAGCATGCGCTGCGGCTGTCGCGGGCACGGGCTATTGTTCATTTCAAAGAATACAAGGTATGGTCGAAGACTCTGCAGGATCGCTACTGGACTGGACGTAAACCATGGAACGTATCGACCGGATTCTGTCGGGCTTGGACAAATGTATGGCGCTGGTCGAGGTCGGTCCGAGCCACAGCCCCATCGTCCCAAAGTCCGCCGGGTGGAACACAGTCGTTGTAGACTACACGGACGCCGCGTCTCTTCGGGAGCATTACAAGAACGAAAGCTACGAGCGCATCGAGCAGGTCGACATCATCTGGCGTTCCGGCCAGATGCACGAGGCGTTCCACCCTCGCAAGCTTGCAAGCTATGATGCCGTCATATCGAGCCATTCTCTCGAACACATGCCGGATGCCATCGGGTTCTTGCAATCATGCGAGAAGCTCGTCAAAGCTGACGGGATCGTCAGGCTCGCGCTGCCCGACAAGAGATGCTGTTTCGATTTCTTCTCCGGCTTGTCGACGTCCGGGGATATGCTGTGTCTGCTCATCTCCCCCGTTGATTTGAAGTGTTTGGTGCTACGCGTGAGGCGGCTTGACGTGACCCTGATGCTTGGGATTCAAAGCGGGGATGACCGAACTTCCTGATCTCAGCTGTCTGACG
>JAABUX010001733.1_pt1 | contig 32168 bp, 31 predicted proteins | sample 5561851 | NCBI WGS metagenome assembly JAABUX01 (sample SAMN10711883, study PRJNA513361) | rock metagenome | isolation source: Antarctica rocks | place: Antarctica: Victoria Land, Richard Nunatak red sandstone | collected 2016-01-03
ACCTTCCGAACTACCTCGCTTGGCGGAGGACCATCGAAGCCCTCGGAACCGCGTCGGACCCGAAGGCGTGGGTCATGGGAGCCGCTGGATTGGGACCGTACCAACAGGCTTCGCGATAAGAGCGAAACAGATAGACCCGGGTGGAGTGGTGGAACAGCAGCTCAGACTCGGTGTCGCGGATGAACTGGGTCAGGTCGCGCGCCATCCTGCTGTCGGGGATGTCGATGCCGTCGCGGGATGCCGCCGCGTGCTGCGGGTGATCGTGGTCGGACATGGTGTTGCGCTCCAGATGCGACTGCAGGCTGCGCCGGTCCAGAGTTGCCTACAATTGACGCATTACGGCGATTACTGCCAAATAGCGGCCGAGGGAGACACCACGGTCGATGACGCCGAGAACGATCCTGATCCTTGCGATGCCAGGCGTGCAGTTGCTGGATGTCTCCGGGCCGATGGACGTGTTCGCGGAGGCCAACCTCCAGGCCGGGGTCGAGGCCTACCGGCCATTGCTGGTCGCGACAGCGCCGGGCCCGGTCCGCAGTTCGTCCGGGGTGCGGCTGCTGCCCGATCATGTCGTGGGGGATGCGGGCAGCGCGCGGGCTGACACCCTGCTCGTCGCCGGTTGCCCGCATATGCACGAGGCGGTGCCGGACCTGGCCCTGCTCGCCTGGCTGCGCGACCTCGCACCGCGGACGCGGCGCTTCGGCTCGGTGTGCAGTGGAGCGTTCCTGCTCGCGGCGGCCGGGCTGCTGGAGGGGCGGCGCGTGACGACCCACTGGGCGGTGGCCGAGCGCCTGGCGCAGGATCATCCGGCCGTCATCGTCGATGCGGACGCGATCCACGTGCGCGACGGGCGGCTGCGCACCGCCGCCGGCGTGACCGCCGGGCTCGACCTGTCGCTGGCGCTGGTGGAGGAGGATCTCGGCCGCGAGGTGGCGAGGCGCGTGGCGGCGCAACTGGTGATGTTCTTCAAGCGGCCGGGCGGCCAGCTTCAGTTCAGCCGCCGGGGCGAGACCGCTCCCGGCGGCCGGTCGGCCCTGCAGGAGGTGCAGCGCTGGGTCGCCGCCAACCCCGCCGCGGACCATGCGGTGCCGCGTCTCGCCGCGCGGGCCGGCCTCAGTCCGCGCCACTTCGCCCGCCTGTTCCGCCACGAGGTCGGCATGACGCCGGCCGCCTGGACCGAGGCATCCCGGATCACCGCCGCGCGGCGTCTCCTGGAAGCGGGACGCGAGCCGCCCAAGCAGGTGGCCGCGCATTGCGGGTTCGCCGACGCCGACACGCTGCGCCGCGCCTTCGTCCGGCAGCTCGGCGTGACGCCCGCGGACTATCGCAAGCGCCATGCCGCTGCCGGAGCGGCTTGAAGCGCCGGATCGGCTTGGAACGATGGCGTTTTGCTGCGAGGCGCAGGCAACCGCTGCAGCCGATCCGGCTTGTCTGCGACGATGCCTCCCGCGCGTGAAACCCCTTGATCCACCCAAGCCTGATCGGACGGCGCGCGATGGCGGCGTTGCCGTTGCTGCTCGCGGGCGGCTGCTCGCCGGTCGGCATCCTCAACGCGCTGTCGCCGGACCGGCTCGTCGCGGAATCCGTCCCCTATGGCGACGGCCCCCGCCGCAGCCTGGACGTCTATGCGCCCGAGCCGGACCCGTCCCGCCGGGCGGCGCCTCCGGTCGTGCTGTTCCTCTATGGCGGCTCATGGGACAGCGGCAGCAAGGCGATCTACCGGTTCGTCGGCGGCGCCCTGGCGGCCTTGGGCTTCATCGTGGTGATCCCCGACTACCGCCTCTACCCGGAGGTGCGCTATCCGGACTTCCTCGACGACTGCGCCGCCGCCCTGGCCTGGACGCGCCGCAACGCGACCCGCTTCGGCGCCGCGACGGCACCGCCCTTCGTCATGGGTCATTCCGCCGGCGCCTATAACGCCGCCATGCTGACGCTCGATCCGCGCTGGCTGGGGCAGGCCGGGATGTCGCCGCGCGCCGACCTACGCGGCATGGTCGGCCTGGCAGGGCCGTACGACTTCCTGCCGCTCGACAGCGACGAGCTGCGAAGCATCTTCGCGCCGGGACTGCCGCTGCGCTCGACGCAGCCGATCAACCACGTCGACGGGCGCAACCCACCGATGCTGTTCCTGGCCGGCAGCGCCGACAAGGTGGTGCAACCGTTCAACAGCACGCGGCTGGCAGCGCGTATCCGCCTCGCCGGCGGCGTCGTCGAGGAGCGTACCTATCCGGGCGTCGATCATCTCCAGATCCTGGGGGCGTTCGCGGGCTCGCTACGCTTCCTGGCGCCCACCCTGCACGACAGCGCCAGCTTCATGCGCGCGCCATCCACCCGCGTGCCGGAGCCCTGAGGGCCGGCGATCCCGCGCCGGTTTGCGGCCGCACATCCCCCGCCTTACATCCCCCGCCTTACATCCAACGCCCGGCCGATGCCGTATGATCGTCATGAGCCTCACCGTCCTGATGTCGCCAAGCTCGACCGCAGAGGCTATCCTCGTCGCCAGGGCGTGGAGATGGTTGCAGCCTCGGATGGCCGACGAATCGATACAGGAACATGGCGAGTCCCTCGACTCGCTGCTCGTGAGTTGTAGCGGAGGCGACCGAACCGCCTTTCGCCGACTCTACGAACTGCAAGGCTCGCGTCTCTACGGCCAGGCGCTGCGCCTGACCCGGCAGCCGCAACTCGCCGCCGACGCCGTGCACGACACCTTCCTGGAGGTCTGGCAGCGCTCGTCCCGCTTCGATCCGGCACGCGGCCATGCTAAGGCCTGGCTATCCAGCCTGCTGCGCTACCGGGCCATCGACATCCTGCGCAAGCGCGGGCGCGAGAGCTACGGCACCGAACCGGCCGACGAGCCGGACACCGGTCCGGACCAGCTCGATCAGCTCGTCGCCACCGCGGAGGGCACCGCCCTGCGCCGCTGCCTCGATCAGCTCGAGGAAGCCCAGCGTCGCGTGGTGCTGCTCGCCTTCGTCGACGGCCTCAGCCACTCCGAGTTGGCGGCGCGGCTCAGGGCCCCCCTGGGCACGGTGAAGTCGTGGGTGCGCCGGGCGCTGCTCAGCCTGCGCCGGTGCCTCGAACCATGAGCGGCAGCATCCCCGATAGCCCCGAGCAAGAGACCGAGCTGCTCGCCGCGGAATATGTCCTCGGCACGCTGGAGCCGACGGATCGTGCAGCACTCGCCCGCGAGGCGGAGACCGACGCCGGATTGCGGCAGTCGATCGAGGCCTGGGAACGTCGCCTGGCGCCGCTGGACTGCATCAGCGATCCGGTTACGCCGCCCGCTTCACTTTGGCCACGCATCGAGGCGAGCGCCTGGGGCGGCATCGCGGCGGCGCCGGCATCCGCGCCGGCCATGCCCCGTGGCGCCGCCGCGCGTGACCCCGGCAGCCGTCGGCTGCGCCTGTGGCAGGGTGCCGCCGCCGCCGGCTTCGCGTTGGCGGCAGGAGTCGCTGGCATCGCCGTGCTGCGTCCGCAGCCGCAGCCGCCCGCCGCCCCGCTGGTGACGGCGCTGCTGCCGCTCGGCCAACAGGGTCCGGTGTTCGTCGCCGAGGCGACGCCCGACGGCGGGCTCTCGGTGCGGGCGGTCGGCGCGCTGCATATCGCCCCCGACCGCGACCTGGAGCTGTGGCTGCTGAAGGATGGCGAGAAGGTGCCCAGGCCGCTCGGGCTGCTGCGCGCCGAGGGCGTCCATTTGGCAGCCGGCAGCGTGCCGCGGGGCGGCGGGGCCAGGATCCTGGTCAGCCTGGAGCCGCGCGGCGGATCGCCCACCGGCCTGCCGACCGGCCCTGTCCTCTACGGCGGCTCGATCTGACCAAGCCGAGCCGGCGGCATCCAGCGCCCCGGCCTAGTCCTGGAGCAAGATGAGCTCAGGTTGAACCGCAGGTTCGTGATAGGGGTAAAAATCCGGGCGGGATCAGGATGATGTCGGTTCGACCGTGCCTTGGCACCCACGGATTGGCAGGGTTCCCACGGCTGTCGTTCCCATCAGCCACCGGATCCTGCCGTTGCGAAATCACATCAATCTCTTGAAATAATTCATCAAATTGTAGCCCGCGCGGGCGAACAGCGCAGCCATACCCCCGACCTGACGTGAAGCTGACGGCAGGCCAGTTGGAGGCAGCCGTGCCGATATGCCCTTTGTCGATCCCTCGGTTCAAGGTCGGGCGTCCGCCCCGCTTGCTGGCCGGTGCACTCGGCGTCCTCGCGATGCTGCCTCCTGGACGAGCCCTCGCCCAGGCTATTGTCGCACCTCAGACAACACCGGCGTCAGCCGAACAGATCGAGGTAATGGGATCGCGCAAGGCCGCGCCGACGACCGCCGCCGGCTTCGCGCCGAGTGCCCCCAGCCTCGATCAGAGCCAGCCGACCAGCACGGTGACCGCCGAGACGCTGAAGAAGATCTTCGTGCCGAGCGCCGACTATGACGACGTCGTCAACCTCACGCCCAGCGCGATGAATATCAATCCGGTAGGGCCGGGCCTGCAGCAGGATTTCGGACAGAGCATACGCGGGCTGCAATATACCGAGTTCAGCGTGCTGTTCGACGGCATCCAGATCCCGGGCTTTCCGTTCAACCTCGCACCGCAGCCAGGCGCCTACTTCTTCTCCCGCGACTTTGGCAGCGTCACTGTCAACCGGGGACCCGGCCCGGCTTCGACCGTCGGTTCGGCCACGTTCGGCGGCTCCGTCGCTCTCACCTCGCCAACGCTCTCGACGTCGCCGGAACTCGAGACCTACGGAACCTTCGGCAGCTTCGGCACCAAGCTGTTCGGCGCCGAGGCGGAGTCCGGCAACATCGCGGCACTCGGCAACGCGCAGGGCTTGCTCGACCTCACCCGTGAAGAAAGCCGCGGAGCCCTATCCGGGGTGAGCACCGAACGGCGTAATGCGTTCCTGAAATATGCCCAGCCGGTCGGCCGCAGCACCACGGTAACCGTCGTCGTCAACCTCGACAACGACGACACCAAGACACCCTACGGCGCAACGCTCGCCAGCATCGACGAATTCGGCCGAAATTTTGCGCTCAACTCCGATCCCGCCTCGCAGACCTTCAACGGCTATAACCGCGACAACTATACCACCGACTTCGAGTATATCGCCGTGAAGTCGGACCTTGGCGCCGGCTGGAACCTCGATAACCGCGCTTATACCACCGCCTATGACCAGCGCAGCCGGCATGGACTGGATCCCGGTGGTACCGCTGCGAACCTGTCCGGCACCATCGACCTGAACGGCGTCGAGACCGATGTCGCCAACGACGTGCCGGCGTCAGCTCGCAATATGACTATCGCAACTGGGGCGACGTGTTCCGGCTGACCAAGGACACCGACTACGGGCAGTTCCGCACCGGCTTCTGGGCCGAGCGCGAGGGCTTCACCACAAACACCGTCAACGTCGACTTCACCCGCGGCGTCACGCCCTATTCCAGTGGCCCCGGGGTCTCGGCGTATCTCGCGAAATACTATGCGTCACTGACCACCGCGCAGCCGTACGCCGAATTCGCCTGGAAGCCGGCCAGCAACGTCACCATTACCGCCGGCATCAAATACAGCTCCGTGACGCGCTACCTCAACGGCCCGATCACGCTGACCGGCGCTCCCGCCGACGACCACGCCACCTACAACAAGCCACTGCCGGCCTTCGATGCGAACTGGAGGGTTGCGAGGGACTGGTCGCTGTTCGCACAGGCCGCGGAGGGCTTCCTGACGCCGCAGCTCAACCTGTTCTCGACCACCGCCGTCACCTCGCTGCAGCCGTCCACGACCTGGAGCTACCAGGTGGGTACGGTGTTTCAGCGCGACTGGCTGAAGCTCGGCGTGGACGCCTATGACATCGATTTCCACAATTACATCGCCAGCAACACGGTGGCCGGTCTCACCACCTACTTCAACCAGGGCGGCGCCACCTTCAGGGGCGTCGAGGTCGAGGCGACCGTGACCCTCGGGCACGGCTTCGCGGCCTACGCCAACGGCTCGTTGAACGACAGCAGCTACGGCAACAACGGCAACAACTTGGCTCAGACGCCCCGTCGCACCGCCGCGTTAGCCCTGCTCTACGATAAGAGCTCCGTGATCCGAGCCAAGGACGAGCTGTTCGGCAACCTCATCCTCAAGAGCGTCGGGCCGCAGTACGGCCTGGACACCGCATCCGCCGGGCAGTCGGACCAGTTCCCGATCAAGTCGTACAACCAGCTCGATCTTAACGCCGGCTACGTCCTGCCGATCTTCGGCGCCCGGGTGCGCAGCACCGTCAACGTCACCAACCTGCTCGATCACCGGTCCATCACCGGCTATGCCGGGCAGACGCTGGAGTCGGTGCCGCTCTATTGGGTCCAGGCCGGGCGCGGCATCTTCTTCTCGTTCGCCGCCTTTCTATAAAGGCTCTGTTGCGGAACGCTATGCAGCTGGAGCAGAGTCGCAACGCATCAGCGATTTGGATAGTAACAGGGGCAAAACTCCCGAAGTCCCATGGACTTCTGGTTCATGACACTAGCGCGACAGCCGCGTCGACAGGATCAGCATCGAGTTGGTGCGCTCGACGCCGTCCAGCGTGCCGATGCAGTCGATCAGCCGGTCGGCTTCCTCGACCGAGTTGGCTTCGACCACCGCGATCAGGTCGAACGGGCCGCTGACCGCGTGCAGCGCGCGGACTGCGCTCATCCGCCGCAGCGCCGCCTCGACCGACGAGGCGCGCCTCGCCGCCAGCGCGATCATGACGTGGGCGCGCACCACCTCGCGACCGGCCTCCCGTCCGGCACGGATCGTGTAGCCGAGGATCGCGCCGCCGCGTTCGAGGCGCTCGATACGGCTCTGGACCGTGGTCCGCGACAGGCCGAGCAGGCGTCCGATCGCCGCCGTCGGCAGCCGTGCATCGTCGCTCAGCAGGTCGAGCAGGCTGCGGTCGAGCGCATCGATTTGCATAGGGCCGAAACTATTCGGCGGATCGCCGATGTCAACGCCGCCGCCTCGGCGATACGAAGCTTGCACCGGGCGTCGGCTTCTGTGCACTTCTCACGGGTTCGTTACCTAATTATCCCCGATCGGAGTGCTGCATGAAGGACATCGCCGTCATCGGCGCGGGCAAGATCGGCTCGACCATCGCGGAACTGCTGGCAGTGACCGGCGACTACGCAGTGACGCTGATCGATCGCGACCAGGAGGCGCTCGACCGCATCGAGATCGGCGGCGAGGTCACGCGCCTGGCGCTCGACATCGATGCGGGCGACGACCTGCCGGGCGTGCTGCGCGGCCGCTACGCCGTGCTGTCGGCGGCGCCGTTCCACCTCACCACCCGGATCGCGACCGCCGCACTCGCCGCGCGGGCGCACTATCTCGACCTGACCGAGGACGTCGCGAGCACGCGGGCGGTGCGTGAGCTGGCGCGCGATGCGAACATCGCCTTCATCCCGCAATGCGGCCTGGCGCCGGGCTTCGTCTCGATCGCGGCCAACGACCTCGCCGGCCGTTTCGAGACCCTGGACTGCATCCGGCTGCGTGTCGGGGCGCTGCCGCGCTACCCCGACAACGCGCTCGGCTACAACCTGACCTGGAGCACCGAAGGGGTCCTCAACGAGTATATCGAGCCCTGCGAGGCGATCATCCAGGGCGAGCGCCGCCTGGTGCCGGCGCTGGAGGAGTGCGAGAGGCTGTCGATCGACGGCATCGCCTACGAGGCGTTCAACACCTCGGGCGGCCTGGGTTCGCTGTGCGAGACCTATGCCGGCCGCGTGCGCGAGCTGAACTACCGGACGATGCGCTATCCCGGCCACGCGGCGATCATGAAGCTGCTGATACGCGACCTCCGGCTCGGCGAGCGCCGCACCATGCTGCGCGCGATCCTGGAGAATGCGCTGCCGGCGACGCTGCAGGACGTCGTGGTGATACTCGTCACCGTGATCGGCACGCGCGACGGCAGGCTGATGCAGGACACCCTGGCGCGACGCATCGAGAACGGCATCGTCGCCGGACGGCCGCGCAGCGCGATCCAGCTCACCACCGCCGGCAGCATCTGCGCCGTGCTCGACCTGCTGGCGGCCGGCAGCCTGCCGCAGTCCGGTTTCGTCCGGCAGGAGGAGATCGAGCTGGCGGGCTTCCTGCAGAACCGCTTCGGCAGGGTCTTCGCCGGCGCAGCACCGGCGGCGTAGCGGACGCACTCGCGAGTCGGCGGTATGTCGCCGGCTCTGGAAAACCGGGAGCGGGGCGGTAACGCGTTGAGCCTGCAGCAGCGCCGCAGGGGTCGCCGCAGATCGGTCTTGAACGTCCAGGCAAACATCATCTAGTGGTAGCGGGCGAAACTTTACTCGATATGTAGCGTGGGCGAGCCTCTGGGCATCCGCCGCCGCTGCAGCCTCCCGCGGAGAACCCGATGACCCTGCACGAAGCCAACGACGCCGTGTCCGACCCGCGCGGACCCGAATCCGCGACCGCGGACATGCTCGCGGGCGCCGTGCAGATGCGCGGCCATCACCAGGTCCGGGTCGACCGCACGCGCGATGCCCTGATCACGGACTTCGGCCGCGCCACGCTGGACAACCGCTACCTGCTGCCGGGCGAGAGCTACCAGGACCTGTTCGCACGCGTCGCCAGCTTCTACGGCGACGACGCGGCACACGCCCAGCGCATCTACGACTACATCTCGAAGCACTGGTTCATGCCGGCGACCCCGGTGCTGTCGAACGGCGGCACCACCCGAGGCCTGCCGATCTCCTGCTTCCTCAACGAGGCGACCGACAGCCTGGAGGGCATCGTCGGGTTGTGGAACGAGAATGTCTGGCTCGCCTCCAAGGGCGGCGGCATCGGCTCGTACTGGGGCAACCTGCGCTTCATCGGCGAGAGCGTCGGCAAGAACGGCAAGACCTCCGGCGTGATTCCCTTCATCCGGGTGATGGACAGCCTGACGCTGGCGATCTCGCAGGGCTCGCTGCGTCGCGGATCGGCGGCGGTCTACCTGCCGGTCTGGCATCCGGAGATCGAGGAGTTCATCGAGATGCGCCGCCCCACCGGCGGCGATCCGAACCGCAAGGCGCCCAACCTGCATCACGGCATCCTGATCACGGACGCCTTCATGCGTGCCGTCGACGCCGACGAGGCGTGGGTGCTGACCTCGCCCAAGGATCGTGCCCACATACGCAAGGTCTCGGCGCGCAGCCTGTGGATACGCATCCTGACCGCGCGGATGGAGCAGGGCGAGCCGTACATCATCTATTCCGACCACGTGAACAACGCCCGTCCCGAGCATCACAAGCTGGCCGGGCTGGAGGTCAAGACCTCGAACCTGTGCTCCGAGATCACCCTGCCGACCGGCATCGACCAGCACGGCCAGCAGCGCACCGCGGTGTGCTGCCTGTCCTCGCTCAACCTGGAGACCTGGTTCGACTGGAAGGACCACCCGCTGTTCATCGAGGACGTGATGCGTTTCCTCGACAACGTGCTGCAGGACTTCATCGACCGTGCCCCGGACGAGATGGCGCGCGCCAGGTATGCCGCCTCGCGGGAGCGTTCGGTCGGGCTCGGCGTGATGGGCTTCCACGGCTTCCTGCAGGCCAACGGCATCCCGTTCGAGAGCGTGGTCGCCAAGGTCTGGAACAAGCGCATGTTCGCCCACCTGCGCACCCAGGCCGATGCCGCCTCGCGCATGCTGGCCGAGGAGCGCGGCGCCTGCCCGGACGCCGCCGAATACGGCATCCAGGAGCGCTTCTCGCACAAGATCGCGATCGCGCCGACCGCCTCGATCTCGATCATCGCCGGCAACGCCAGCCCAGGCATCGAGCCGATCTCCGCCAACGTGTTCCTGCAGAAGACGCTGTCGGGCTCGTTCACGGTGCGCAACCGCCACCTGCACAAGCTGCTGATCGAGAAGGGTCGCGACACCGACGAGATCTGGTCGTCGATCACGCTGAGCAAGGGCAGCGTGCAGCATCTCGACTTCCTGACCCGGCAGGAAAAGGACGTCTTCAAGACCGCCTTCGAGCTCGACCAGCGCTGGGTGGTGGAGCACGCCGCCGACCGCACGCCGTACATCTGCCAGAGCCAGTCGGTGAACCTGTTCCTGCCCGCCGACATCCACAAGCGCGACCTGCACCAGATCCACATGCTGGCCTGGAGGCGCGGGCTGAAGTCGCTGTACTATTGCCGCTCGCTCTCGATCCAGCGCGCCGACACCGTCAGCGAGATGCTCAACAAGGTCGAGGTGCTGGAGAAGCAGGCGGTATTGCCGCCGGTCCGCCATCAGGGCGGGGAGAGCAACGACTACGGCGAGTGCCTTGCCTGCCAGTAGGCGACGAACGCCGGCCCGGCATCCGGCCCCATGACCGTCGCGCAGCAGGCCGGGCGCGGCGGCGGCAGCGTCCGATCGGACGCTGTTTACAAACCGGATCAAGACTTGCCACATCAGGCGTTCGCCCGGATGCTGACGGCAGGGGAGAACACCACCGGGAACAACGCCAATGAAGATCAAGGATCGGCCCGAGTTCAAGAGCAAGCCGGCACCCGTCGTCATGCACGCCAACGACTATGTCGCTACCGCCATCCAGGTCATGGCAAAGAAGAACATCGGCTCGGTGATCATCGTCGACGACGAACGCAGGATCGCCGGCATCGTCACCGAGCGGGATCTGCTGCGTCGCCTGCTGGGAGAGAAGCTGGACCAGGAAACCACGCTGCTCTCGTCGATCATGAGTTCCGAGGTGCGGACGGCGCGGCCCGACGACGAGATCGTCGATTGGCTGCGCCTGATGTCGAACGAACGGTTCCGGCATCTCCCCGTCGTCGACGACGACGGCCGCCTGATCAGCGTATTGTCCCAGGGAGACTTCGTCTCCTACACTTGGCCGGAGCTGCTGGGCTCCTTCAAGGAGAAGGCGGTCGAGACGATCCAGGGACGTGCGGCGCCGGTCCCGATCATGGTCGGCGCCCTGATGCTCTACACCCTGGTCATGATCGTGATCTTCAAGATCCTCTAGAGCAGCGTCAGCCTGACTGGAATCGCTTCGCGATCCCAGGCAGCTGATAAAGCTGCTCTTCCTCAGTCAAGCAGAGCATGATCGAAGTGATCATGCTCTAGGGTCACCAGACCTCGCGCTGGCGCGGTCAGGTCTCCCGCACCACGTAGGTGTAGAACCGCATCGCACCGTCACGGACCTCGCGATACAGGCCCTGCACCTCGGTATCGAAGCCGGGGAACAGGTTGGCCGCGCGCTCGAACGCCTGCAGGTAGGCGATCATCGGCTGCGCCCTCGCGTCCAGCCGCTCGCCGGGCACGATGGTGGCGATCCCGGGCGGATAGACCAGCCACAAGGTCGCCGCGATCCGGCCGGGGGTCTCGTCGAGCGGCACGTAGTCGACCCGGTTGCGCACCAGTTCGCGCATCGCCTCGTGCGGCGGCATCGCCAGCGTCGGCAGGTGCTCGGCGCGGAACTGGGCCGCCTGCAGGCGGCTGATCGACTGGCCGCGATAAAAGGCGTGCATCTGGCCGCAGAGGTCGCGCAGCCGCACGCCCTTGTAGCGCTGCACGCGGCGCGCGACGAACTCCGGCATCACCTCCTCGAGCGGCGTGTTGTTGTCGTGCAGCTTCTTGAACGTCACCAGGTGCGCCAGCAGCGTGCCGGCCTTGCTGCTCTCCACGCCCGGCGTCAGCAGGAACAGCAGCGAGTTGAGGTCGTTCTTCTCGGCGACGATGCGGTTCTCGCGCAGGTATTCCGCGACCACCGGCGCCGGCACGCCGTGCTCCGCATACTGGTCCGGGGCGTTCTCGTCGAAGCCGGGGGTCAGCAGCGTGAGCTTGTTCGGGTCGGTCATCGCCCAGCCCGGTCTGGCATCGGGAAAGCCGTGCCAGGCCGCGTCCGCGCGCAGCTCCCACTGCGCCGGATCGCTCGCCAGCAGGTCGGTCGGCGCGTCCTCCCACGGCATGCCCTCGAAAGTGCTGGCCTGTGGCGAGGCCTGCACCAGCTTGGGCACGAACGGCTCGAAGAACCAGCGACGTGCCGGGTCCTGCTGCTCCTCCTCATACTCGCGACGGGTCAGGCGGATCTTCTTGCGCAGCTCGATGCCCAGCCGGACCGTATCGTCCCACAGCACCTCGCCGGAGCGGCCCTTCATCATCTGCGCGCCGACATCGAGCGAGGCGAACAGCGGATAGAACGGGCTGGTGGAGGCGTGCAGCAGGTACATCTCGTTGAAGCGGCGATGCTCGACCTGGCGCGGCTGGCCGGCGAGATGGCTGTCCCTGATATGGATCTGCGAGGCCTGCGAGAAGCTGGCGAGCTGCTTGTGCGTGCTCTGGGTGACGATGATGCCCGGGTCGTCCGGCCCGAGCTCGCGCAGGCCCATGCCGAAGCGTCCGCGGAACAGCGGGTGGAACTTCATGAAGCCGGCCCAGGCCTCGTCGAACAGGATGTAGTCGCAGAGATGCCCGATGCGATCGAGCACCTGGCTGGCCGAACATATCGTTCCGTCATAGGTGCATCCCTCGACCACCGCGGCGCGGAATGGCCGCGGCTTGCGCCAGGCGTCGCGGTCCTGCACCAGCGGATGGGCGCGGATCGCCGCGCGCAGCGAGACCTCCTCCAGCGCATCGCGCCGCATCGGCCCGATCAGGCCGTGCGGGTTGCGCGCGGCCTCGATGAAGATCGGCGTGGCGCCGCTCAGCAGCAGCGCGCCGTGATGCGCCGCCTTGTGGTTGTTGCGGTCGAACAGCACGAGGTCGCCCTCGGCGAGCAGCGCGTTCAGCGCGATCTTGTTCGAGGTCGAGGTGCCGTTGAGCACGAAATAGGTGCGCTCGGCGCCGAAGATCACCGCGGCCTCCTGCTGCGCGCGCAGGGCCGGTCCCTCGTGCGTCAGCAGGTCGCCAAGCTGCAGCACCGAGTTGTCGAGGTCGTCGCGGAACACCGCCTCGCCGAGATGCTCGACGAAGATGCGTCCGATCGGGCTGCGACGGTAGAACGCGCCGCCGTTATGCCCCGGGCAGGTCCAGAGCATGTTGCCCTGCTCGGCATAGTCGACCAGCGCGCCGAAGAACGGCGTCTTCAGCGTGTCGGCATATTGCCGCAGCCGCGCCACCAGGTTCTTGGCGATGAAGTCCGGGGTCTCCTCGGCGAGGAAGATGAACCCGTCCACGTGGTCGAGCACGTCGACCGGGATCTGCTCGAGCCGGTGGCGGCGCACCAGCACGATGATCGGCACGTCCAGCCCGCGCTTGCGGATCAGGTCGATCAGTCCGGCGGACTTGCCGGTCGCCCCCTTCTTGCCCCAGTCCACCACCACGCAGCCGATCGCGGCGTCGGTGCGTATGACCAGCTCGGCGTCGTCGTCGCGGCGGGCGCGCAGCACGGTGTAGCCGTCCTGCTCGATCTCGGCGAGGATCTGGTGCAGCCGCGCCCCTTCGAGGTCCGCGGCGTTGAAGGCAGGCACGCACACCAGGAACTTGAAACGACGCCCGTATTCCATTCGCCGCCACGTCCCCGCCCGGAACGCGGCAGGATGCCGACCGCCCAGTGCGTCAACTGCGCTCCTGCGGCGGCGCTGTCCATCGCAGCCTGATGACAACCGGCGCCAGGATCACCGGAGCAGGACCTGAAGGTCGGTCGCGCAGATGCCCAGGAGCGCCGCTGGACACAATATGTGGTGGAATATTGCTCACAATGATCACGATGTTGTGGGCGTGGTCCGCCGCGATGCCCACGCGAACCGCCCGCGACGAGGCCCTGCGCCGCACCGAAAACCTCGTGATCTGAGCGGTTTGCCTGGCGCGGGGATGATGCCGCCGGGCGCTGCGGGCAGGCATGGCCCCCTTGCCCGACCGGCCAGCGCCCCGTCCACGCCTGGGCTTACCGGTGGTTACCGGCGCCGCGCGGGGTTACGGTCGGGGCATGGACAGCATCCCTCCCAGCACCCCCGACGCGCCGGCGCCACGCGCCGACCTCCTGACCGGCAGCCCGGTCTACAAGCCGTTCCGCTATACGTGGGCCTACGAGGCCTGGATGACGCAGCAGCGCGTGCATTGGCTGCCCGAGGAGGTGCCGCTCGCCGACGACGTCAAGGACTGGCATCGCAACCTCTCCGCCGGCGAGCAGAACCTGGTGACGCAGATCTTCCGCTTCTTCACGCAGTTCGATGTGGAGGTGAACAACTGCTACATGAAGCATTACAGCCAGGTCTTCAAACCGACCGAGGTGCTGATGATGCTGTCGGCCTTCTCCAACATCGAGACGATCCACATCGCGGCATACAGCCACCTGCTCGACACCATCGGCATGCCCGAGGTCGAATATTCAGCCTTCCTCAAATACAAGGAGATGAAGGACAAGTACGACTACATGCAGGGCTTCTCGGTGGCCAACAAGCGCGAGATCGCCAAGACCCTGGCCGCGTTCGGCGCCTTCACCGAGGGACTGCAACTGTTCGCCTCGTTCGCGATCCTGCTCAACTTCCCACGCTTCAACAAGCTCAAGGGCATGGGCCAGATCGTTTCGTGGTCGGTGCGCGACGAGACGCTGCACTGCCTGTCCGTCATCCGCCTGTTCCGTGTGTTCATCCAGCAGAACCCCGAGATCTGGACTGACGAGTTGCGCGCCGAGATCACCCAGGTCTGCGCCACCATCGTCGAGCACGAGGACGCCTTCATCGACCTCGCCTTCGAATTGGGCGCGGTGGAGGGCCTGAATGGCGCCCAGGTCAAGGCCTATATCCGCTTCATCGCGGATCGCCGCCTGACCCAGCTCGGGCTGGATCCGCTCTACAACATCGAGAGCAACCCGTTGCCGTGGGTCGACGACATGCTGAACGCGGTCGAGCATGCCAACTTCTTCGAGTACCGGGCGACCGAATACAGCCGTGCCTCCACCCTCGGCACCTGGGAAGAAGCTTTCGAGAACAGTGTGTTCGAACACGCCCGATAAATTAAACATGTGATCACGGGACCGAGAGCGGTTCCATTCCGGTTGATTACCGATTATACAAGTTCTGCCCGGTAGCGTAACGAGCGGGTGATCCGGCCACAGGCCGGGCCAACAGCGGGGCGCACAATGCAGACCGAGACCCGGACGGGTTCAGTCCTTGATCTGGCGGAGATGGTGGGTAGCCTGCCATCCGCGGTCGCCGGCACTCTCGGCGGGATGTCCGGCGCGGCACCCCGGCAGAACCGGCGGCTTCCGGAGCGGATCCTGATCGCCGCCCACCAGGCCTGCGATCTCGGCGACCTCGATGTCGCAGGCCAGTTGCTGTCGATCCTCGAGACCATCGTCGGGCAGAGCAGGGGCCCGGTCGATCCGGTGCGCCGGCGCGTGATGGAAAGCCTGATCGCGGCGCACCAGCGCATGTGGCACCTGCGCTATGCCAACGGCGCGCAGGAAGCGTCATCCACGACCGCGCCGGGTTTCCATGAAGCCGCCGCCCGCGCGGACTTCCAGCAGATACCCTGAGTGAAGCTGCCGGTCCCGCCGGGTCGGTCAGGCTCACCTCGCCAGCGACTTTCCCCCGCGCAGGATCGCTTCCGCCGCGTCCGTATAACCGCCGCCGTCACGGTGCAGCACCAGTCCTGGCCGCAGGACGGCGTCCGCCACGGAGTTCCGCCGCGCCTGCATCAGGACGATCTTCGCCGCCATCCCCGGTTTCGGCCAGAGCGGCAGCAGCGTGATCCCGCCGAGGCTGCCGGTGGCCTGCATGACCGAGCTGGCCTGGGCATGCAGCGCCGCCGGCAGGATCAGCGTCAGGGTGCCGCCTGACCGGAGCCGGGCCAGCAGGGCCGTGATCCACTCGTCCAGCAGCTCGGGTCGTCCGCGACGGGCGAGGTCGCGCCGGCCGAGCGGCGAGGCGCTGGCATCGGCGCGGTGCCACGGCGGGTTGGCGAAGGCATGGTCGAACACGCCGACCGAGGCCGGCAGGCCGGCGACCAAGCCCTCATGCAGCACCAGCCCGTCCATGCGGTTCGAGACCCAGTTGTGCAGGGCGAGGGCGGCGGTCCCCGGATCGGCCTCGACCCCTACCCCCGACAGTCCGGGCACCCGGGCGCAGAGGCACATCAGTCCTGCCCCGGCGCCGCAGCCGGCCTCCAGGACCCGCTGTCCCGGCCGCGCCGGAATCGCCGCGGCCAGCAACACGGGCTCGATCCCGGTGCGGTAGCCGGTGCGAAACTGACGGTAGCTCAGCCTGCCTCCGAGCAGGGCGCCGTCGGTGGTCTGCTCCATCAGCCGGCGGCCCGGCGCGTCCCGCCGTCATGCGTCATCAGCTTGACCGTGCACCCCCCGCCGCTCATATGAAGCCTCGCACTCCATCGAGGTCGGGAGGATCGTGCTTGCGCCTTGCCGCCAGTCTGCCGGATTCCGCACAGACCACAAGTCGCAGGCCGGACTCCAAGCAGCTGACGCCTGAACCATCGGCTCCTGCCGGCGAGGATGCGCTGCATGCCCTGTCGGACCTGCTCGCCGACGACATGGCCGCGTGCAACCGCGCCATCGTCGCCCGCATGGCGAGCCCGGTGCCGCTGATCCCGCAACTCGCGGCCCACCTGGTGGCGGCCGGCGGCAAGCGTCTGCGCCCGCTGCTCACCCTGGCCTCCGCGCGGCTCTGCGGCTACGGGCCCGAGCCCGGCATGGTCGGACGCCATGTCGGTCTCGCCGCCTGCGTCGAGTTCATCCACACCGCCACGCTGCTGCATGACGACGTGGTCGATGACAGCCAGCTCCGCCGCGGCCTGGCCAGCGCCAACGCGGTGTTTGGCAACAAGGCGTCGGTGCTGGTGGGGGACTTCCTGTTTGCCCGCTCGTTCCAGTTGATGACCGAGGACGGCTCGATCAAGGTGATGGCGATCCTATCCACCGCCGCCGCCACCATCGCCGAGGGCGAAGTGCTGCAGATGGCGACCCAGAACGATCTTTCCACTCCGGTGGAGCGCTACCTGCAGGTGATCCACGGCAAGACCGCGGCCCTGTTCGCCGCTGCCTGCCGGGTCGGCGCCGTGGTGGCGGCCCGTCCGGAGCCGGAGGAGCTGGCGCTGGAGGTGTTCGGCACCAACCTCGGCATGGCCTTCCAGCTCGTAGACGACGCGCTGGACTACGCCGCCGACCAGGCGCAGCTCGGCAAGACCGTCGGCGACGACTTCCGCGAGGGCAAGATCACGCTGCCGGTGCTGGCTGCCTACGAGGCGGGCAACGACGTCGAGCGCGGCTTCTGGCGCCGGGTGATCGAGATGAGCGAGCATGGCGAGGACGATCTCGACCATGCGATGACGCTGATCGCCCAGCGCGACGGCATCGGCGTCACCCTGCGTCGCGCCGCCCAGTATGCGCAGACGGCGCGCGAGGCGTTGCGGCCGTTCCCGGACAGCCGCATCCGCCGGCTGATGGACGAGATCCCGCTCTATACCGTCAGCCGGGGTCGGTAGAGCAGCATCCGGTCAGGACGGGAACAGCGAGAAGCCGTCATAGCCGAAGCGTCGCAGGCCCGGATGCAGCATCGCGGCGGCGAATGGCGCCGCCGTGAACAGCGCCTCGCCACCGCTCGGGCCGCGATCCGCACCGCCATCGGTCAGGGACAGGCCGGCCAGCACCGCCTCGGTACGTCGCGCCACCGCCTCCGCCGGGTCCAGCCAGACGATCCCGGCCGGGGAGGCGTCGCGCAGCGCATCCAGCAGGAAGCTGTAATGCGTGCAGCCGATGCACACCACGTCGATGACGCTGCCGCCCTCCTGGCCGAACAGGGCCTCCAGCTCGCATCGCAGCGCGCTCCGGTCGATCGGCTGCTCCCGGAAGGCCGCCTCCGCCATGTCGGCGAGCCCGCGCGCGCCATGCGCGATCAGCCGGCAGTCCGGCGCGAAGCGCCGGGCGAGGTCGCTCAGATAGGGCCGCCGGACCGTCGCCGCCGTCGCCAGCAGCCCGATATTGCGGGTCCGGCTGATCGAGGCGGCCCACTTGATCGGCGGCACGCAGCCGATGAAAGGCAGGTCGAACCGCGCCCGCAACGGCGCCAGCGCGACCGTGCTCGCGGTGTTGCAGGCGATCACGACGGCGTCCGGCGCGAACCGCCGGATCGCCTCGGCGATGACATGCTCGATACGCGCGATCAGCGCCGCGTCGGTCACCTCGCCGTAAGGATAGAACGCATTGTCCGCCAGCATCGTGATCCGTGCGCCGGGCAAGCGGGCCCGCAGCGCACCGACGATGCCGTAGCCGCCGATGCCGGAATCGAAGGCAAGCAGGTGCGCGCCCGCCCGCATCCGCCGGTCGTTCAGGCCTCGGCGTCCTTCGCGGCCTTGCGTGCCAGCGCTTCCTCGGCGGAGGCGACGCCGCCATGCCTGGCCGACCAGGCGCAAGGGTCCTCCAGGAAGCGGCGCACCTCGGTCGCGGCACTCTCGGAGAAGTACGGCCGTTCCGCGCAGGCCTCCAGAACGTCCCACCAGGTGGACAGCGCGTGCAACTGGATGTCCATGTCCGCGAGGGTCCGGTGCGCGCCCGGGAACACGCCGTAGAAGAACACCACGAAGGCATGGTTGACGATCGCGCCGGCCTCGCGCAGGGAGTTGGCGAAGCGGATCTTCGACGCGCCGTCGGTGGTCAGGTCCTCGACCAGGAGCGTCCGCTTGCCCTCGGGCACGTCGCCCTCGATCAGCGCGTTGCGGCCGAAGCCCTTCGGCTTCTTGCGGACGTAGGCCATCGGCGCGAGCATGCGGTCGGCGATCCAGGCGGCGAAGGGAATGCCTGCGGTCTCTCCGCCGGCGACCACATCGATGCTTTCATAGCCGACATGGCGTCCTATCTTCTCTACTCCGAGCTCTACGATCTTGGCCCGCGCGCGCGGGAAGAAGATGATACGTCGGCAATCGATATAGACAGGGGACTTCCAGCCTGATGTCAGCGTGTATGGCTCTTCGGGACGGAAGTTGACCGCCTTGATCTCCAGCAGCAGCCTGGCCGTGGTCAGTGCCGCGTCGCGGTCCCAGTCGGTGTGCCGGCTCGCGACCAGGCCCGTGTCCGAAGCCGATCCCGACATCCCCTCAAAACTTGACCCGATCTGCGCCATCGTCGCCCCCCCTTCGAACTCTCTGTCCGCCGTCGTCGTTCGAATGCGCAGCAGTAGCCGCATGACCGCAGGAAATCCATCATGCACCCATTCGACCCGCGGCCCCCGTCAGCGGCACCGTCGCGCATGAACCTCGCCCTGCTGCCGCAGGCCCCGGTGTGGGTGCTGGCCGATCCGCAGTCGCCGGCCGCCGGTCAGGCCAGCGCCATCGCCGGGCGGCTCGGTCTGCCGTTCCGTCGCCTGGACGCGGTTCCCGGCCAGCCGCATCGGCCGGGGGGACCAGGACCCGGCCTGGTGCTGTCGGCCGGCACCGGCGCCGGTCTGCGCGCCCTGCTGCTGCGGTCGCGGCATGGCTGCCGGGTGGTGCACTGCGCGACCCGGCCGTTCAGGCCGCTGTCGGGATGGCTGCCTTTCGACCTGACCGTGCTGCCGCAGGGGCAGCCCGCGGGAGATCCGGTGGCCGCCGCGTCCAGCCGGATGATACCCGTCCTCGGCACGCCGAACGTGGTGTCGCCGGCGCTGCTGGCGCGCGCGCGCGACCTGTGGGCGGAGCGGCTGTCGCACCTGCCGCACCCGCGGGTCGTGCTGCTGTTCGGCGCTTCGGACCAGAAGGCGGCACTCGCCCTGGGCCGTCACGTGGCGGGTCTCGCGCGGGAACGCGGCGGTTCGGTGACGGCCTCGGTGCTGCCGTCCGGCAAGCCCGCCGCGGACGCCCTCGCCGCCGGCCTGGCCAACTGCATGCACCTGATCTATCGCTCCGGCGAGCCCGGGGAAGACCCGACGCTCGGCTTCCTCGGTCACGCCGATGCCGTGGTGGTGGCCCATGTCGGTGCCCTGACCCTGTCCGAGGCCTGCGCCGCATCGGCGCCGGTGTTCGCGGCGTTGGCCGGCAGCGAGCGGCGCGCAGCCCGGCATCTGCTAGAACGTATGCGTCAGGCTGGCCAGATCCAGTTGCTGCAGGATGACCTTTCACCGTGGCCGAAGCAGCCTCTCGACGAGGCTGGACGCGTCGCCCGCGAGATCCGGGCCAGGTTCGGCACGCCTGGCAGGAGGCGTTCGGACTGACCCGAAAGCCACAGCGGGGGGCCATCATCGATGGGCTGCTTGCGCCGACCGAGCCGGACAGTCTAATTTCCCGTGATTGATCGATTAGTTTGCAAAGCGAGGTTCCATTGGACGGTGAAACACGTGTCATCACCCGCAACTGCGAGCGTGCCGTCGTCACCGCCTATCGTGAACTGCGCGCCTGCGGTACTGCGGACATGCACGCGTTCCATGCCTGCACCACGCTGTATCGCATCCATCATCCGGAGGCCTCCATCAACGAGGCGCGGTTGCTGGTGGCGGAGTGGATCGACCACCACGTGGTACGAGGGTCCAAGGGTCCGACCAGCGGGTGCGACTGCGACTGAGACCACCCGACCGGCAGCGACTCGGCCTCAATCGGAGCGATCCGGTCGTCCCGAAGGCATTCCTGGCCAGCGGTCAGGGCCGCTCGGCGAGCGGAACCAGGTTGCGTAGCGCCGCACCCGTATAGATCTGGCGCGGCCGGCCGATGCGCTGGCCGGGCTCCTCGATCATCTCCTTCCACTGGCTGATCCAGCCGGCGGTACGCGCGACCGCGAACAGCACGGTGAACATGCTGGTCGGGATCCCCATCGCCTTGAGGATGATGCCGGAATAGAAGTCGACGTTGGGATACAGCTTGCGCGAGACGAAATACTCGTCCTCGATCGCGATCCGCTCCAGCTCGACGGCCAGCTCCAGCAACGGCTCGTCCTCGATGCCGAGCTCGCCCAGCACCTCGTGGCAGGTCGCCTGCATGATCTTGGCGCGCGGGTCGAAGTTCTTGTAGACGCGGTGGCCGAAGCCCATCAGCTTCACGCCGCTGCTCTTGTCCTTCACGCGGCGGATGAAGTCCGGGATGTGGTCCTTGGTGCCGATCTCGTTGAGCATCTTGAGCACCGCCTCGTTGGCGCCGCCGTGCGACGGGCCCCATAGCGAGGCGATCCCGGCGGCGATGCAGGCGAACGGGTTGGCGCCGGTCGAGCCGGCCAGACGCACGGTGCTGGTCGAGGCGTTCTGCTCGTGGTCGGCATGCAGGATCAGGATGCGGTCCAGCGCGCGGGCGAGCACCGGGCTCACGTGATAGGGCTCCGACGGCATCGCGAACATCATGTGCAGGAAGTTCTCCGCGTAGCCGAGCTCGTTGCGCGGATAGACGAAGGGGAAGCCCTGAGTGTACTTGAAGGTCCAGGCCGCGATGGTCGGCATCTTGGCGATCAGCCGCAGCGCCGACAGCTCGCGGTGCGCCGGATCGTTGATGTCGAGGCTGTCATGGTAGAACGCCGACAGCGCTCCGACCACGCCGCAGATGACCGCCATCGGATGCGCGTCGCGACGGAAACCATTGTAGAAGTGGCGAAGTTGCTCGTGCAGCATCGTGTGGTTCTTGATCTGCTTGGTGAAGCCGTCGGTCTGCGACTGGTTCGGCAGCTCGCCTTCCAGCAGCAGGTAGGCGGTCTCCAGGAAGCTGGAGTGCTCCGCTAACTGATCGATCGGGTAGCCGCGATGCAGCAGCACACCCTCGTCGCCATCGATGTAGGTGATCTTGCTGTCGCAGGCCGCGGTGCCGCCATAGCCGGGATCGTAGGTGAAGATCCCGAGATCGGTGTGCAGCTTGCGTATGTCGGCGACGGCCGGACCCAGGGTACCGGTCAGCAGCGGCAGCTTGGCCGATCGGCCACTGTCATCCAGGCTGATGGTGACGGAAGAAGTGGCGGTCACGCTCATGATAGGTTCCCGTTCTGACCAGGCCGGCGGCCGTTGCTGCGGTAAATCCAGATCTATGGTGAAGCGGTAGCGCTTGCAACGGGCGGGATGGAGCTGCTCCATCCCCGGTCGGGCATGATCTGATCGATCAGGCTCTACGCATGCAGCAGGTCGAGCAGCGTCGAGCATGCGGGAGCCAGGTCGCGCCATTCGTGGTCGATCGCGAACAGCGCCAGCGTGCATGTCGGGAAACCCTTCTCGAACGGGGCCTCGTCGGCCGCCAGCCGCAGCGCCAGCTCGTGCATCCCGGGGTTGTGGCCGACCAGCATGACGCTGTCCGCAGCACCGCCCTGCTCTCGCAGCAGGTCGAGCAGGGTCTCCGGAGCGGCGAGGTAGAGCGCGTCGGAAAATATCCGGCGCGGCCGGTCCGGGTCGAGACCGAGCAGGTCGAAGGTCTCGCGGGTACGCACCGCGGTGCTGATCAGCGCCGTCGCCGGGATCAGGCCACGCTCGCGCAGCAGCCGGCCCAGGACAGCGGCATCGAGACGCCCGCGCGCCGACAGGCCCCTCGCATGGTCGGACGCATCCGGCGCGCCGGGAGCTGGCGCGACCGCCTTGGCATGCCGCAGCAGAAGCAGGCGGCGCTGCCCCTGGCTCATGGCCCGGGGTCGTCGCGATGGCCCGACGGCTGATGGCCTCCTGGCTGATGGCCCGATTGCTGCCGCGGGATCGCCTCGTGGTGGCGGATCACCTCGCGGATCACGAACGCCAGGAACTTCTCGGCGAAATCCGGATCGAGCCTGGCCTCATGCGCGAGCGCGCGCAGGCGGGCCACCTGGCGCGTCTCGCGCTGCGGGTCGGCGGCCGGCATGGCGCTGCGCGCCTTCAGTTCGCCCACCGACTTGGTGCAGCGGAAGCGCTCGGCCAGCATGTGGATCAGCGCCGCGTCGATGTTGTCGATGCTGCCGCGCAGGGCCTGCAACTGCTGCATCGCGTCGTAGCGGGGGGCGTCGTCGCGGGGTGCATCGTCGCGGGGAGCCTCGTCGCGGGGGTTCTGCCGCGTGCCGTTGCGGACCGCCGCGGGCCGGTCCCCGGGCGTGGCGGCCTGTGCCGGCGGGGCATCGACGGATGGTTGCCTGGCGGGAGTTTCGGCCAACGTCGTGTCCATTGTCTGCTCCGGCATGGCGCACGGGTCGCGCCCGGTTGTGCGTGATCCGCGGCCGGTCGACAAGTGCCGTCAGAGGTCGATCCAGGCCAGGTGGCCGCCCTTGCCGGCGCCGGTGTCGGTGAAGATCGCGGTGCCGCCGTTGCGGCCCTGCTTCACCCAGGGCCGGCCGTCGGTGCTGCGCCGGTCATGGCCGCAATAGACGATGAAGTCGCGCGGGATGTGGTCCACCCAGCTCAACCGTCGTTCCGGGAAACCGTCCTCCTGCATCCGCCCGGTGGTCTCCCCGAACAGGGCACGCGAGAGCAGCGGGGTGACGCGGCCGAGGCCGGGTGGCGGGTCCTGCTCCAGCATGCCGGTGTGGAAGCCGCCATGCACGAAGATGCGCTGGCCCAGCACCAGCCAGGCCGGCGCCCGTCCGATCTCCAGCAGCGCGCGTGCCCGCAACGCCGGGTCGTCGAGCTGGGCGAGGGTGCTCTCCAGCGGCGCATCCGGACGCATCCGGTGCCCGGCCAGGGCGCGGCCAAGCTTGCGGTCGTGGTTGCCGAGCAGGAACATGCCGGTGCCCTCGTCGATCAGCCGGAACATGATCCGCAGGGTGTCGCTGCTGGCCGGCCCGTGATCGACCAGGTCGCCGAGCTGGATGATGAAGCGATTGGTCGCGACCGCGTGCGCGAAAGCCCGCACGTCGCCGTGCACGTCGCCGACCACGCGCAGGGCGCGCCCCTGCAGTTGTTCCGGTCCGGGCAGCAGGGGCGGGACGCCTTCAGGAGCACGACCCGCGGGATCAGCGTCGATCATGAGGCGTCGTTCGTCCCGCCGGTCGCGGCACCGCCTTCCGGCCCGCGCACCTGGGTGCGGAATGCCGCGAGCGCACGGTCGCGTCCCTCCTCCAGACCCACGACCGGACGCGGATAGGTCTTGCCCAGCGTGATGCCGGCCCTGGCCAGCTCCGCCGGCGGCGCTTCCCAGGGGGCGTGCAGGAAACGGTCCGGCAGCTTCGCGAGCTCCGGCACCCAGCGCCGGATGTAGGTGCCGGCGGCATCGAACTTCCTCGACTGGGTGACCGGATTGAAGATCCGGAAGAACGGCTGCGAGTCGGTCCCGCTCCCGGCCACCCACTGCCAGCTCGCGCTGTTGGTGGCGAGGTCGCCATCCACCAGCGTATCCCAGAACCAGGCCTCGCCCTCCTGCCACGACACCAGCAGATGCTTGACCAGCAGCGAGGCGGTGATCATCCGGACCCGGTTGTGCATCCAGCCGATCTGCCAGAGCTGCCGCATGCCGGCATCGACGATCGGGATCCCGGTCTGCCCGCGCTCCCAGGCGCGCTTCCCCTTGGGGTCCCGCCGCCATTGCAGCCGCTCGAAAGCGGTGCGCATCGGCCGATCGGGAAGGGTGGGATGGTTCCATAGCAGGTAGGCAGCGAACTCGTGCCACAGCAGCTCGCCCTGGAAACGCTCGAAGCCCGACCCGCGACGACGATCCCCGGCGTAGGCCTCGTCGGCGGCGTGCCAGACCTGCGACGACGAGATCTCGCCCCAGTGCAGGTGCGGCGAGAGCATCGAGGTGCCGTCCTCGTCGCCGGGGATGTCGCGGCTCGCATCGTAGCCTTCGAGGTGGTGGGCCAGGAAGCGCGTGATCCGCGCGTGGGCGCCGGCCTCGCCCGGCTGCCAGGTGCGGGCGAACCCGCCCACCCAGTCCGGCTTCGTCGGCAGCAGGTCCCAGTCCTCAAGCCGCTCCGATCCCCAGTCGCCCTTCGCGGCGGGGATGCGTCCGGGTGCCGGCAGCGGCGGCGCGGGGGGCGGCAGGTCGCGGCAGGTGCGGGCGAATGGCGTGTAGACGCCATAGACGTTGCCGGTCCTGGTGCGGATCCGGTCGAGATCGAACAGGGTCGCGACACGATGCGCCTGCAGTTCGATCCGGTCGCGCGCCAGCGCCGCGGCGACCTCGGCATCGAGCGCGCGCAGCCAGGGCTCGTGCGACAACCCGCAATGCACCTCGGTGGCCCCGGCCTGCCGCGCCAGCTCCGGGATGATCGTCGCGGCGTCGCCCCGGCGCAGCACCAGGGTGCCGCCGACCCGCCGCAGCGCCTCCCCGAGTGCCGCCAGGCTGTGATGCAGCCACCAGAGGCCCGCACCGCCGGGCGCCCATCGTCCGGCAGCCTCCACGTCATGCACGTAGACCGCCAGGATGCTGTCGGCGTGCGCGAGTGCGGCCGTCAGCGGGGCATGATCGGAGAGGCGCAGATCCTGCCGGAACCATACCAGCGCGGTCGCAGGCCCCTTTCTCATCTTACCTGATGCCATCGCTCCACATCCCATCACCGCGGCCAACGGGTTCAACTGCTCAGAGCCGCGGCGGTTCTGACCCACCGCTCGCGATCTCGGATCGCAGCGGAGCTCAGGGTGGTCGTGCCATCCGATGGCGCCAAGCCTGCCGGCTTTCCACGCCTGCTCTCCGGCCGCGAAGCGGAAGCAATTACGACGACGACCCGATCGGGAACGTCGCAATTTCACGAACAATATATATCGTGGGACAAAATTGCCGTGGAACTGCTTTACTGAACTTGCGAGCTCGTTACGGCGAAAATGCCATGGAAGCCGATTATCCAGGGCAGGTATACGAGCGCTATCGATCGATCATTCCTGTAATTACTGCAAGATAGTTGTACTCGAACGACAACATTATGGTATCAGAACGATTATACCGAACGTCCGCAGCGTGGTTCGCGGGACGGCATCCTCCCGCATCGAAGGCTTCCATGAACCGCATCCGATGATGAACCACGATCCGGCGCGTCCTGGGCCGTCCCCGGAACAGGCCTCGATGTCGCCCGAGGGCTGGCGGGATGCGCATGCGACCGGGGATCCGGCGGCAGCCGACAAGCCCTCCGAGCCGGCCTATCCGCCGTCGGCCGGCGTCCCGACCCAGCGCGGACCACTCGGTATCCGTTTCGATTTCAACCTGGGAGCACGGGTGACGTTGCCCGACGGCAGGTGGCAGGCACGGCTGCGCGACCTGGATACCGGCAACATCCTGTTCGAGAGCGAGATCAGGACCGGCGGCTTCATGAGCTCGAAGCGCTTCTTCGTACGCTTCGGGATCGAGGTGCGACGAGATGATGCGATCGTGTTCGAACACGAATACGACGCGCGCGGCCGCGACGTGCTGGTGCAGTTTCCGGTCGGCACCCTCGGCGACATCCTCGCGTGGTTTCCCTATGCCGCACGCTTCCGGGAGAAGCATGGCTGCCGGCTGACCTGCGCGATGTCCGGCCTGATCATCCCGCTCCTGCGCGACGCCTATCCCGATATCCGCTTCGTCACGCACGAGGAGACGGTCGGGCAGGGGCTCGCCGAGACGTTCTACGCCACCTACTCCATCGGACTCTTCTTCGACGATGCCGACTGCAACCAGCAGCCGACCGACTTCCGCCATGTCGGCCTGCACCGCACCGCCGGCTACATCTGGGCGTCGATCCCGCGGAGCAGGCGCCGCGCCTGGCACTGCCCGACGAGAGCCGGCCGATCGATGCGCCCTACGTGTGCATCGCCATGCAGGCCTCCACGCAGAGCAAATACTGGAACAATCCCAACGGCTGGCACGAGGTGGTGGCGTTCCTCAAGGCGCGCGGCCTGCGCGTGGTCTGCATCGACCAGAAGCCGGTGCACGGCGCCGGCCTGGTGTGGAACCACATCCCGCACGGCGCCGAGGACCAGACCGGCGACAAGCCGCTCGTCGAGCGGGCCCGCTGGCTGCGGCACGCAACCGCCTTCATCGGGCTGTCCTCCGGCCTGGCCTGGCTCGCCTGGGCGGCCGGTTGCCCGGTGGTGATGATCTCGGGCTTCACCCATCCGAACAACGAGTTCGACACGCCCTACCGCGTGATCAACTGGCACACCTGCAACTCGTGCTGGAACGACGTGCGGCACCACTTCGACCACAAGGACTTCCTGTGGTGCCCGCGGCAGTCCGGCACGCCGCGCCAGTTCGAGTGCACCAGGCTGATCACCGCGCGGCACGTGATACGCGTCATCGAGACGATCCCCGGCGTCGCGGCCGCTCGCGGTCCCGACGTGGCCGTCTCCTCTCTTCCGTCATCGTAATCCGAAGGATCCGGAAATGGTCAATTACGTCGTCAGCTCGGGCTTCACCAGCTCCGGCCTGGACCTCACTTCAGGTTACAGCGAGATCATCCTGGGCGGCGGCCTCGCGATCGCGACGACGGTCGAGAACGGCGGCTCGCAGGTGGTGTCGTCCGGCGGCAATGCCAGCGGCACCACGCTCAACAGCGGAGGGGCGCAGGTCGTATCGGTCGGCGGCATCGCCAGCGCGGTGACGGTCAACGCCGGCGGAAACCAGACGGTCCTGAGCGGCGGCACGATCACCGGGGTCACGGTGGCGGCCCTCGGCACCGAGACGATCTCCTCCGGAGGTGCCGCGAGCAACGTGTCGGTCGCCAGCGGCGGCATCCTGGCGCTGGCACCCGGCGGCACGGCGAGCAACGTCGTAGTGAGCGGCGGCGGCGTGCTGGAACTGACCAATCTGACGGTCACCACCACCACGACAGCCGGCCTCGCGACATCCACCACCACCATCAGCGGCGTGACCGTCCAGAGCGGCGGCCAGATCACCCTCGAGGCGGCGACGGTGTCGAGCGGCGGCACGCTGACCGTGCTCAGCGGAGCCACGGTGCTGGGTGCTACCATCATCGCCGGCGGCACGATCTCCGGCGCCGGATCCCTCGCGGGGGCGGTCGGCGACGCCGGAACCGTCAGCGGAACCACGGTCGGCAGCGGCGGCGTCCTGACTGTCTCCGGCGGCGGCAAGGACATCGCGACCACCATCGGTAGCGGCGGCACCGAGATCCTGTCCTCGGGCGGCACGTTGAGCAGCGTCGTCGTCGCCAGCGGCGGCACCGAGATCATCTATACCGGCGGCACGGCCACGGGCCTCACCATAGGCAGCGGCGGCGTCCTGGCGCAGGGCGGCGTCACGGTGGCATCGGGAACCACCGCCAGCGCCTCGGTAGCAACCGCCACGACCACCAACAGCGGCGTGACGGCGTCCAGCGGCGGCGCGATCACCTACTTTGGTGCCATCGTGTCGAACGGCGGGACGCTCGCCGTCGGCACCGGTGCGACCATCACCAATGCCACCGTCGCGCTGGGCGGCACGATATCGGGTACCGGCGGCCTCGCCGGCGCGATCGCCGACCTCGGGATCGTCAGGGGAAACACCATCGTCGGCGGCGGCGCGCTGACGGTCTCCGCGGGCGGCAGCGACATCGGCACCACGGTCGGCAGCGGAGGCCTCGAGACGGTCTCGTCCGGCGGCACCACCAGCGCGGTCACGGTGGCGAGCGGCGGCGCGTTGACGCTGGTGAATGGCGGCACGGCGACTGCCGACGTCATCGCTGCAGGCGGCAGCCTTACGCTCTACGGCGCGGTCATCGCCACCGGCGCCACCGCCAGTGCCGCGGTCGTTTCCGGCACGACGACCATAAGCGGCGTCACCGTCTCCAGCGGCGGCACCCTGACCTATGCGGCCGCGACCGTGTCCAGCGGCGGCAGCCTGTCGGTCGCCTCCGGCGCCACGGTCAACGGCGCGAGCATCCTGCTGGGCGGCACCGTGTCCGGCGTCGGCGGCCTGACCGGGGTTCTGACCGATGCCGGCACCCTCAGCGGCACCGTTATCGGCAACGGCGGTGTCCTGAGCGTCTCGGGCGGCAAGGATTTCTCCACCATCATCGCGAACGGCGGCACGGAGACCGTCTCGGCGGGAGGTGCCACCACCGGCGTCAGCGTGGGTTTCGGCGGCGGCCAGTTTATCTCGTCCGGCGGAACCGCGACCGGCACGATCCTCAACGGAGGCGCGCAGGGTGTCTATGCCGGCGGCATCACGGTCGGCGACGTGATCAGCAGCGGCGGCTTGGAATCCCTGCAGTCGGGCGGCATCGCCAGCAACACCACGATCGCGGGCGGCCGGCTGCACATCTGGAGCGGCGGCACCACGACCGGTACCGTTGCCTACACGGCCGGAACGATCGGGGTGCTGCAGATCGATGGCACCGTGATGCCGACGACGGCGATCACGGGCTACGCGAGCGGCGATACCATCGACCTCACCGGCATCGCCTACGCCGCCGGCGACACCGTAACCCTGAGCGGGACCACGCTGACGCTGAAGAGCTCCGCCGGCACCACCCTGGCATCGCTCAACGTCAGCACGTCGGTGGCCGCCAGCGCCATCACGATCGCCAAGGACAGCGGCGCCGGCACCCAGCTGTCCGCCTGCTTTCTCGCCGGCACCAGGATCGCGACGCCGGAGGGCGATCGGGACGTGGAGGATCTGCGCCCGGGCGACCTGGTCGCGACACTCATGGAGGGCGAGATCGTGCATGAGCCGGTGGTCTGGACCGGGGTCCGCCATGTCGATGCTGCCTCGGCGCGGGCCGCGGCGGCGGAACCGATCCGCATCCGCCGGAATGCCTTCGCCGAGAACGTTCCGCAACGCGACCTGCTGGTCACCCCGGAGCATTGCATCTTCGTGACCGGCATGCTGATCCCGGCACGGATGCTGGTGAACGGGCGCAGCATCAGCCGGGACATGACCTTCGGCGCCTACACGTTCCACCACCTGGAGCTGCGTCGGCACGGCATCCTGATCTCGGAGGGGCTGACGACGGAGAGCTACCTCGACACCGGCAACCGGGCCAACTTCTCCAACGCGCCCGTCACGGCACTGCTGCCGGACCTCTCGGGTGAACCGGACCACAGGCGCTGGACGACCGATGCCTGCGCACCACTCGTCACCGACCGCGCGACGGTCGAACCGATCTGGACGCTGCTGGACCAGCGCGCCATAGCGCTCGGCCTGTCGGACGACCGCGACATGGCGACCCTGTCCACCGATGCACGGCTGCGCGTGCTGCTCGATGACGGTGCTGTCCTGGAGTCGCGCTGGAGTGGAGACGCACGCCACTTCTTCCAGATCCCCGTCGGCACCACCCCCGTGCGCCTGCTCTCGCGTGCTTCGGTTCCGGCGGATGTGGTCGGGCCGTTCGTCGACGACCGCCGCGGCCTCGGCGTGCTGGTGACGACCATGGTGTTCTGGAGCGGCCTGCGGGACCACGCCATCGCGGTCGCCGACATCGCCCTCGCCGGCTGGCACCTGCCGGAAGCGGGTGCGCGCTGGACCGACGGCAATGCGGTCCTTGACCTGCCGCGTGCGGCCGGCGCCGACACCTTCCTCGAGATCGGCGTCACGGGCAGCATGTCCTACCGGGAGGACGCGGCGCCGGTCACGCTGGCCGCTTGATCCGACGCTGCTGAACTCTTCGTAAGCGTTCGAGGGCGGCATCTTGCCCGTCGCGAATCGGCCAATCCCGGTCTGGCGGCTCTGCAGCATTCCAGCCGTCGGGCCGCAATCCATCGGTTATACGGACGCTCAGGCGAGGTCCGGGGCGGTGCGCGGGCGGCGTGGGTCGTAGACATAGGCGGCAAGGACGTTGAACCAGGGTACGGCGACGATCGGCAGCACGACCCACAGGAAGGGGATGGCGGTGTTTTCCGCTGGCGAGCCGGCCAGCTTACCCTGCGACCAGAGCGGGTATGCGACGAGGATCAGCCAGAGCGTCTTGTAGAAGATCTCCAGCAGCATGATCGGCAGCATCTTCAGCGGGCGGACGATGCCGAGGCCGGCTAGGGTGGCAAACGCGGTCCAGATGCACCAGGCGACGGCGTCGGTAGGGTCCCACCGGCCCTGGTGGGTGAGGATGTGGGTCCAGGTCGTGCGGCCGAGGGCGACGAACATCAGGGTATAGACGAGGCGCAGGAGGAGGACGTTGACCCGGTTCACCCCGTCGATGCGGGGGAAGAGGATGTTCAGCGTACGGTCCATGGGGTTCTCCCTGGGTCATGGAGCGGGCAGGCGGTCACTCGACTTCCTTGAGGATTTTCTCGATGGCGGCGAGGCGGGTGCCGACGTGGGCCAAGTCGGCCTGCATTGCGGCGAGCGTGGTCGTGGTCTGCGACTGACTGGCGGCGGCCTCGGCGAGGCCGCGGTAGGAGTCCGCGCTGAGGATGCGGGCGCGGGCCTCGCGCGCGGCGGCGAGGTATTTCATGGCGAAGACGACCAGCACGGTGGCGAACGGCAGCGCGATGGTGATCAGGTAGATCTGTTCCGACATGCCGATCGGCTTTCAATGGTCGGATTTTGCCGAAGATGCGGTGAGGGTGCGGTCGGCCTGCACGAGGGCGGCCGGATCGAGCGCGATGGCGAGATCGGCGACAGCGAAGTATTTCAGTGCCTTGCCGTCGCGGGAGAGTTCCAGCGTGCTGGTGAGCAGTCCAGCCTCCTCCAGCTTCTGCAGGTGCAGGTGCAGCAGGGGGCGGCTGATGCCGACCTCACGGGCCAGCTGACTGACATAGTTGCGGCCGTTCGTTGCCAGCGCCGCCATGATCCGCAGGCGGTGCGGGTTGGCGAGCGCCGATAGGACGGCAAGGAGCTGGTCGCCCGTCAGGAGCACCGGAATCGTCCCTGATACACGTATAAGTGGTGGAGTGAGATCGGCCGCAGGCGGGTGGCCGGCCAGACCCGGCGGTCCAAACGGAGGCAGGGGCAGGTTCAAGCCGATAATCTCGGCGGATCACAGCCTGGTGCCGGTAGCGAAACGTGAGCGGGTGGCCGCCGCACCTTGACGCTACACGCCGAGCACCCTCTTGCTCGGGATCAATTGCAATTCTACTTGCTCTCAGCTTCGATATGTAAAAGCCACGAGGGCGGGACATGGGCGACATGGTGATCCTGGGCTATCGGCCGAAGGTGGTTGTGACGCTGAGCTAATCGCCGTTGCGCGGGAGCATGTCCCGCTCCTGCGCAAGCTCGATCTCGCCACTCGACGGGCGACGTTGGCCATGAGATCGAAAGATGGCGTGATCGTCGAGGTCTTCGAATGGGAAGCTGGCGATCGCTACGGCGCATCAAAATCCCGAGGTTCTTGCCCCTTGGGAGAAATATGCGGCTGTTTGCGACCACGTTCCTCTTTGTGAACTACCCGAGATGAAAAGTGTTTTCGCTCAATTCGAGGGCTCCTCGCTATTTCATGTGGGTAGGGCCATTTGGAGCTTCCCGGCTATCAAGTAGATGATCGCCTTCAGGTTGCGCGACGAACGGTATCCACGGGCTTTGGCCTTTGCGGCTTGAACCAGGCT
>JAABUX010001734.1_pt1 | contig 32166 bp, 32 predicted proteins | sample 5561851 | NCBI WGS metagenome assembly JAABUX01 (sample SAMN10711883, study PRJNA513361) | rock metagenome | isolation source: Antarctica rocks | place: Antarctica: Victoria Land, Richard Nunatak red sandstone | collected 2016-01-03
TACCCCGGCATCCGCGCCTTCATGGAGCGCACGCGGGAGGAGGCGCGCATCGCCGGCTACGTGCTGACGCCGTTCGGCCGCCGCTGCTGGGTGCCCGGCATCGCCGAGAAGAACCCGGCCCGCCGCGCCTACGCCGACCGGCAGGCGAGCAACGCGCCGCTGCAGGGGGGCGCTGCCGACATCATCAAGCGCGCGATGGTCAAGCTGCCGGACGCGCTCCGGGCCGCCGAGCTGTCGGCGCGGATGCTGCTGCAGGTCCACGACGAGCTGCTGTTCGAGGCGCGCGAGGACGAGGCGGAAAGGCTGGCCGTGGTCGCCCGCACGGTGATGGCGGGCGCGGTGAAGCTTTCGGTGCCGCTGGTGGTGGAGACCGGGATCGGGCGCAGCTGGAGCGACGCGCACTAGCATCCGAGCTTGCCGGATCGTTCGCTCCCGACCTAGCCTGGCCTGCAACGAGCGGAAGCGCCGGATCAACGGGGCCTCGCCGGGAGGGGTGCAGGATGAGGATCTACCAGGCGATCAACCGGGTGCCGGGTGGCCTGATGGTGGTGCCGCTGTTCATCGGCATGGTGATCAACACCTTCTTCCCCAACCTGCTCAAGATCGGCGGCTTCACCGAGGCGCTCGGCCCGGCCGGGTATCCGACCGTGCTAGGCATGTACCTGTTCACCGTCGGCACCAAGATGACGTTGAACGCCGCGCCGCGGATGCTGAAGCGCGGGTTCGGCATCATGTTCGTCAAGATCGGCACCGGCATCGCGATCGCGCTGGCGGTGGCGACGTTCGCGGGCGGCAGCCTGCTCGGCTACTCGACCCTCGCGCTGATGGTGGCGTTGAGCGACACCAACGGCGGCATGTTCCTGGCGCTGACGAGCGTGATGGGCGACGAGGACGACGCGGGCACCTACGTGCCGCAGAGCATCGAGACCGGGCCGTTCGTGACCATGCTGTTCCTGGTGGGCGCCGGGCTGGCCGCGATCCCATGGCTGACGATGGTTTCGGTGATCGCGCCGATTGCGGTGGGCGCGGTGCTGGGCAACCTCGATCGCGAGCTGCGGGACTTCTTCGGCAAGCACGAGGCGATCATCGTGCCGTTCATGGCGTTCACCTTGGGGCAGAACATCAACCTGCACTCGGTGGTGACGGCGGGGATCTCGGGGGTGTTCCTGGGGGTGTTCGTGACGGTCGTGACAGGGGCCGTGTGCATCCTGGCCGACCGGTTGCTTGGAGGTTCCGGCATTGCCGGGGCTGCGGCGTCGAGCACGGCGGGGAACGCGGCGGCGGTGCCGAAGGCGATCGCGCTGGCCGATCCGAGCTACAACGCGATCGCGCCGGTCGCGACGGTGCAGGTGGCGGCGTCGGTGATCGTCACGGCGGTGCTCACGCCCTTGCTGACTTCGTGGATGTACAAGCGGGTGCATCGCCGGCGTGCCGCAGCGTTGGCGCTCCCGTCCGCCGTGCAGGCGGGCGGTGTCGCGGACTGAATGCTGGAGCGTCATCCGACCGAACGGCATCGCCCGTCGGATGAAGATGCTCGCTAAAACAAAGGGCTAAGGCATTTTCCGTGCGCGTATCAGCGCGGGTCATGCTCTAGCGGGCCGCTTCGGCGAGGTCACGCGCACCATCCATGCAGGCCAGCAGGTTTGCCGCGGCGGCGTTGGTTCCGGCCAGGGAAGCGGTGTAGCGCGCGGCGCCGGTGAGAAACACGATGGAACGCCCATGCTGGAAGGCGGACATCACCTGTTCCCGCTTATCCAGGGGCACCTCCGCTAAAATGGTGGTGACTCCGAACCCGTGCAGGCGCTCCGTCACGTCGAAACGACCCACTGGAGCGCCGTCCACCACGACTTGGATGGCGTTGCCGCCGAGGGCGCGCGCGTCATGGTCGGTGATTTCGATCGCGAGATCGTCACCCTTGATGCGGAGGCCGGGGAGAGTGCGGCTTGCCGACGAGATCGGAGCGGCAGCGGTGTAGCAGGCGAGGTCCTGCGACGACGTCCGGATCATTGCGGTGGACCAAGTGCCTGCACGAGGCCATTGCCGCAAAATTTCGGCGGACGGGCTTTCCGCCGCCATCGCCGGCGTCGCGATGACGAGGGCCGCTATGGCCGCAAATGCCGGGCGCATCGTTCCGCTCCATCAACCTCCCTGCACGATACAATGACGGTATGAAGAACAAATTTAGCTTCGGTCCGTCGCAAAATTGCGTCCAGCCCGGCTTGCACAGTGCGGGAGAAGCCCGCAACCTTCGCGCAAAGCGAGGAAACCGAAAGGAAACGGCGATGTCTGCAACGGCTCAAACGACGGCCATGTCTCCTGCGGACCAGCGCAGGATGATGACCCGGGCGGCGCTCGCCGCGACGATCGGAACCACGATCGAGTGGTACGACTTCTTCCTGTACGGCACCGCCACCGGCTTGGTGTTCGGCTCGCTGTTCTTCCCGAACAGCAACCCCTTGGTCGCCACCCTCAACGCGTTCGGCATCTACGCCGTGGGCTTCGTCGCGCGGCCGATCGGCGCTGCGATCTTCGGCCATTTCGGCGACCGCATCGGCCGGAAATCCACCCTGATCGCCACGCTGATGCTGATGGGCGTGGCGACGGTGCTCGTCGGCGTCGTGCCCACCTACGCCACGATCGGCATCTGGGGCGCCATCATCCTGACTGCCTTGCGCTTCATCCAGGGCGTGGGGGTTGGCGGCGAGTGGGGCGGCTCGGTGCTGATGTCGATGGAGTGGGCTGGCAGCAAAGGCAGCCGCGGCCTCGCTGCGTCGTGGCCGCAAATGGGCGTGCCGGCCGGGCTGTTCACCGCGAACCTCGCCGTGCTCGCGTTCAGCGCCTGGTCCGGCGACGCGTTCCTGACCTGGGGCTGGCGGATTCCGTTCCTGCTGTCGATCGTCCTGATTGCGGTCGGGCTCTGGATTCGGCTCGGTGTCGAGGAGTCTCCGGCATTCCGGCGCATGGCGTCCGAGAACCGCATCGAGAAAACGCCCGCGCTGACGGTCATCCGCCAGCATCCCAAGGCAATCATGCTAAGCGCGTTGGCCCGCATGGGCGAGCAGGCGCCGTTCTACATCTTCACGGCGTTCGTGTTTTCCTACGGCGTCGGCACGCTCAAGATTTCGCGCGACCTGCTGCTGATTTCGGTGATGGTCGGCTCGCTGCTGTCGCTCGTGACGGTGCCGCTGTCCGGGCATCTCTCGGACCGCTTCGGGCGGCACCGGATTTACATGCTGGGCGCGATCCTGACAGGGGTATACGGGTTCATCTACGTCGGCTTGCTGAACACCACTTCGCCCACGCTGGTGTTCTTTGCCATCGTCATCTCGCTCATCCCGCACGACATCATGTACGGCCCGCAAGCCGCGCTCATTGCCGAGTGTTTCCCTGCCAACCTGCGCTACAGCGGCGCGTCGATCGGCTACCAGCTCGCTTCCGTCATCGCCGGCGGCCCAGCCCCGCTGATCGTGGCCTACCTGCTGGCGCAGTACAAGACCGGATGGGTCATCGCCGTCTTCATCCTGGTGTGCGCGATCATCAGCCTGATCGCGACCGCGATGATCCCCGACAACAAGAGTGGAGCTTACGACGACTAAACTGGCTGCTTCCCGCTCTCCTGCTGGCGGGAAAGGGCCGGGGTGAAGGGGGCTCGCGTCAAACCGTGAATTGCTCGCGGATGATCCGCTCCGACAATCCCTGGTCCGGGTCGAACAGGACCGTCGTGTGCACGCTGCGGTCCTCGGTGATCGCGACCGAGGCGACGTTGCGCACCTCGGTCGCGTCGGCCACCGCGGCGACCGGGCGCTTTTCGGGCTCCAGCACCTCGAACAGCACGTCCGCCGTGCTCGGCAGCAGCGCGCCGCGCCAGCGCCGGGGACGGAAGGCGCTGATCGGCGTCAAGGGCAGCAGGTTGGCCGACAGCGGCACGATGGGCCCGTGCGCCGACAGGTTATACGCGGTGGAGCCGGCGGGCGTGGATACCAGCACGCCGTCGCAGATCAGTTCCGGCACGCGCACCCGGCCGTCGATGGTGATGCGGATCTTGGCCGCCTGGCGAAGTTGCCGCAGCAGGCTCACCTCGTTCAGCGCGAGCGATTCTTCCATCGCCCCCGTTTGCGTCACCGCGTGCATGCGTAGTGGATGGAGCACAGCGGCCTGCGCCCGGGCGACGCGGGCGGCTAGATCGTCCTCGTCGAACCGGTTCATCAAGAAACCAACGGAGCCGCAGTTCATGCCGTAAACCGGGGTGTCCTGCCCGAGGATGGCGTGCAGGGTTTCCAGCAGGAAGCCATCGCCGCCAAGGCACACGATCGCTTGCGCTTCCCCAACCGGCCAGTCCCCGTAACGATTGGCCAGCCGCTGCCGGATGTCGGCGGCCGAGCCGACGGCCACGAAGGCGAGGCGCTCGAGGGGCGCGGCCGGCGCCTCCGGATCGGCCTGGTCTGCTGGCTCGATCGGGACGGCGGACAGGCTCAGGCCAGCCGCCGGTGTTCGAGTACTGGCATGTCGCGGCGCACGCGGGCGGTGAGCGCCGGGTCGATGCGGGCGGTGGCCCAGCCGATGCCGTCCGAGACCTGCGCCGTGACGCAGCCCCAGGGGTCCACGATCATGGAGTGGCCAAACGTGAAGCGCGGCTCGCCGCGGCCGTCGTGGTGGCGTCCCCAGGTGGCGGCAGCGGCGACCCAGCATTGGGTTTCGATCGCGCGGGCCCGGATCAGCGGCTCCCAATGGTCGCGTCCGGTGGCAACGGTGAACGCGGAGGGAAGAAACAGCAGGTCCGCTCCGGCCCGGCGCAATGCGAGGAACAACTCGCCGAAGCGCAGATCGTAGCAGATCGCCAGTCCGACGGTGGTGCCGCCGACCTGTAGGGTGACGACGTCCTGGCCGGCGCCGTAGGTCGCGCTCTCGCGATAGCCGGCGCCGTCAGGGGCGGTGATGTCGAATAAATGAATTTTGCGGTAGCGCGCGCGTTCCTGGCCGTCCGGGCCGAACACGACCGTCGTGTTGAACAGGCGGTCGCCGACGCGTTCGGCCAACGATCCGCCATGGACATAGATCGCATGGGCGCGAGCACGGCTGCGCAGGAATTCGTAGGCCTCACCGCCGAGCGCGTTCGACCCCGGCATGGGCAACTCCTCGGCCTCGGCCATCTTGGCGCCGCGGTCCCCGCCGAGGCAGGTCCACATTTCGGGCAAGGTGACGATGTCCGGGCGGTCGGCGGACGCAGCCTCGTCGATCAGCCGGCCGGCCTGGCGGATATTCTCCGCCTTGTCGGTTCCGGCATTCATCTGCAGCACGCTCAGGCGCATGGGACCCTCGATGCGACGCGGGGCCGACTGAAGCATGCGGCGCTTGGGTCCGGCAAGCTCAGCGCGGCCGGTCGAAGCGGGGTTCGGCGCGGCCCGGCGGATCGGCCCAGCGGGGCGGCGCATCCGGTGGCGGCGCGCGGCCGGCGCTCCGGCTTGCCGTGGGAAACCGTGGCGCCGGCGGGATCGGCGGACGCGACGGCAGCGAGTCGTCCTGGTAGCCGTCCGGGTTCAGCAGCGGCGCGTCGTACTCGCTCATCCGCCGCGACATCGGTTCCGGCAGGCGCAGGGCAAGGCTGCGGATTTCCCCCTGGATTTCGTCGAGCCTGGCCTCGACGCCCTCCAGCCGTCCTTTCACGCCGAACACGCCGAACGGCATCAGCACGAACGCGAGCAGAAACAAGATCGCCGGGACCAGGATGACGATGTTGACCCACCAGGGCACCCAGGCAGGCAGCGAGACAGGAAGGTTCATGATGACGATTCTGCCCTGAAATACATCGAGCGGCCAAGTTGGAGACAGTAGCTGGAAGCGGTATAGGCGCGCGCCCGGCGGCTGCGCTAGAGTGCACAGCATGATCACCACCTCACCCGCCTTCAAGGACAACGCGCGGGCCGCCCTGGCGAACGCCGGGCTGCAAAAGGCGCTTGGGCTCAGCAAGACGAGCTTCGTGGTCCGCCGCGCCGCCGCCGTCGCTGCCCTGCCGGAATTCGAGGCGCTACGTAATACCGGGCGCGACATCAAGAATCATACGCTCGCCAACCTCGATTTCTACCTGGAAACCTACGCTGACGCGGTGGAGCGATCCGGCGGGCACGTGCACTGGTGCAGCACGGCCGCCGACGCGCGCGACGCGGTGCTGGCGATCTGCCGGCAGGCGGGCGCGCGCACCGTGACGAAGGGCAAGTCGATGATCGCGGAGGAGATCGGGATCAACGCGCACCTGGAGCAGGCAGGGATCGCGCCGATCGAGACCGACCTTGGCGAGTACATCATCCAGTTGCGGCACGAAACGCCGTCGCACATCATCGCCCCGGCGTTCCACCTCAACCGCGAGGACTGGGAGGTGCAGTTTCGTGCCTCCCACACCGACCTCCCGCCCGATCGGGTGTTCGCGGAACGGCGCGACATCCTGACGGAGGCGCGCACCCGGTTGCGGGCGAAGTTCCTGGCCGCCGACGTGGGCATCACCGGCGCCAACTTCCTGATCGCCGAAACCGGCAGCAGCGTGATCGTGACCAACGAAGGCAATGGCGACCTGACGCAGACCCTGCCTCGGGTGCACATCGTGCTGGCCAGCATCGAGAAGATGGTGCCGACGCTTGAGGACGCCACCAGCCTGCTGCGGCTGCTGGCGCGCTCGGCCACCGGGCAGGACTGCTCGGTGTACACCACCTTCTCGACCGGGGGGCGGCGGCCCGGCGACCTGGACGGGCCGGAGGAATACCACGTCGTGCTGCTGGACAACGGCCGCTCCGGCATGATCGGGACCGAGTTCCAGGAGATGCTGCGCTGCATCCGGTGTGCCGCGTGCATGAACCATTGCCCGGTGTACGGCGCCGTCGGCGGCCACGCGTATGGCTGGGTGTATCCGGGGCCGATGGGCAGCGTGCTCACGCCGTCGCTGATCGGCGTGGACCAGGCCGGCCATCTGCCGAACGCCAGCACCTTCTGCGGCAAGTGCGAGAGCGTTTGCCCGATGAAGATCCCGCTGCCGAAGATGATGCGGCACTGGCGGGAACGCGAATTCGAGCGCCACCTGACGCCGCGCGCGGTCCGCACCAATCTCGGCCTGTGGGCCTGGTTCGCCCGCCGTCCGGCGCTGTACCGGCTGGCTACGCGGGCGGCGTCGGCCGGATTGGGACTGCTGGGACGCCGTCGCGGCCGGTTCGCGTCGCTGCCGATGGCAGGCGGCTGGACTGCGGGGCGCGACTTGCCGGCGCCGGAGGGCGACACCTTCTTCGCCCGCTACGGCCGCCAGCAGCGGGCGATCAAGGATTGAGTAAAGAGGTCGTGCTGGCGTCGATTCGCCGCGGGCTGAAGCGCGGCAAGTTGCCCCCCGACCAGGCGGCGATGCTGCACGGCCGGCTCGCCTCCCATCCGCGCCATCTCGTGCCCGCCCGCAGCCGCGTCGCCCGGGCGGCGCAGATCGACCTGCTGGTCCACTACATGGAGCGCGAGTACGCGACCGTCATCCGCGTCCCGGATGCCGCCGCCGTTCCCGCCAGCATCGCCGATTACCTCGCGGCGCAGAACCTGCCGAGCGCGATCACCGTGGCGCCACACCCGGAGTTGCACGCGCTGCCCTGGTCGGACCGGCCGTTGCTCGCGATCCGCGAGGGCGCCGCCGACCCGGCGGACATCGTTGGCGTGCAGCACGCCTTCGCCGGCATCGCCGAAACCGGGACGCTGATGCTGCCCTCCGCCCCGGAGCGCCCGACGACGCTGCATCTGTTGCCGGAAACGTCCGTCGTGGTGCTGCGCGCGAGCCGGGTCGTAGGCGCTTACGAGGAAGCGTGGGACCTGCTGCGGGCCGAGATCGGCGGGATGCCGCGCAACGTCATGTTCGTCACTGGGCCGTCGCGCTCCGCCGATATCGAGCAGACGCTGGAGCTGGGCGCCCACGGCCCGCGCCGTCTCCATGTCGTGCTGATCGAGGACGCCCCGGCGGCGTGACCCTGCGCCGGCGCGCGCTGAACGACACAGACCGAGCGGCCTGGGCCGACTACGTCCGGCACGTCGCCGCCCTGCCGGGTCGGGAGGCTCCGCCTGCGCTCGCGATGCCGGCCGCGGCGATTGAAAACGTGCTCCGGGCCGCCCCGCCGCCACCGGCGCCTGCGATCCGCCTGGTCCTGCCGCCGCCTTTGTCAGTGGGAGCGCAGCCGGCCGGGATCGACAATAGCACCTGGAGCAAGCTGCGGACGGGCAAGATACCGGCCGTCCGTACGCTCGACCTGCATGGGCGGACGGCGCAGAACGCTTTTCACGCGTTGGAAGGATTCCTGCGCCGGGCTCATGCCGACCGGCTGCGCTGCGTGGAGGTGATCACGGGCCGCGGTTCCGGCGAAGCAGGCGGCGTGATCCGGCGCGAGCTGCCATTATGGCTCAACCTGCCGCCAATGCGCCCGCTCGTGCTCGCGGTGACGCACCCGCATGCGGCCAACCTGGGGGCGGTTCGGCTGCTGCTGCGCCGCCCGCGATAGTCCGCGCCCGGCGCCGGGCCGAGATGTGCGCAAGGGCAGCGTATTTACAAATCGTCACGTGATCGGGCCAGATACAACTTTCGCGGGAGTGGAAGACGGCCGATGTACGTTCTGGTGGTTGAGAACGAAACCCCAATCATGATGCAAATGCGAACAGTGCTCGAAGGTTTGGCTGTCCCGGTTTCATTCGTCCGGGGCCGCGAGGAAGCGCTGGCAATCGCCAACGAAACCGGGGCGCCCGTCGTTCTCGTCACCAACGTCGACCTGGGGCGGCGGCTTGACGGATTCAACCTGGCCTACACCCTGCGCCGCATGGCCCCGACGATGCCCACCCTTTTCGTCAGCGCAACCCGATGGGACGTCGTGCGCGGGATCGTCAGCAAGCAGGATTACTTCATGTTGAAACCGTTCGACGCGACGATCTTCGCCGACAAGCTGCGCAACATCATGCGGCAGGCCACGGCTCCCGCCGCTCAATCCAGGCAGGCCTGAAAACGTCAAGCCTGTTGCGGCGTTCGCGCCCCGGCGGCCGTGATGGCCATGTTCGCGACGACGGCGACGGCGACGTTGGTCGCAAGGGCGAGCAGCCCTACATAGATGGTGTAGTTGGAGCCGCCGATTGCCAGCGTATGCAGCGGCTTCAGCCCGTCGCTCCAGGCAACGACCGAGCCGCCGAAGAAGCCTGCCGCCCAACCGATCAGCAGCGCCCGGCCGTGGAACCACCCGGTGAACAGCCCGAACACGACGGCCGGGAAGGTTTGCACGATCCAAAGGCCACCCAACAATTGCAGATCGAGCGCGAACTGGGTTGGCAGGAACAGGATGACCATCAGCGCGCCGACCTTGACCAGCAGCGAGGTGATCTTGGCGACCTGGGCCTCGCCTGCGGGCGTCACAGCGGGATTGACATAGGCCTTCCAGAAATTGCGGGTGAACAGATTGGCCGCGCCGATCGACATCACGGCCGCGGGCACCAGCGCGCCAATGCCGATCGCGGCGAAGGCGAACCCGGTGAACCAGCTCGGGAACAGCGCCTTGAACAGCGCCGGAACCACGTCGTTGTTGTTCGCCGGTTTCACTCCCGCGGCGTAGGCCATGTATCCCAGCAGCGCGATCAGCCCCAGCAGCAACGTATAGGCCGGCAGCAGAATGGCGTTCTTCTTGATCGTTTCGCCGCTTTTCGAGGCGAAGATGCCGGTCAGCGTGTGCGGGTACATGAACGCGGCCAAGGCCGAGCCGAGCGCCAGGGTCGCGTAGGGGATCACCTGCGCGCCGCCGAGCGTGATGCTGCCAGAGCCTTTTGCCTTGAATCCCGCGTCGGCCGCCGCGAACACCGCGCTGTAGCCGCCGAGCTTGAGAGGAATGATCGCCACCGCCACCAACACCACGATGTAGATCATGATGTCCTTCACGAACGCGATCAGCGCGGGCGCCCGCAACCCGGAGGAGTAGGTGTAAAGCGCCAGGATGAGGAACGCCACGATCAGCGGCAGCTCGCCGGTGAGGCCAAGCGCTTTGATGACGACCTCCATCCCGATCAGCTGCAGCGCGATGTAGGGCATGGTCGCGAGCACGCCGGTGAGGGCGACGGCGAGTTCCAAGCTGCGGGAGCCATAGCGGCCGTAGACGACATCGCCCGCCGTCACATAGCCGTTGCGCGCCGCGACGGCCCACAGCTTGGGCATGATGGCGAACACGATCGGATAAACCAGGATCGTGTACGGCAGGGCGAAGAAGCCATAGGCGCCGGCGGCATACACCAGCGCGGGCACGGCAATGACGGTATAGGCGGTGTAGAAGTCGCCGCCGACCAGGAACCAGGTGATCCAGGTGCCGAACTGCCGGCCGCCGAGCCCCCACTCATCGAGGTGCGCCAGCGATGTCGGCTTGCGCCAGCGTGCCGCGACGAAGCCCATCACGGTGACGAGGCCGAAGAAGAAGACGAAGACGGCAAGCGCGGTGGTGTCGACGTTGTCGCTGATCATACGTCGGTGTCCTTGCGGGTGGCCCGCCAAACGACCCAGGTGATCAGCGCGCTGACCGGCACCCAGGCGAGCTGGTACCAGTAGAAGAACGGAAAGCCGAGCAGCTCGGGAGTGCGGAAATTGTAGAACGGGAGCCAGAGCAGCCCGATGAAGGGCAGCAGCAGCAACAACCACATGGCACGATCCTTCCCCGTTCCCCCGCGCGCGTTGGCGCGGCTCACGGTTATGTCGCGTGGATCAAACGAGAGCAAGCAGACGAGTACGTTACGAGAAGGATATCAGGCCGCTTCCGACAGGACGAGCCGCCGCCGGAGGGTGGCCCGGAGCGGAATGGCGGCATACACATCCTTGACCGCCTCCGTCAGCGTCAGGCCCGCCAGGCGCGGCACCATGCGCCGGCCGACCTGCTCGAACACGCGGGCGCTTCGCAGCACCGCGCGGAGGTCGGCTGGCGGCACATACAACGCGGTGTCGCGGCGTTCGACGCGAAACAGGCTGCCGGCCAGCAGGCGGCCAATCTGGCCCGGCGAGTAGGGTTGCCCCTGGCCGAACGGCGTGCTCTCCACATGCGCCCATACCCCGACCCGGTTTGGCGCCACCACCAGCAGGCGGCCATCGTCCTTCAGCACCCGCCAGATCTCCCGCAACATGCGCCGGGCGTTCTCGGCGTTTTCCAACCCGTGCACCACCAGGATGCGGTCGAAGCTGAGATCGGCGAACGGCAGCGCGTCCTCCTCGATCGTGCATGACAGGTTGGCCGACCCGGCGGGCCAGCGCGCCACCCCGACCTGGGCGGGCGTTGCGGCGATGCACCGCGCCGCGTCCTCACGCCAGCACCGCAGATAGGGAGCGGCGTAGCCGAGGCCCAGCACGGATTGCCGGGGCAGGCTGGGCCAGAGCAGCGTGAGCCGCTCGCGCAGCAGCCGGGCGGCCACCACCCCGCGCGCCGTCATATAGAAGTCCGCCGCCGCATGCGCGTCCGTCGTCATGGCCGCAGCATAGCACACCGCGTGGATTGCGCCGGAGGGGGGTGGTGTTACATTCCGACCGCCACAGGAGATTTCAGCATGAGCATCACGGCCCGGGCGATTCCGATCCTGTCGGACAACTACGCCTGGCTGGCGCGCGACGAGGCAACCGGCTTCACCGCGGTCGTGGATCCGGCCGAAGCCGCCCCGGTCGTGGCCGCGATCGAGGCGGCCGGGCGGCTGGACATGATCCTGCTGACGCATCACCACCAGGACCACATCGCCGCCGTCGACGCGGTGCGCGCGCAATTTCCGGCGGTTGTGGTGGGCAATGCGGCCGACAGCCATCGCCTGCCGAAGCTGGACCTTGCGGTCAGCCCGGGCGACATCTTCGCGTTCGGCGCAGGCGAAGCGCGGGTCATCGACACGCCGGGCCACACGATCGGGCACATCGCGTTCTTTCTCACGCCGGGCGACGTGCTGCTGTGCGGGGACACGCTGTTCAGCCTGGGGTGTGGCCGGCTGCTGGAGGGCACGGCGGCCCAGATGTTCGCCAGCCTGCACGACCTGGCCGCGCTGCCAGGCGACACGCTGGTGTGCTGTGGACATGAGTACACCGAAAGCAACGCCCGGTTCGCCCTTAGCGCCGATGGGGATAACCCCGCGCTGCAGGCCCGCGCCGGCGAGGTGAACCGGTTGCGCGCCGCCGGGCAGGCGACGGTGCCGAGCCATCTCGTCGACGAGCTGGCGGCCAACCCCTTCCTGCGCGCGCCCGACGTGGCGACGCTGGCCGACCTCCGTTCCCGCAAGGATCGTTTCCGTTGAAATTGTTCTACTCCCCAACTAGCCCTTATGTCCGCAAGGTGATGGCCTGCGCCATCGCGCGCGGAATCGACGGGCAGCTCGACCTGGTGACGACGAACCCGCACGCGTCCCCGCCGGAGCTGCTGGCCTGCAACCCGTTCAGCAAGGTGCCATGCCTGGTCGCCAACGATGGGGTGGCACTGTTCGATAGCCGCGTGATCTGCGAATTCCTGGACACGGTGGGGTTCGTCACGCCGCTGTTCCTACAGGGCGGCGCGCGGATCGGCGCGCTGCGGATGCAGGCGATCGGCGACGGAATCTGCGACGCGGCGGTGCTGCGCCGGATGGAGCAGGGCAAGCCACGCGAGGACGCGCGCGCGGTGCAGATCGAGCGGCACCGGGCCGCCGTCGAGCGCGCCCTGGACCTGCTGGACGCCGAACCGCCAGGGCAGCATCTCGATATCGGCTGCATCGCGGTCGGCTGCGCGCTGGGCTACCTCGATTTCCGCTTCGCCGATGAGCCGTGGTCGGTGGGACGCCCGGCGCTCGCGGCCTGGGCGGAGGCGTTCATGGCCCAGCCCTGCATGGTGCGGACAGCGCCTCCGCCTGACTTGGGGTAACGATCGCCACGGACCGGAGCTAGCAAGGCCGCTACTGCCGCCAGCCCTGCACGGCTGCCCCGCCGAAGATCATGCGGCTCCCCTCCGGCGTGAGAAGGCCATAGGGAAATGCTCGGTCGAGCGCGCTGCCCTGGTCGAGAACCTGAAGCTGTCCAGGAGTCAGGCTCAGGTTCGACGAAGCCAAGTTGTCACGTAGCTGATCGAGTTTGCTGGCGCCGAGAAGGAGGGTGGTGACGCCCGGCTGCGCCGCCGTCCAGGCGAGCGCCACTTGTCCCGGTGGCCGACCGACCTGGGCGGCCACCTCCAGCAGCGCCTCGAGCACGCGCCAGTTGCGCTCGGTGAATTTTGTGTATGCGCCCTGGAACGGGTTGCTGCCGCCGAGCCGGCCCTGTCCTGCGGCGCCTTGGTCGTTGCGCTGGTATTTTCCCGTCAGGAACCCGCCGGCGAGCGGACTCCAAGGCATGATCCCCAAGCCGCACTCGCGGGCGGCGGGCACGTGCTCGCGCTCGATGCTGCGCTCGACGAGGGAGTATTCCAACTGCAGGGCGACGGGCCCGGGGACGCCATGCGCTGCCGCCAAAGTTGCCGCCTTGACGGCGTACCAGGCCGGCAGGTCGGAAAAGCCGAAATAGCGGATCTTGCCGGCACGCACCAAGTCGCCGAGCGATTGCAGCACCTCCTCGACCGGAGTGACGGAGTCGTAGGCGTGCATCCAGTAGAGGTCGATGTAGTCGGTGCGCAGCCGGCGCAGCGAGCCTTCCAGCGCACGATGAATGTTCTTGCGGCCATTGCCGCCTGCGTGGGGGTTGCCGGCCTCGGCGTTGAAGCTGAACTTGGTGGCAAGCACCAATTTGTCGCGCAAGCACCGGTCGGCGACGTAGCCGCCCAGCAGTTCCTCGCTGCGGCCGCCGGAGTAGACATCGGCGGTGTCGATGAAATTGCCGCCGGCGTCTACGTAGCCGTTGAAGATGGCTTGGCTCACGTCGTCGGCGGAGCCCCATCCCTGGTTCCCGAAGGTCATGTTCCCCAGCGCGGCTGGGCTCACGACCAGCCCGGAGCGGCCCAGGGTGCGGAATGCAGTAAGGCTCATGGCGTTCCTTTCAGGTCTCGCTCCGCTCAGGTCTATAATGGGGTTTAGGCCGGAAAGCGCTGGGGATCGACGAAGGCGGGGAACATCCAGCCAGGATACCGCTGGAACGCGCCGGGCTACTATCTCCATTACACCAGCCGCCGCCAGGCACCGCCGGCTCTGGCCGCGCTCGTCGAAGCCCTCCGTTTCAAGTAAGCCACGCCGCAGCGGCCTCGCCGGCAACATACCCGGTGCTGAACGCGGCTTGCAGCAGGTAGCCACCGGTGGGGGCTTCCCAGTCCAGCATCTCACCCGCCACGAACACGCCGGGGCGGTTCCGCAGCATCCACCGCTCGTCCAGCTCGTCGAGGCGGACGCCGCCGGCGGTCGAGATGGCGCGGGCGATGCCGGTGGCGCCGGTCAGGCGCAGCGGCACGGATTTTATGTGCGCGGCGAGAGGCCCCGGATCGGCGGGCGCCTCCGTCTCGCGCAGCAGGGCGATCGCGACGGGGGAGAGGCCCGCCGTCTTGCGAAGGAAAGTCGAGAGCGACTGCGCCCGGCGGGGGAGGGCGACGCGCCGGGTCAGCTCGTCGACGGACAGGTCGGGCCGTAGGTCGAGCCGGAGCAAGGCGTGGCCCTGGGCGGCGACGGCGTCGCGCAAGGCGGCTGATAGCGCGTAGACCAGGCCGCCTTCGATCCCGCTGGCGGTCACCGTAGCCTCGCCCCGAACCGTGCCGCCGCCGAACGTGGCGGCGATCCGCTTCAGCGGCGTGCCCTCGAAGCGCTGGCGGAAGATGTCGGTCCACTGCACCTGGAAACCACAATTGGCCGGCAGCAGCGGCGCGACGGCCACGCCGCCCCGTTGCAGCCCGGCCGTCCAGGCGCCGTCGGAGCCAAGCCGCGGCCAGGACGCGCCGCCCATGGCGAGCACCGTCGCCTCCGCCGCGCCGGCGAGCAGGGGGTCGAACGCCGACGCGCCATCGCTGTCCCATCCCGTCCAGCGGTGGCGCAGCACGAACGTGACGCCTTGCGCCTGCAGCCGGGCCAGCCACGCGCGCAGCAGCGGCGAGGCTTTCAACGCCACCGGGAACACCCGGGAACTGGTGCCGACGAAAACCGGCTGCCCCAGCGCCTCGCACCAGGCGCACAACGCGTCGGGCGGGAACGCGGCGAGCGCCGGGGCGAGGCGGTCGCGCGCCGGACCGTAGCGGTCCAGGAACGCCGGCATCGGTTCGTCGTGCGTCAGGTTCAGGCCGCCGCGCCCGGCCATCAGCAGCTTGCGGCCGACCGAGGGCATCCGGTCGATCACCGTCACCGCGACGCCGGCCAACGCCAGCCGTTCCGCCGCCATCAGCCCGGCCGGGCCAGCGCCGACGATGCGCGCGGAAGGTGATGGGTTCGTCATGGGGCCATCCGATACTATGTTGGCGGTCGGAAAGGGAGCGGCGATGGAACAGGTCGAGGCGGTGGTGCTGGGCGCGGGCGTGGTCGGCCTCGCCGTCGCGCGGGGGTTGGCGCAGTCGGGGCGGGAAGTGCTGATGCTGGAGGCGGCGGGCGGCATCGGCACCGGCACGTCGTCGCGCAACAGCGAGGTCGTGCACGCCGGCATCTACTACCCGGCCGGCAGCCTGAAGGCGCGGCTATGCGTCGCCGGGCGGGAGATGCTGTACGCCTACTGCGCCGAACATGGCGTGCCCGTGAACCCGCTTGGCAAGCTGATCGTCGCCAGCACGCCGGCCGAAGCGCCGTTGCTGGACGGCATCCAGGCCCGCGCCGCCGCCAATGGCGTGTCGCTGCAGAAATTGTCCGGGGCCGAGGCGCGCGACGCCGAACCGGCCCTGCAGGCCAAAGCCGCGCTATTGTCATCGCGCACCGGCATCGTCGACAGTCACGCCCTGATGCTCGCCTACCAGGGCGACCTGGAGGATCGTGGCGGCATGGTCGCCTTTCGCGCGCCGCTGCTGGGCGGGACGGTCGCGGAGGACGGCATCCGCCTCCGTGTGGGCGGGGAAGCGCCGATGGAGCTGTCCTGCCGCATCCTGGTGAACGCCGTCGGCCTGCACGCCCCGGACGTGGCCCGCAGCATTGCCGGCATCCCGTCGCAGACCATTCCGCGCGCCTGGCTGTGCAAGGGCTCGTATTATTCGCTCGGCGTCCGCGCGCCGTTCCGCCGGCTGATCTACCCCGTCCCGGAACCCGGCGGCCTCGGCGTCCACCTCACGCTCGACCTCGGCGGCCAGGCGCGGTTCGGCCCCGACGTGGAGTGGGTGGAGCGCGAGGACTACGACGTCGACCTCGCCCGCGCCGATGGTTTCTACGCCGCGATCCGCCGCTACTGGCCCGGCCTGCCCGACGGCGCGCTGCAGCCGGGCTACGCGGGCATCCGCCCCAAGATCAGCGGCCCGCACGAGCCGGCCGCCGATTTCATGCTGGCCGGCCCGCGGGCGCATGGCGTGCCGGGCCTGGTCAACCTGTTCGGGATCGAAAGCCCCGGCCTGACCGCGTCGCTCGCGATTGCGGACGAGGTGGTGGCGATGCTCGCTGAGTAGGCCATGGGCTCTGCCCCTGGACCCCGTCAAAGGCGAAGCCTTTGAAATCCTCGACTTAAGAATTGGGGGTCTGGGGCCTCAGGCCTCAGCGGGTCAAGGGCGGAGCCTTTGCCTTCGGCTAAGCGCTTTTGACCTCCGCCACCCCAAGCTCACGCTGCATCGCCTCGCGCATCAAGAATTTCTGCATCTTGCCGGTGACGGTCATCGGGTACTCGTTCACGAACCGCACGTAGCGCGGGATCTTCTGATGCGCGATCCGGCCGCGGCAGAAGCTGCGGACATCCTCGGCGGTCAGCACGGCGTCGTCCCGCAGCTTCACCCAGGCGCATAGTTCTTCGCCGTATTTCGGGTCGGGCACGCCGAACACCTGCACGTCCGCGATCGCCGGATGGGTGTACAAAAACTCCTCGACCTCGCGCGGGTACACGTTCTCGCCGCCGCGGATCACCACGTCCTTGATGCGGCCGACGATGTTGCAGTAGCCCTCGGCGTCGATCACCGCCAGGTCGCCGGTGTGCATCCAGCGCGCCGCGTCGATCGCCTGTGCCGTGCGGGGCGCATCCTCCCAGTAGCCGAGCATGACGGAGTAGCCGCGGGTGCACAGCTCGCCCGGCGTCCCGCGCGGCACGATGCGGCCCTCGGCGTCGATGATCTTGACCTCCAAGTGCGGGTGGACGCGCCCGACCGTCGAGACCCGGCGGTCCAGCGGATCGTCCGACGTCGTCTGGAAGCTGACCGGGCTGGTTTCGGTCATGCCGTAGCAGATCGTGATCTCGTGCAGGTGCATGCGGTCGACCGCGCGGCGCATCACCTCGATCGGGCAGGGCGAGCCGGCCATGATCCCCGTCCGCAGCGAGCTCAGGTCGAACTCGGCGAAGCGGGGATGGTCCAATTCGGCGATGAACATGGTGGGCACGCCGTGCAGCCCGGTGCAGCGCTCCTCGGCGACCGTCTGCAGCACCGCCAGCGGGTCGAAGCCCTCGCCGGGATACACCATCGCGGCGCCATGGGTGATGCAGGCGAGGTTGCCCAGCACCATGCCGAAGCAGTGGTACAACGGGACGGGAATGCACAGCCGGTCGTGCTCCGTCAGCCGCATCCCTTCGCCGATGAAATAGCCGTTGTTGAGGATGTTGTGGTGTGTCAGCGCGGCGCCCTTGGGGCTGCCCGTCGTCCCGGAGGTGAACTGGATGTTGATCGCGTCGTCGAACTGCAGCGTGCCGGCCAGGGCGGCAAGGCGGGCGTGCTGCGCCGGTCCGCCGCGGCTGGCGACGTCGGCGAAGGCGATCGTGCCCGGCGAGCTGCCGCCGATCTGGATGACGGCGCGCAACGCCGGCAGGCGCGCCGCGTGCAGGTCGCCCGGCGCGCTGCCCGGCAGCTCCGGCGCCAGTTCCGTCAGCAGGGCGATGTAGTCGCTGGTCTTGAACGCGGTCGCGGTGATCAAGGCGCGGCAGCCGACCTTGTTCAGCGCGTACTCCAGCTCGATCGTGCGGTAGGCCGGGTTGATGTTGACCAGGATGAGCCCGGCCTTGGCGGTGGCGATCTGCGTCACCAGCCACTCGGCGCAGTTCATCGACCAGATGCCGACCCGGTCCCCCGGCTCTAGCCCCATCGTTAGCAGCCCGGCGGCGAACGCCTCGGCCCGGTCGCGCAGTTCGGCGTAGGTCCAGCGCACCCCGCCGCGCACGATCAGCGCCGGGCGGTCGCCCCACCGCGCGACGGTGCGGTCGAAGCTGGTCCCGAGCGTCTCGCCGAGCAGAGGCGTGACGCACGCGCCGTGGACGTAGCTGGGTTCGGTCATGCTGCTTGTTCCTCCGGACGCAAGGTCGAGCGTGAACCCGGCCGCAAGGTCGAGCGTGAACCCGGCCGCAAGGTCGAGCGTGAACGTAGTACGATGAGGACGCAAACTTCCTCTTTCCCTGGCGCCCGATTCGAATGCCTAATCACCGCGCTACCCGCGGCGAACGCGGGGGCGCATCGGGGAGGCGTATCGATGACCTTGCGAGCTATCCGGCACGGCGCGGCTGCGGCGCTGCTCAGTGCGGCCGTCCTGCTGTCGCGGCCGGCGCAGGCGCAGCATTACCGCCTCGGCTACGACCAGCCGCACTCGACCGGCTACGGCGTGGCCGGCGACCTGTTCGACGCCAAGCTGCGCGAGCTGAGCCACGGCGCGATGTCGATCGACCAGTTCCCCAGCGCCCAGCTCGGGCAGGAGCCGCAGATGCTCCAGCTGGTCAAAAGCGGCGACATCGATTTCATCATCAGCAGCACCGCCAACGCCGCGACCGTCTCGCCGGAGTCGGGGGTGATGTCGCTGCACTACCTGTTCCGGTCCGACGCCCAACTGCTGCGCGCGCTGGCGACCCCCGCGGTCGTCCAGGCGGTGCGCAGGATGTTCGACGATACGGTCCAGGGTGCGCACGTGCTGACGATGACGACGCTCGGCCTGCGCGAGATGTACGGAACCAAGGAGGTCCATAACCTCGACGGTTTGAAGGGCGTGAAGGTGCGGGTGCAGGCGACCGCGACCGAGGATACGCTGTTCGCGGCGTATGGGGCGCAGACGGTGCACATGCCGTTCGGCAGCGTATACACGTCGCTGCAGACCGGCGTGGTCCAGATCGCCGAGAACGGCATCGACGTATACCTGCAGAACAAGCACTACGAAGTAGGCCCGGTGCTGTCGCTGACCAATCACGAGGCGAACAACAGCGTATTGTGGGTCAGCGACCGGCTGTGGAACAGCCTCACGGACGAGCGGAAGGGTTGGGTGCAGGCAGCCGCGGACGAGGTCGGGCAAAAGCAGCCGGCCCTGGCCGTCGCGTTGAACGTGAAGTCGCTGGACCGGCTGCGCAAGATCGGCATCAAGGTCGTCGACCAGGTCGATATCTCCGGCATGGTCCGGATCGCCACCCCGATCGAGGACGACATCGCCGCCAAGCTCGGCCCCCACGCCGTGCAGATCCTGAACCTGTGCCGGGCGGTGCCGGAATCATGACGGGCGGGGACGCATCGCTGGTGCTGGGGCGGCAGCGGCACCTGAAATGGCGCGCGCTCGACTGGCTCGAATGGCTGCTGATGGCGCTGTGCGGGGCAGCGCTGCTCGGGTTCTGCGCCTCCGTGCTGGCGGACGTCGTCACGCGCGAACTCGGGATACCCTGGCTGATGGCGCAGGAGGTGACGGACACCTTCTTCATCTACGGCATCTTCCTCGGCGCCGCCGTCGCGACCCGGCGCAACGATCACCTGACGCTCACCGCCGTCGCCGACGTGCTGCACGGGCGCGTGCGGGTGGCGGTGGAAGTGCTGACGCGGGTGGTGGTGCTGGCGGTCGGCATCTGCATGGCGGTGTTCGGATGGCAGAACTTCCTGTCCGGCTTCACCAGCTACCGCATGCCGTCGATGACGCCGATTGCCTCGCTGTATGCGGCCATCCCGCTCGCCGGGGCGCTGGTCGCGCTGTTCAGCGTCGAGCAGATCGTGTGCGGCCTGCGGAACGGGTTCGAGGGCCACGCGGAGACGGCGCGCCCTGGTGGGCCGGAGTTCGCGGCGGATACGCGGATCGCCGTTTAGTTGGGCGTCGTGGTGATCGGTCACAGAGTCAGGCCAAGGGCTCTGCCCCTGGACCCCGTCAAAGGCGGGCCTTTGCAATCCATGACCTTAGGCGACGCGGGTTTGGGGCAGAGCTCGGACGTTGCTTATTTGGCGACTTGTTGACATGGGCGACGCCGCAATCCTGGTCGTGATGGTCGGACTGTTCCTGAGCTTCGGCTACCTCGGCGTGCCCGTGGCGTTCGCGCTGATGGCCGGCGTGCTGGTCGGCGTGCTGTTCACCCCCGTGACGCTGCCCGCGATCATCCAGCAGATGTTCAACGGCGTCGATTCCGAGGCGCTGCTCGCCGTGCCGTTCTTCCTGCTGGTGGGCGAGTTGATGACGTCGGCCAACATCGCCGTGCGGATCGCCGACTTTTCGCAGGCGCTGGTTGGCCACGTCCGCGGCGGCCTGGGCCAGGTCGTGACGGTGTTCAGCATCTTCTTCTCCGGCATGTCGGGCTCGGCCAGCGCCGACGTGGCCGTGCTCAGCCGCACCTTGGGCGGGCCGATGCAGCGGGACGGCTATTCCGCCGCCTTCACCGCCGCCCTGATCGCCGCCGCGTCGACGATCGCGGTGCTGGTGCCGCCGAGCATCACGGCGGTGGTGTACGGCGCCGTCGGGAACGTATCGATCGCCGGGTTGTTCCTGGCCGGGGTGCTGCCGGGGCTGATGATCGGCGTGGGGCTGATGCTGTATTGCTACTTCTTCGGGCCGCCCGGCGTGCGGCGGCGGCGCGCGACCCTGCTGCAGGTGGGCGTCGCCGCCCGGCAGAGCGCGCTGCCGCTATTCATCCCGATTATTTTGTTGGGCGGCATCCTGACCGGCTGGTTCACGCCGACCGAAGCCGGGGTGGTGGCGATCGCATGGATTCTGATGGTGGTGATCCCGACGCTCAACCCGGCGCATCTGCGGCGGTTGCCGGGGGATTTCTGCCAGGCGGGGCTGATCTACTCGCTGCCGATGATCACCATCGCCGCCGCCGCCGCGTTTGGCTGGCTGCTGGCGTATTTGCGCGGGCCGTTGGTGGTGTCGGGCTGGGTGACGGATGTGGCGGGGACGGACCCGCATTTGATCATGTTCTCGCTGGTGGCGCTGTTCACCATCGTGGGCGACTTCATCGAGCCGATCCCGACCATCATCATCTTCATGCCGGTGGTGAGCAGCCTGGTGCAGTCGGGCGACATCAACCCGGTGCACATGGGCGTGCTGCTGATCGAGACGCTGGCGTTCGGGCTGATCACGCCACCGTATGGGCTGGTGCTGCTGATGGCGTCCAAGTTCGTCGGCGTCCGGTTCGCGGCGGCGCTGCGGGCGAGTTTGCCGATCTACGTGGTGTTCTTCGTGACGATCTCGTTCACGATTTTCTTTCCGGACGCGGTGCTGTGGCTGCCGAAGCACTTCATCCCGCAGTCGGTAGGGTGTTTTCGGGTGCCGGGGGCGGAGACGTTTGTTTGTCCGTGAGATGTGTCTAGTCTATCGTAATACCTGCACTTCGCAGAGTTAATAGTAGTAACAAAATATAAAAGCATACTAAATGTTGAAAGAAATGTTCAAAATTGACAGATTCCGGCGTTTTGTAAGGGCATGTCTTGATCGGCACGACATAGTTTATTGCAAAGTCTACTCCTAAGATGTCATCATGAATTCCAAAATTGGATGCATGGGTAGCAAACATGAAACATAATGTAGCAATTATTCTAGTTATCTCGACCTTCTTAAGTTTGAGTGGGATGAATAAGGCAAATGCCGACGATCTTACATCGCAACAAGTTAACGGCTTACGCGTAATAAGAGAGACGGCGGATAGTATATGTTACAAATAGAACTATTATATATGGATCAAATAACATATAAATTGCAAGATATAAACTGCAAATTTACAAATGTCTAAATTTTAACTCGACTCACACTCTCACTTGCCTAGTAATTGCAACATACCAACTGCTATATGACAATAATCAATACCTAGATTACGCTTTAGATTCCGGAGATAGTCTGGGGATGGCGCGATTTATTGATAATTTTAGTGATGAACATAAGGAGAGTGGAGCCTACTTTATAAATGGGAGAGGAAAACATCTGCAGGCGGTGAACATGGAAAAGAATATTCCTGTCTGGCTAGCCCTGGAATTTGAGGGGCCATTCACTGATGTTTCATCCGGTCGAATCGTATTCAGAGACAAACAAGCAATATTGCATAGTCATGAAATTTTCAAACAGTAGTAAACACCATAATCATTTGAAAACCAATTCTACAATGTTTCCACCCAGCAGTTCAGCCAAGGCAAAAGGACACATTTCGGGCAGTGCATACGCCGGTAGATCGTTATCAGCCAACCTAACTCCAGCCCTACGCAAGGCCTTCACGTAAAGCTCATCAAGATCAATCCGCTGGCGCATGGAGGGGCTAAACCGTTGCTCCGCATCGTCCAGGAACACTCCCGCTTCATCGCGCAAGTGCGCCGCATCCTGGCTATTCGGCGAGGCACGAAGTTTGAGGACGTGCGTCATGGCTTGCTCCAACAGACTTTGACAGGCCCGAAGTTCTGGAAGCCCAACGTCCCGCACTTCGTTGATGACGTTAAGCCAATCCACTGCTTCGTTCACGCTCTCGCCCGCCGCGAGCCGGCGCAGCAGCGCTGCCTGCTGTTCGGCCCAGGCCAAGGCGTCGCGCTCATACAATCCGTATGGCATGACGCTTCTCAAACCCGCTTGCCTTTGGCGAAACAAAAGCATCCCGTTCCGCAACCGACACCCTCACGCTCCCGGCTCCAATAACGACGACCGCCACGAAGCCGAGCCGCGCGGCGCCCGCGCTCCGGCCAGCAGGCCCTCCGTGCTCAAATTTTCATCCAGCTCCGGCCAATGAATGCCGTAACCAGCCCCGGCTAGCTCCCAATTCGCCCGTTGCTCGGGCGTGCCCCCAACCAGCCGGGGATACCACGTCAGGGGAACGGCAATCGTGCGCCCATCCATCAGCGCGACAACCAACTGGTCTTCGCTAACTGCAACGTCGCGAACCCGGATGTCGGCTCCATCAGTCTGTGCCGAAGAACTCATGCCATGCCTCTAGCAGATCGGGTTGACGTTCATGAACCAGTCGAAGGATAGCGCCCAGTTCGCGGGCGGGGTAGCCAGCATTATTGGCCAGCGAAACCGGCTCCAGCCAAACCTTGGCGGAAGCGCCACCTTTATCCAGATGCACATGTGGCGGCTCATTCGGCTCACGACTCCAAAAGTAGAGCCGAAAGCCTTGAACGCGTAAGATGGTTGGCATGGAAGCCGCACGGCCTAACGCACGCCCTAAACCTCCAGCACGACCTTCCCCACGCTCCCGCGCCCTGCCAGCGAAGCCAACGCCGCGTCGGCCTGGCCCAGCGGAAACCGCCCCCGGATCAGCGGCTTGACCGTCCCCGCCCGGTACAGCCCCAGCACCGCCGCCCGGATGCGCGGCCCGAGCGCCGGGTCAACCCCCGACGCTCCGCCCCAGTAAACCCCCACCGCCGACGCCTCCTTCAGCAGCAGCCGGTTCGCGGCCAACGCCGGGATCGGCCCGGCGGCGAACCCCACCACCAAGTATCGCCCATGCCACGCCAGGCACCGCAGGCTTTTCTCGCCGACCTCGCCGCCCACCGGGTCGTACACGATGTCGACGCCGCGCCCTTTCGTATAACCCCGCACCACCTCCAGCCAGTCCTCGGCGCCGTAGTCGATCGCCAGCTCCGCCCCCAGCGCCCGGCACGCCGCGACCTTCTCGGCGCCTCCCGCCGTCGCGATCACGCGGGCGCCGGCCGCCACCGCGACCTGCACGGCAGCGCTTCCGACCCCTCCGGCCGCGGCGTGGACCAGCACCGTCTCACCGGCGCGCAGCCCGCCGCGGTCGTGCAGGCCGTAGTACGACGTCGGGTACACGATCCCGAACAGCGCCACCGCATCGGCGGCGGGAACGTCGTCCGGGATCGCGGCGACCGAGTCTGCCGCCGCCAGCGCCTGCTCCGCGTAGCCGCCCTGGGTGCTGGACACCACGCGCGTCCCCACCGCCAGCATCGCGCCTTCCCCGGCGCGCAACACCCGCCCGACGATCTCCACGCCGGGCGTGAACGGCAGCTTCGGCTTGACCTGGTACATTCCCCGCAGCATCAATGCGTCGAGGAAGTTCAGCCCGGCCGCCTCGACGCCGATCACGTACTGGCCGGCCGCAGGTTCCGGCGGCGGCACGTCCATCAGGCGCATCTCGCCCCGCTCGGTGATCGCCTCCACCACCCACGCCTTCATCCTTGCATCTCCTGGATTTCCGACAGCAGGAAGTCGCGGAAGACCGCCACCCGCTTGGAATTCCGCAGCTCCTCCGGATAGACGAAGAACACGTCGACCTTCGGCGCCTTCAGGTCCGGCAGCAGGCGCACCAATCCTTCCATCTCGGCCATCATCCAGCCCGGCAGCACGCCGATGCCGACGCCCGAGCGGATCGCCAGCGCCATCGCGTGCAGGCTGTTCACCTCCAGCAGCGCCCGGCGCGGCTGCCCGTTCCGCCGCCCGGCCTCGGCGATCCAATTGATGTCGCTCACCGGCGGCTGGTAGTTGCCGAACAGCACCAGTGCGTGGTCGTCCAAGTCCTCCGGCCGCTGCGGCGTGCCGTGCGCTTTCACGTAGTCCGCCGAGGCGACCACTTGCCAATGGATCGTCATCAGATGCCGCTGCACGAGGTCGGGCTGCTTCGGGGGATGCATGCGGATCGCGACATCGGCCTCACGCATCGCGAGGTCCAGGTCCGCGTCGTCCAACACCAGCGACATCGTGACATCTGGGTATTTCGCCAGGAACGCTTGCAACCGCGGCGCCAGCCAACTCGCGCCGAAGCCGTAGGTGGTCGTCACCTTGATGCGCCCAGCAGGCTTCTCCTTGCTTTCGGTGAGCAGCGCCTCGGTCATCGCCAGTTTGGCGAACACCTCACGTACCGTCCGGTTCAGGCTTTCGCCCTGTTCGGTCAGGATCAGGCCGCGCGCATGGCGATGGAACAGGGAAACCTGCAGCGCCTCCTCCAGTGCCGAAATCTGCCTCGACACGGCGGATTGGCTTAGGTTCAACGTATCGCCGGCATGCGTGAAGCTGCCCGCCTCGGCGACCGCGTGAAACACCCGCAGCTTGTCCCAGTCCATCGACGATCACGCTCCCGACCGGCCGACCGACTCGACCACAGCGCAACCCTAACAGGCCTGCCACGCATGTCTCGCAGTTTTACGCGGGATTCAGTCCCATGCGCCGACCATTTGCTCGGTCCGAGCTTCCTGCGCCCGTATGCGGGGATCGGCCGCGTGCTCGGCCAGGAACTTCTCGGCCTCCAGGGCTGCCATGCAGCCCATGCCGGCCGCGGTGACGGCTTGGCGGTATTTCGGGTCGGCCACGTCGCCGGCCGCGAACACGCCGGGGTGGGACGTGGCGGTGGACCAGGGGGCGATTTGGACGTAGCCGGATGCGTCCAAGTCCAGCTTGCCGCGGACCAGGGCAGTCGCCGGGTCGTGCCCGATGGCGACGAACACCCCGTCGAGCGGGATATCGGCCAGGTCGCCGGTGCGAACGTCGCGGACGCGGACTCCGGTCACGGCCTTGCGCGGCGCCGGGTCGCCGAGGATTTCCTCGACCGCGCTGTTCCAAACGACGTGGACCTTCGGGTTGTTGAACAGCCGGTCCTGCAGGATGCGTTCGGCCCGGAAGGCGTCGCGGCGATGGATGACGGTCACGCGGTCGGCGTGGTGGGTCAGGTACAGCGCTTCCTCGACTGCGGTGTTGCCGCCGCCGATCACCGCGACCCGCTTGCCGCGGAAGAAGAAGCCGTCGCAAGTCGCGCAGGCCGACACGCCGGCCCCGGCGAAAGCCTTTTCCGACTCGAGCCCAAGCCAGCGGGCCTGCGCGCCGGTCGCGAGGATGATCGTGTCGGCGACGTAGACATCCCCGGAGTCGGCGACGGCCCGGAACGGACGCCGTGTCAGGTCTAGCACGGTGATGATGTCCGACACGATCCGCGCGCCGACATGGGCCGCCTGCGCCTCCATCTGCTCCATCAGCCACGGGCCCTGGATGCTCTCGGCAAACCCGGGGTAGTTCTCGACATCGGTGGTGATCGTCAACTGGCCGCCGGGTTGCAGGCCTTGCACCAGGACGGGCGCCAAGCTGGCGCGTGCGGCATAGATGGCGGCAGTGTATCCGGCCGGGCCGGCGCCGATGATGAGAACGCGGGTTTCGATCTGGTTTGGCATGGCGACTCCTGACGTCCCAGTATATCGGCTGCGTCATTCGCCCATGCAAGTTTGCCGTCAAATGCTTCCCGCCACCGCCAGATTGGAATAATATTACGTTGCGACTTCGAATTCGGAAATCCCAAGGCCTTTGCTGCCCATGAAAATCAACGACGCGGCCCGCCCGGACCTGGACGGGATCGACCGGATCATCCTGGCCGAGCTGCAGAAGGATGGCCGGATGACCAACGTGGAGCTGGCTCGGCGCTCCGACATCTCGGCCCCGCCCTGCCTGCGCCGGGTGCGCCGCCTGGAGGAGTCGGGAGTCATCCGCGGCTACCACGCCGACACCGACCCGGCGATGCTCGGGTGGGAGATCGAGTTCTTCGCCATCGTCGGCCTCGAAAGCCAGAAGGAGATCGCGCTGGCCGCGTTCGAGGCCATGGTCGCCGACTGGCCGGAGGTGCGCGCGTGCCACATGATCCGCGGCGGCGGCGACTTCCTGCTGCGCCTGCTGGCCCGCGACACCGCGCACGAAAACCGGCTGACGCAGAAGCTGACCGGCGCGCCGTCCGTCAGCCGCGTGCAGACGCTGCAGACCATCCGCACCAGCCGCAACCTGGCCGGGGTGCCGCTGTAGTCCCCCGACTTTCCATCCCCCAGCTATCGGTTATCGTGCCCTGCTACAACGAACGGGCGAACGTGGCGCCGATGATCGCCCGGTTGGATGCAGCCCTCGCCGGCCTCGGCTGGGAGGCGATCTTCGTCGATGACGACAGCCCCGACGGCACCGCCGCCGAGGTCCAGCATCTCGCCGCCGCCGATCCGCGGGTGCGTTGCCTGCGCCGGATTGGCCGCCGTGGCCTGGCGTCGGCCGTGGTCGAGGGGGCGTTGGCGTCCTGCGCCCCGTTCGTGGCCGTGATCGACGGCGATTTGCAGCACGACGAACGCCGCTTGCCGGACCTGCTTCGCGCGGTGCAGGAGGGCGCCGACATCGCGGTCGGCAGCCGCCACGTGCCCGGCGGCGACGCGGCGGGGCTGTCGGGGGCCTGGCGACGGCGCATCTCCGGCTGGGGCATCCGGACGGCGCAGCGCGTGCTGCCGGTCCGCCTCGCCGACCCGATGAGCGGTTATTTCCTGATGCGGCGCGCGCTGTTCGAGCAGCTCGCGCCACGGCTGACGGTGCAGGGTTTTAAAATCCTGCTTGACCTCGTGCTGTCGGCGCCGCGCCCGCTTCAGGTGGTCGAGATACCGTGCCAGTTCCGTCCCCGTGCCGCCGGGCACAGCAAGCTCGACGTGCTGGTGCTGCTGCAGTTCGCGGCGCTGCTGCTCGATAAGATGACGCGCGGCTTGCTGCCACTGCGCTTCGTGTCGTTCGCGCTGGTCGGTGCGGTCGGCGTGCTGGTGCACCTGGGAGTGCTGTCGGCGGCGCGAGACGCCGGGCTGGCGTTCGGCACGGCGCAGGCGATGGCCACGTTCGTTGCCATCCTCGCCAATTTCCAGCTCAACAACGTCGTCACCTATCGCGACGGACGGCTACGCGGCCCGGCCCTGGTTCGCGGGCTGCTGCTGTTCCTGCTGGTCTGCGGCGTGGGCGCCTACGCGAACATCGGCATCGCGCGGGTGCTTTACCAGGAGCATTCCGGATGGACCCCGGCCGGAGTCGCCGGGGCCGTGATCGGGGTGGTGTGGAACTACGCGGTGTCGGCGACCCTGGTTTGGCGCGCCCGGTGATCTGGCTCGGCCTCGCCACCTTGACCGTGGTGCGCCTGGTTGTCGCCGGCACGACGGAGCTTTCCCCCGACGAGGCGTATTACTGGGTATGGTCGCGTGCCCTGGCGCTGGGTTACCTCGATCATCCGCCGATGGTGGCACTGTGGATCCGGGCTGGGACGGCATTGGCCGGGCAGGGGGCATTTGGGGTGCGGCTGCTGGGTCCGCTCTCCGCAGCACTCGGATCGGTGCTGCTTGCCAGGGCCGGCAACGATCTTTTTCCGGAGCGACGGCCCGGGATCATGGCCGCCGCGCTGCTGAACGCGACCTTGCTGATGGGCGCCGGGGCGGTGACGATGACTCCCGACACGCCCCTGCTGTTCTTCTGGACGGCGGCGCTGTGGACTCTGGCGCGGCTGCTGCGAACGGGGGACGGGCGTTGGTGGCTCATGTTCGGCGCGGCAGCCGGGGCGGCGCTCGACAGCAAGTACACCGCGTTCCTGCTCGGCGGCGGCGTCGCCCTCTGGCTGCTCGCCGACCCCGTTGGCCGAACGTGGCTGCGACGTCCGTGGCCGTGGGCGGGGAGTGCGGTGGCTGCCTTGTTGTTCGCGCCGGTGCTGGCCTGGAACGCGGCGCATGGCTGGGCCAGCTTCGCCAAACAGGGAGGACGGACCGGCGATTGGCAGCCGTCCCGAGCGCTCCAGCACGTGGCCGAACTGCTGGGCGGGCAGCTCGGTTTGGCGACTCCGCTGGTGCTCGTGGCCTGCACGGCCGGGGTCTGGATCGCCAGCCGCGCCGCCGTCCGCGGCCACGGCGCTGCCGCCGTGCTGAGCGCGCTGACGCTGCCCGGAGCGTTGGTGTTCGTGCAGCACGCGCTGGGCGACCGGGTGCAGGCGAACTGGCCGGCGATCCTGTACCCGGCGGCTTGCATCGCCGCGGCCGCTTACGCCCAGCGGTTCGTTCGGCCGGCGTGCCTTCTCGGATTCGCTGTCACGGCAATCGTGTATGTGCAAGCGGAGGGCGCGTTCGCCCTGCCGCGGCGGTTCGACCCAACGCTGATTCGGCTGGGTGGCTGGAGCGCGTTGGTCCGGGACGTCGCCCGATCTTCGGCGGGCGCTGCGTTTGTGGCGACCGACGACTACGGCTTGGCGTCCGTCCTCGCCCGTGGCTTGCCGGTCGAAGTCGTGGGCCTGGACTCCCGCTGGTCGTTGTTTGCGTTGCCACGAGCGACCGTGACTGCGCCCGGGATGCTGATCCGCAGCTTGCGCCGGGGCGATCCACCCGATGCCGCGGCCTGGGCAAGCCTTGCGCCGGCTGGAACCGTGCAGCGCGCCCGGAACGGCGTGGTCGCGGAGGAGTATGCCCTTTACCGCGTAGTCCCGCGCCCAGGCTTTTCCGGCGGCGTCAGCCTGCCGCATCCAGGAGATTGATGATGGAGCTGCCAAGTTTCGACGACGTCTTGGCCGCGCACGGCCGCATTGCCGGCCGTATCGTCCGCACGCCGATGCTGCGCCATCCGCTACTGGACGAGCTGACGGGCGGGATCATCCTGCTGAAAGCGGAGCCGCTGCAACGGACCGGCAGCTTCAAGCTGCGCGGCGCCACCAACGCGGTGCTGCGCCTGTCCGAAGCGCAGCGCGCAGTGGGCGTGGTGACCCACTCCTCGGGCAATCACGGCCAGGCGCTGGCCTGCGCGGCGGCGGCGTCCGGCGTGCATGCTACGGTGTTCATGCCGGCCGACGCGCCCCGCATCAAGGTCGCGAGCACGCGGCGCTGGGGGGCCGACATCGTCCACTACGACCGCGTGCGCGACGACCGTGAGGCGCTGGCGACCGGCCACGCCGACCGGACCGGCGCCGTGCTGGTCCCGCCGTTCGACCACCCGGACGTGATCGCCGGGCAGGGCACCTTGGCGCTGGAACTGGCCCAGGACGCTCCGGCGCCGATGGACGCGCTGCTGGTGTGCACCGGCGGCGGCGGGCTGATCGCCGGATCGGCGCTGGCGATGGACGGCGTGTCCCCTGCGACCGAGGTGATCGCGGTGGAGCCCGAGGGCTGGGACGACACGGCGCGCTCGCTGGCTGCGGGCACACGCCTGGCGAACCCGCCGGGCGGCTCAGGCCTGTGCGACGCGTTGATGGCGGCGCGGCCGGGCGAGCTCACTTTCGCCATCAACCGCGCCCGCTTGGCCGGCGCTGTCGCCGTGTCGGACGGGGACGTGCTGGCGGCGATGGCTTGGGCGTTCACCCACCTGAAACTTGTCGTCGAACCCGGCGGCGCGGTCGCGCTGGCCGCCCTGCTCGCCGGGCGTTTCGTGGCCCGGGGCCGCACGGTTGGCGTGGTGCTGAGCGGGGGCAACGTCGATCCCGCGGTTTTCGCCCGCGCGCTCAGCGGTTAGGGCTGGGTTAAGCATCCCGATGTAGTCTTCTCGCATCGCCAAACGGGCGAGTGCGAGGTTTGCGTCATGGCTGGCAAGGACAGTGGCAAGGCGAACGCCCGGCCCATCGTGATCATCCGCAAGGAGGAGGTCGTCGAAGGCGGCCACCATGGCGGCGCCTGGAAGGTCGCCTACGCCGATTTCGTGACCGCGATGATGGCGTTCTTCCTCCTCATGTGGCTGCTGAACGCCACCACGGAGGACCAGCGGCGCGGCCTGGCCGACTATTTCAGCCCGACCAACGTGCTCGCGCGCAGTTCGTCCGGCTTCGGCGCGCCGTTCGGCGGCCACACGCCCAACGACACCGGCAGCCTCGCATCCGACCGTGGCGCCGTGCAGATCATGAACGCCCAGGCCAAGCCCGTGTTCGACGTCGAGGACGACGATAGCGACGTTCCCGCCCAGTCCGCCGCGTTCAGCGACGGCGGGGACAGCAGCCATCCCACCCGCCAAGTGCAGGTCCAGCACCCAGGTGGGGCGGCGGCGTATCCCGCAACAACGTCCGGCGACGCCGCCGCCGCATCCGCTGCGGCCGCCGCTGCGGCGAAGGCCGAGAATGCCCGGCAGGAGCGTGCCGATTTTCAGCAGGCTGCCGCCCAGATCCGGACCGCCGTGGCGGCCGATCCGGCACTGGCCACCCTTGGTCACCAGCTTGCGGTGGACATCACGCCGGAAGGCTTGCGCATCCAAATCCTCGACGAGGAGCATCAGCCGATGTTCGCCACCGGCTCGGCCGTGCTGAACGACCGTGCGCGCGCGCTGCTGCTGAAGGTGATGCCGGTGCTGATGAAGCTGCCGGAGAAGCTGTCGATCGTCGGCCATACCGATGCTGCCGTGTTCCGCGGCGGCGAGCGCACCAATTGGGAGCTCTCGGCGGAACGGGCCAACGCGACGAGACGGCTGTTCGTGGAGGCGGGCCTGCCGGAAAGCCGGGTCGAGACCGTGACCGGGCGCGCCGACCGCGATCCGCTGCTGCCGGCCGATCCGCTCGCGGCGGCTAACCGGCGGATTGCGATCACCGTGCTGCGGGAAAGCCGGATGCCGGCGCATGACAGCTCGGCGCGGGCGCCTTAACGGATGTTGACGATTGGCGGCCTCGGCTTCCTGCTGGCCTGCGTGTTCGGCAGCTACATAGCGTCCGGCGGCAGCCTCGAACCGCTGATTGAGGCAATGCCGTTCGAGCTGCTGACGATCGGCGGCGCCGCGATCGGCACTTTCGTCATGTCCAACAGCATGCATGCGGTCAAGCACACGCTCGGTGATTTCAAGAAAATCATGAAGGGCGCGATCTACCACAAGCACGACTATGTCGAACTGCTGTCCCTGCTGTTCTTTTTCGTGCGCCTGGCCAGCACGAAGGGCGCCATGGCGCTCGAACCGCACATTGAAAAGCCCGCCGAGAGCGCCGCCTTCCAGAAATTCCCCAAGGTGTTGGCCAATCTCCGCGCTACCGCAATGGTTTGTGATTATTTGCGGATGGTTGGGATGAACGCCGACGATCCCCACCAGATCGAAGACATCATGGCCCGCGAGCTGAAGAAAACCCTGCATGAGGAGCTGCACGGCTCGCACGCGCTGCAAAGCATGGCGGATGGCTTGCCGGCGCTCGGCATCGTGGCCGCCGTGCTCGGCGTCATCAAAACCATGTCGCACATCAACGAACCGCCGGCCGTGCTGGGC
>JAABUX010001735.1_pt1 | contig 32138 bp, 33 predicted proteins | sample 5561851 | NCBI WGS metagenome assembly JAABUX01 (sample SAMN10711883, study PRJNA513361) | rock metagenome | isolation source: Antarctica rocks | place: Antarctica: Victoria Land, Richard Nunatak red sandstone | collected 2016-01-03
TTGAGCGGAGTTGGGGGTGTGGGGATTTGTTTGGGGGGGAGTAGGGGGGTGGGTTGTGGGGAAGGATTGGGGGATGTTTTGGGATTTGGGGTGTGGTGTTTGGGTTTGGCTAGGTTGGGTTGGATTCGTGGTTGGGTATCTGGGTTGGAGAAGCTTCGTTTCTTCTATTGATGATACCCCTTGGTGGATTTTGTTGTGGGTGATGTACGATAGTACTGTATACCGCGAACGGTTAAGCCTTACGAAGTGCAATCAAGCATATCCATAAGCATGCTTTTCATCACTCGTCATCTATCTTATCTACCATCATCATCACCACCACAACCATAGCCATAGCCATAGCCATCCATTCATGCAAATCGCCTCTTACCTCCTCACATGAATTTACTCGCCATCCCCATCAACCCCCCACCCCCACCCTGACTCTTCATATACATCTTCAGCGCCATCTCCCCCGCACTCTGCACGGCACTCTGCTTGCTAGCCCCCTGCGCCATCTTCCCACTCCCACTCTGCTGATCAAACAGCTTGCTCGCCTGCGCCATCGCCATGCCCACAAACTGATCCTGCCCCCCGCCTCCACCTTGACTGCCAGCTCCCATACCACCACCTCCACCTCCCATACCTCCTCCACCAGCGGAACCGCTACCCCCAGTGAACATCTTAAGCGCCTGCATCGCCGCGCCCGCACCGACCGTGTCGCTGGAATGGTTCCCGCCTCCTTGTTGATTATTGCCATACATAGCCTGATGCGCGTTGACGGCATGGTTCTCATCCAAGTCGCTGGTGGCGATGTTGGCTTTGTTGCCTTGCAGATAGCCGAGGGCGCTGCCGAACATGGAGGAGTCGCCGGAGGAGCCGGCATGTTGCGTCGCGTGGTGCATGGCACCTTGCATGTCGTCGTCGTTGTTACCGCCATAGCCTCCCTGTCCCTGTCCGCCAGGTCGGTTGTACTGCTCGCCGCCTTGGGAACCGTAGCCGCCGCTGCCGTGTTGTTCCTGACGGCCGCCTCCGTAGCCGCCGCCTTGTTGGCCTCCTCCGTAGTCATCACGTCCGCCGCCGTAGCCACCGCTGTCGTGTTGTTCTTGGCGGCCGCCTCCGTAGCCGCCTTGTTGGCCTCCTCCGTAATCGTCACGTCCACCGCCATAGCCTCCTTGTTGACCGCCGCCGTATTGCTCTTGACGTCCTCCTTGGTTGCTGTATTCGTCACGACCTCCGCCTCCATATCCACCTTGCTGGTTTCCACCTTGACCATGTCGACCTCCTTGCTGCCCACTGTACTCGTCACGCCCGTTACCGTACCCACCTCCTCCGCCTCCACCGTATTGGTCTCCGCCGTAAGACATTGTATATGACAGCTTAGTAGGTTCTGTTAATATTGTTTAAGTGTGTAAAAGGATAAAGTCTCTAGAGGAATTGACGAAGGACGAGATGCAGGGGTGCCTTCAAGGAAAACAGGGTTGAAGTGGTACGACGCTATGGGCACTACGTAGCGGGTCTTGGCGTTCATCCAGGTACTACTTTATGCAAAGAACAAAGCAGCAGTCTCATGAGGACCTTCACAGCAAGATCACTGGCGTACCGTATCAATCTCAGGCGTGGATATAGCTGTCAGATTATACCCTATAAGACAACGAAGTATCTGCCGTAAATAGAACAACGATATGCATGGTCCCATCTCACACCATTTATGTTCGATGCGCTCTTTACCAAATGCAAAGACTTGTAAATTCGCAGAGGTCCCAGTCTCAAGGTTGCATTGATGATGAACTTCAAGACCAAGTACTCTCGGGGCTCATTCTTCTTCATGAGCTCCCTTTTCTCCCTTTATGTTTGCCTTTGATGTTATATCGCATTCTTTCTAGTACTATCATCGTAAGGATACGGTACTTATCCATCCAAAAGTATAGCCTCCTATACTTGTCCGTATATGTTGTATGTTGAGAGGCTTGTTCTTGTCGATATGATGCACGTCAGCGCTTATGGCAAATGTTCATGGCACTACCTACTTCTGAGAACTGGCATCCTTTCGGACATTGGAACAGAGCGTAGCTTGGGCTCAGTGAGAGAGGAAGGTTACAGAAAGTCGATGAATTGGTCAGATGACTTGGCCGCGTCAAGACGAGAATCAGGCGAGTCGCACAGTCCAGGTGGGCTTCCTCTATGTGAGAACGCGCCGTCGTTTCATTGGTACCGCATTCTGCGAGGACTCATGGTCGAGGCTGTAGGATACCTCACAATGGATAAGAGCGATATCGTCGCTGTCGTAGCCATTGCTCAACACCGCTGTAGAAATCCTAGCGCCTACTTCATCGCGGTAAAATCCTGATCGAAGTTGCGCGGGTCGAATTGAGAACAGGCGGACAAATCGTTAGGTAAATAATGATAGCAGGTGTGGCAATCATTTTCGAGCGATAACCTTCAATCGTACATATCCCAGGTACATACTTCCATCTTCCTCGTGCGTGAGGATCGTCTGGAGAACGTCACACACTTCCCTCACAACAGCTTCTGTCTTATCTTCTGTATCCAGAACCTCCAGGAACTGAGCACCCATCAATTTCACCCATCCCTCAAGCCCACCCTCCTTCTCCGACGTCAGTTCCGTAGGCCTGTACTCGAGCTTTGATCGCTGCACTCGAAACCCTGCCTCCTCCAGCATATTCTTCATCAACAGCTCTGACGGGAAACACCACGGACTAGTCTCCCTGGCCTTCTCAATGCTGATACCCTGATGGACAAGCGCTGCCAAAAGGGCTGCATGAACGTCGGCACAATTGCCTGCGCCACCCATCTCAAACACAAATTCTCCACCTGGCCGTAAAGTGCGGTATACACCCCTAAGCACCGACATCCGCGAGGACGCATCTCGAAGGATCCAATGCAACGCAGCATTGGAGAAGACCTTATCGTATTCCCCCTCCTTGATTTCCTCGCTGCCCTCGAGATATCGGCAATCAAGTACATGCCAGCTCAGGTTGGATACGGAGCCGTAGGTCGATCGACCAGCTTCGATGAGGTTTGCAGACGCGTCGAAGCCGGCAACACGTGCAGAGCGCTCTGCGACCTTGGCGGTGAGAGAGCCGTCTCCACAGCCTAGATCAAGGATGGTGTCGGTAGTTTGGGGGTCAAGCCATTGTATGATCTCTTGAGTAAGGAGGGGAACGAAGGGGGCGGAAGCCTTGTAGGCGGAATGGGTCCAGTGGTCTTTGGACTGGACTGCTGGAGTGTTGGTACGGGGAGTGATCAAGCCTCGCTCTTCTTGTTTGGTCTGCTTGTCAGTTTCATGCTCCGCAGAACGTGCGCTTGTCACTAAAGGCATTTCGCTCATAGAAGCGGAGTCGCTCGTCCAGGTATTGTAAAAGAAGCTCGTTATTTCGGGAGCTTGGATAGGATAGACAAGGAGAGGGAGAAGTCAAGGGTCCAGCTTCAAGTATCCACGTCTTCTGTACTTAATCGTTCATCACTCTTCCGAGTAATGGCTGCATAGGACCTTTCCATTATTGTGTAGAATAGCTAGCAGAGAGCTGGGCTCCGGCATCGGACAGGTCTTTCGAATGACCAGTCTGATAGGCTTCAATCATGCTGAGTAATTCCCACGAGGTGTTTTTCCTCATCGATAGCTCCAACTGCTCGTTGTCCTACGCGGTCATTGGCGGTCATGCAACAACGTGATTCTAGCGGTATTAAGTGGAAGCTTGATGAAATGCAAGCACACCCTTTCCCCATCGAGGTTATACTTGGGAGCCTCGCGCTGGACCTGACGTTAAAATGCAGAGGTATGACATAATGTTTAGGTAAAACAAATTGAGTGTATCCACACAGGGACGAGATGCTTATCTTGCCCCTAAGTACCCGTCTTAGTAGTTCACCTCGACATTCAAACTGCCCTATCAAAGCCGATTGCAGTCTGGATGTCAACATTCCAACATTCGTCTTCCCTCCAAACAATGGGATAGATTGACCTTGCGACACCAGCCGCAAAGAGCACACGATCAGTTGCTCTTACGTGCGGATATCCCACGTGAAACGCTACGACATTCAACCCTTGGCAGACGCAACTCAGATCGAATGATGAAACTTATATCGATCCTCAATCGCCAGATCACCGGCCTTCCATAAACACATCTACTACGTACATCTACTACGTAGTATACTGTTGTATCAATGTTCTAACCGAGAGCTTCCGCTTCTGCAGCCTTAGCGATCAGTACAATAACCGCCAGGCTTGGTCCGAGCTTCGTCAGTGCTCTCATGGTCATTGATAGCCGACAACCCCGTCCATCAGCTTGACGACATACAACAGCACAGTCTCGACGACATTGTACGACCCCGAACAGCCTTGTTCCTCCTGATGAACACCCTCTACAGCCTACCCAATTCCAACTAATTGCATGGGCAAAGCAAGCAGTCAATTGCAACGCAACCCAGAAGCTTCCTATTCTACACCCCAACGTCATGGCTGCTGCAGTGGCTTTCCGTCAACCCCTCTTGCCAGCAGCCGTTCCGACCATGCCAGCACCCGCACCATCCTCCCAGCGGTCTACTGACAGCCGTTCCACCGACTCACGAACCTCCCCATCGGCGAGCCACAAAGGCTCGAAAGGACGCAAGGAGCGGCCATGTGACGCTTGTCGAAGAAAGAAGAGCCGATGTGTGATGAGTGAGGGTCAGCCAAATTCATGCGTGTCGTGCAGCACCCATGGACATCAGTGTACCTTCTTGGAGGATCCACGGCCACGGAAGAGGAGGTTGGACTCTGATGTAAAGGACCCAAATCATGGCAAGCGGAGGTAGGTGGACCCAAAGCTCTGTGCAAACCCCTACAAGAGCTGTCGCTGACGGTTCATACAAGGTCGGTCCTTGACATGCAGACTCCAAGCAACCCACAAGGGGCAATGAAAATCAAACGGGAGGAATCCGGTGGCTCAAGTGCTTCGCGCTCCGACGGTAGTTCAAATAGCTGGCAATACCAAGGGTCACATATGGGCTACACAACGGAACTCGATCCTATCCTGTTCGACGTTTCGTATTCAGGAGAATTGAGCTATCAAAAGTCTGATGGTCGAAATGCGTTTCTCATACATCAGCCAGGCACCCCTCGGTATCCCGAGTCGCAGACAGCCTTAGTCCATACCATTGAGCGATTCGTTGGGTCTCACGGGCCTTCTCTCATACAGCACTTCCGATCAATAAATCGCAGTCTACCAATCGTTGAAGGTCACTTTTTTGAGATGTACAACAGTCGCCAGAGGATTTCTCTCGATCCTGCTCTGCTTAGCTCTATATACATTGTTGCGGCAGCATCAGGTCTTCATGAGCTGGAGAACGCTCGATGGCAACAGATCGATCTTGTGCAGCTCGAAGGATTGGCTTTCAGACTGTTCGAGAATGCTCTTCTTAGTCCAACCCTGTCGACCATTCAGGCCGGACTACTTCTCATGCAATTGACCAACATCGATTCGAAGTTTCTAAACACGCAGCTGGTGGGCGCTGCTTTTGAGCTTGGTCTACATCTTGACTGCTCGAATTGGACGGTATCATCGCTGGAACAGGGATTGAGAAAGAGGTTAGCCTGGGCTTTATATATGGAGGATCAATGGTGCTCCTTGGTACACGGTCGACCGTCGCTGATATCGAAAGCTCATTGGGCTGTCCACGACCTCTGCCAAGGAGATTTTGAGACGACCGACCGACTTGATGAGAACGTCTCGCTCGACGATCTAAAACTTGGAAGGGAATGTTTCTGTCAGATGGTCGTTTTGACAGGCATACTTTCGAGTATTCTAGAGGCTCTCTACACCCAGAAAGCCATGCAAGAATTCGATGATGCAAAGGAGAATGGGACCAGACTGGTGCTCGCACGGGCGAAGCCTATCCAGGTGACACTCAAAGAATGGTTCACGCGTCTGCCCAAGGACCTGAAAATGGACAATGGGCAGGCGCCTGCAACAATCGGTACTGCGCTCACTCTACAATGTCAGTCCTAGGCTAACGTATATAGGTCATCTCCATCTTGCATACTTCGCTACCGAGATAACCCTTCATCGCTGCATAATCCGTTCCCTCAGCTCTACCCCTACAGATACCTATCTCACGCATGTGTGTCGATCAGCGGCCAAGGCTCGTCTCATCTCTGCCATGGAATTCGTAAATCGACTCCGCCCTGTCCATCTCATGTCCTTCTGGTATTTCCCCTCTCGAGTCAACTTCGCTTTGATCGCGACATTCGGCAGTCTTTTACTCGCCACAGCGCCTTGTCAAGAAGAAGCAGAGTTCTACAAAGCAAGGTTGGCTGAGTATAGATGGGCACTATCGGTCAGCGCCAAGAGCGCCGGCTTTCTGACTTTCGCCATCGAATCATTGGAGTCATCTACCGGCTTGCTCAAGGACATGCCGAAGAAGCCGAAGCTCGACGAGTTGGACGTGAGGGAGATGCCCGCGCCACCACCGCCATCAATGCCGAGAACGATACTGGTACCTCCACCGGAGGAGGAAGAGGAGGAGGACGCGATGGACGATGGGACCGATACACAATCCGTGCCGATACCAGTACCGGACAATTTCTCCCAGCGCTCCGAACTCTTGTCCCCATCGGCATCTGCATGGAGCGCTCCAGCCCGATATACCGGCCACGTCCACGAAGCATCCTATGGGCCCTACATTGGCCCCTTTGCCGGCCTCGGCACACGGGACTGGTTCGACATGACGCATCATGGATCACCGGAGACTGAAAGGGTGGGGCTGTGGGCTGCCTGACCTGGGCCGACTGATTGCGATCTTTGCGCAGCCATGCTGGGAAGAGGGTCACGAAGAGCAGGAGTGGAAGAATCTATCAGACCGTGTGCATTGATCCAGCCCTTGTGACCAACGATTTGGGACGATTGTACAGGCACCAAGGTCGTTCGCGAGTTGCCTAGTTAGGAAGTCGTTGTTGTCTTTTCATCGTCATACCCCACAATACCATCTTCACCCATGTATAAAAACATTATTCATCGTATCTTTGAAGAACCTCCGATCAGATCCTGAGCCAGTCTGCAAGCAATGAAAGTGCAGCCACCGACCGATTAAACGAACACGATGCATGATAGTTCCCTTCGTCAAGTGTATCCATCTCATCTCAAAAAATCAAAACACATACATTTAACCCCCTTCCACTCCTCCCTCATAAATATCTAATCTAATCTTTATCCTCTCCTTCCTGCCATCTCCCACATCCCCCATCCCCCTTCCCCCTTCCCCCTTCCCCCTTCCCTCCCTCCCCCTTTCCCCTTCTTCCCCCATCACTACCTACCTATAAGCTCCCCAGCACAAAAGCATCTATCACCCCATCCCCAGCTCATGGGATCTTCGTGTCGAAGTTCGTATTTGTCTCTCGATCTACACAGAATAGTTCGATAGCGACGTTAGATATACATTCAATGGTGATGTTTCGGTTTTTGTATGAAGCGGCCACGATAGAGGGGTTGGATAGGGTTATACCGTTGCTGATGAAAAGTGTGGAGTTGCGGATTTTGTTTCTTAGGGTCTAGTATATAGAAGAAAGCTGTGTGGAGTGAGATTGATTTTATTTTTGTGGTGATGAGGGAGCAGGATGCCCATCATTCTACTCACATTTTTAACCAAAGTATCTATCGTGCTTCTTGGTTACAGTAGAGGTATCCTTTCTCTCTTGTTCACCACCTTGGACGAATTTTTGGGGTATCGTTGCTCTCAGACCAATACAGGACCATAAGCAAGTCACTCATCTCGTAGGTCCACGCAATAGCGGCCCTACTCCCTAAGAATTCTTGGATGATATACTCATAGAGCGACCTAGCGATGAGGCATTCAAGAATGTTTTTGCAAACCACGGCACCATCACCAATGCCGTATACTTTCTCCTTTTCCTTTCCTCACATCGAAGCCTATCATCGACATGATGACTGATCCATCTACCTACCCTCTTACACATAGACCATCACGAGCAGTGACACAGGCAGTTTTCGCAATATCGGCTACACCACCTTTCCGTCTGAGGCAGAAGCCTAGACGGCTGTCGCGGCGATGAATGATTGGGAGTACGCAAGAGATTAAGATCTATGGTCCTGATGACTGCGGAAAGGTTTCGCCTGATGGGATGTAGATTGGATGGTAGACGGCTTGGGGTCAATCTGGTGGGGGGCGTGTAGAGGAGGAAGGTGGCTCTGGCGGGTGAGGGTTGCCTATCCCATATCCTGGCAGGGCACTCGTTTCAGGAGATTTTACCGAGGTATAGCCGTGACGAGTGCCCAAGTTGCCAGGAGCCAGGATATGGGATATCAATGGAGCTCTGCTATTTCGTTCAGTATCTCCTCGCCTTGCTTGTACGTTTCGCTCCTCAGTGAGGTGGATGGCGGCTTTGCTGTTGGCCATGTTGAGCTGACCATTTTTGGCCCTTACGGTCGTACCGTAGTCTTCCTCCTGGTGGATCACAGCAAGTCTAACGAATATATGCGACTCATTAGAGATCAATGCTTATTGAAGACATCAATGATATGGACGATAATCAACGGTGTTCCAAGTGTCGTTCAATATCAAGACTGGGAAGAAAGTGAGATGACGTGTATTTGATATGGTCTCACAGTAGGGGAACATGGAGTTTATGGGTACAGAGTCGATTGGTGTTGTGCACCTTGAAAGCCAACCTGTATAGCTGTCTGCGTTTGAACATGTTCCTCAGACACAATTGTACCTTCTGATGATATCACAAATTTAGCTTTCCGACGGTCAACTAAGGAGAGGCCGAACGTACCCTTGGAAGTAGCCCTTGATGATAGCCCCAAAAGGCGTCTAGCTTGAATACCCTAGATTACTCACCCATAGATGCTCTGCAATCAATTCCAGCCGGTCTTCTTCCGAAGACTTTGCATATATGCGGACTTGCCACTGTTGAACCCTGTGCGCCCATAAGGATTACAGAGCGCGAGCGCCAGATCAACGCTAAACTCCGGAAGTTTGTAGAGCCAGTCTGTGGATATCATGTCTGTTGTTTTTTCCTTATCCTGCCAACTCGCCATATCGGTCGACGCAAACCAATCAGCTATGAATTTGCGGATCATTGCTTTTCGGTGGGTATTGGCGTAAACGAATTCTAGCATAGCGAAGGACGGAATCTTGTTTTGGTGACCGGTGGCGATATCGAAAAGGTTGCCACATACACTTATTTGCAGAGACCTTACATCATACTTTTCAGCAAGTATGAAGAGACGGAAATCCTGCATCAAGCATTCCCGTTGTCTTTCGGGCGCTGACATTTCGAACACATCGTGATCTATGGTCTTGCGGTATAGCCATCGAACGAACATATCGACAACATCAGCGTCCTCGTCAGGCAGTTCCATGGTCCGGTCTGTGCTTTCCTTGAACTTCGACTCGAAGGAGGCCTTGAAGACAGGAGACGCAGCACAAAGGATATCCTCGTGGACGTGGAAGACAGTTCTGCTGGCTCCGGCGAAAAGAGTGACGGTGTTGACGTCTCCAAACCTCGATGCATTGTTAGGAATTCCAGTGCGGGCGCGGAAGATTATGGTTTGGACTTACTTGCGTTTGGCTGGTATCGTAGTTGTCATGTTAGGCAGATGTCAGCTCGTTATGGGAATTCCACAGAAGCGAACAGATCAGGATATGGTTTGCTAAGAAACAATAGGAATTGATGAAGATCAGTGGGTACCGAACGCGCGGCAGCACGGCCCGGCGCTTGCACGGAGTGAAGTCATTCAGACTCAACTGCGGTTGTGTTAAGAGCAATTAGTCCGCCCGAAGTAAAGATAAGTGATCGAGGTGATGGAAGAGAGGGTAGCGAGGATGCATTCTGCGTCACCAGCAACGAAGAAAAAGAAATTTCCCATATCGGCCATATCACGAAGTTTCGAGTCTCCTTAATTAATCAGTATTAAGCATCTTAAACCCGATTTGCTCGCAGGCACTCTATCAGAAAGTGCTAGGGTAATCAATCTGCCTGGTTAACCCACAGCTTGCGTCTTCATCCTACTCGGATGTTTGACATCAGTACTAACGTCTCGATAAGTTCCAAGTCGAATTCAAGAAAGTTCAACCATACATTGCAAGAAGTGATATGAAAGCTTAGTCGCTTCGGACTGCTAACATCTTGGCCCATCTCTTGGTATATCAGAGCCGGAGATGTCTTCCTGCACGTTCATATAATACTCTGCTGTTCTAAACCTGATAGATTTCTTCAAATATTCCGCGTCAGGAAACTCCGAAAAGGCGAACACGAGGTCCACCGCCAGTTCGGGATAACTAAGTAGCCAGTCATGTGTCGATCGCATTTGGAACCACTTTCTCGGATTGCGTGTTGCATACCAGTCAGCCAACAATTGACGAATACCAGAGCCCCTGCAAGTACTGTCGTAAACATACTCCGCGACGGTCTTTGAAGGAGTTATCGAGCCGTTGTGCTGAATGTGAGCTACCAGTGTTTCGATCGTGTCCAATTTGAAGCTCGGGATATCGTACTTGTCCGCAAATATCAAAAGTCGCATGGGTTGCATCCACATCTCGCCAGCGTCATCTATCGGGACACCCCCAATATTGCATTCCTGCTTGTAAACCCATTGAATGAAAAGGTCGACGGTGTCAACATCGTCTTCGATGAGATCCATGGTCTTATTGGAACTCTCCTTATACTCGGAAGTAAAGGCGGCTTTGAAGAAGGTCGAGACTTTACACAACTGGTCCTGGTGGACATCGAAGCGCGTTTTCTCAACTCCAACGAAGATGGCCACAGTGCCGACATTGCTAAATCTAGTACACATCAGCCCTCAGACCCTTGAAATTATTGCAGATCTTCAGGAAGCCACTGACTCGCGGTTCGCAGCTGTCATCTTCTCCGACATTGATTTGGTGGTATGTAGTGGGATATTGTGGTGGTATTGTGGTGAAGTGGTGGGTTGTAAGAATCTCAAATACACAAAACATAGGAGGAAGGTCTCTTGTAGAAGTACGAAGATCCTGCCTGTTAAGCGCCCTCGAACGGAATTGGTGTTATTCGGGAGAAATTTGATGTTAAGCATGAAATCCAACAGTCTTGATCGATGACACAAAGGTCATAAACTTATGTGACCAAGTAGGGTTACTACAAGAGGAACCGCCCACGTCACAGGACCATCGACTTCGCAATAATGAGAACAGGTCGGTCTCCGAGTCGATGCAGCCATGAGGGTGTCCCAACTCCGAGCTGAGTCACGGAGTCAGGGTATGAAAAGTCCGGAAAGCCCCAATTTTCTTTATCAAAACTATAAATGATCAGGTCTTGGAGCAACATTGCGAACGCTTTCGGGTCCTTTTCGACTACAGCTGCACAGTAAATGACCTATCTCTTCAGGATCCACACAATCCAGATTAGCTCGCAATAACTATCAATTAGCTCTCATGCTTATTCCTCAAGCATCCAGCTAAAAGACATATCAGAGATCAATGTTTCCGAAAGTGACACCAGATGTATAGATATCCTTTGCAGGTAGTATAGATAGGAAAATGTTGGGTTTCGGTGGTAGCCCAGGATCAAGGATACTGGTCGGCACGATATGATACCCAGCCATGGCAAGCATAGTGATTCAGGGGCGGCATTTACTTCTTTCCAAAGTAATTCATCAGATTATTTTTCTGCGGGCTCGTCTTGATCTTTGCTTTCGAGGCCTCGTCGGCTTTTGAATCCGGCTTCTCGCCAATCTGCATCAGGGCCATCAACTCGTCGAATTCAGCCACTGGAATAATGCCACCGGAGGCTTCCTTGTGCCCCCGGGCAAAGCTTTCACCCATCCTTGCAACTAAGTCCCCGGTGTCAAGATCTGCTGCTGCTTTCAGAGATGCAATGATGTTAACTGGAGGATCGCGAGAGCGAGCGCAGCGGGCGATACGGCAGGAGAAATTGACGAAACCCGGTCGATAACCCGAGTTGGCTACCATGACGATTTCGAGGGCTTTAGAATTGAGATAGCCTGCCCACCTGGTGGCTATCACGCCATGGACTTGAGCAGCGCTGTTGATACGGAGAACGGCGATCTTTCCATCTTTGCTGAACTTTGGTGGAGTATGGGTTTGCCGTTCGACTTCCTCGTTGATCTCAGCACGAGCGTCCAGTAGGCGCCGGTTGCTTAGGATGTCTTTCGGACTCTTTGCTTCAAGCAAGGCTTGCCACGCTGAGATCACGTCGAATTTGGCAGTGCGTCTGGGAGCGTTGACCAGGGCTACAGCGTCATTGATGGCTTTCTTCGTGTGCGTCTTGAATGTCTCGGTCATGTCTGGAAATGGAGGCTTCCATTTGAGAGTATTCCCCAAATCTCCATGCGTCCCCATAGCGCACAGAAAGCCGCATGACGCGACGATATCGGGATGCAGGGGTTTGCAGATCTCATACGTTAGCAAGGCGGATGTCGCAACTGGGGGATAATGGCAGGCAGAGACAACAGTAGCATTTTTCGGAAAATCGTCGCTCAAATGATGATCGATGATGAGGGCTTTGGTATCAGCGGAGTCCACTACTGGTGGTGCAGATCGACTGCCTTGATCCACAACGATGATGTACTTCGGACATTCAGCTTGCATGGCTGCCCTTTCAGCTTCGTCATGGACATTGGTATTCTTGCTGATCAGATGAACATGGATGAGATTAGGCGGAAGTCCTAGAGCAACAAGGGTTTTGTACAAGATCACACCAGAGTCAAGACCATCGGCATCTTTATCGGGTACAATAAGTGTTTTGCTTTGCGATGAAGCGCTATTCACATTAGACATAGGCTGAGCACGTGGTTGGATATTCCACCCTACCATTCCTTGAGAAAATCTCGGGCACTCTTGATAGCCTCTAATGAAGCTGGCCAGATGATATTGCCATTCCCGTCGGTTTGCGGGCTTACATCGCAATAGTCTGCCTCAGGTTCCCTTGGCCGTTTCGCCTTCGGCCCTGTTTGTAATTCCGCAGCTTTGCGTTTCATATTTCCAGACGTGTGGACATTGTGGCTTTGAATCCTTCGCCGGTATACAGAAGGATTGAAACAATGCAAATTACCAGTAGATAGACGTGCTTGAGACCGAAGCAAAGGATGAAATGAAGCGGCGGATCTGAGCCTCATCCCACGTTGGAAGCTTCAAACTCCGCCATCCCGGTAGCTTCAGAGAGATCTTTCTATCATTGCTCAGGGACTCCGGCTGGATCCATGATGCGTTGATAGAGTACAGTGATTGGCTTCCGCAGCTTCAAAGCCTCTCGGGCGGCTGGCGCGCCAAACTTTGGGCCATTGTGACGAACAAGACGCCGTATGGCTCCATGACCCCATCCCTTCCTAACTATGGCCAGACAAGCTCTGTCGATTCTCATGGTACCTGATAGCTGGCAAGTCATCGAATACACAGCCGTCGTGACATCCTGGTCATGAAATCCCTCGCCGACATACGCAAAGCTTCCAAAGATGTCCACCTCAGCCTCCTGTGCAATACTTCGCCTTACTTCAAAACAGCATTTACAGCTGAACAGTTTCAAGACGGAGGGAGCGGAAGGACCGACTTCCCATCCATGATGCAAGACTGATCGATACCTCTGTCTTATCTATCATTTCGAAGACCTATACGCTTGCGCTGTTCGAGATAGAGCAAAATCTTTGCAAGCGCTCCTTCCAATGAGCAACACTGGACATTCTGGCGAATTACAATACCGTCCCTGACCCCACGAGACAGCATCATTGAGAAGTTGTGGGTGCTACACATGGGATTGGTGGATCACTAATTGCACGTCTATCCTCTGCGAGAATCGTCGGGTTCCTACATCCCCAAAATTACGGGTGGTAGGTCGTTGTTTCAAAAGCCAATAGGGGCATGGTTTGCGTAAGAGATATCGCTGTGGTCGTATAATGGCGTGGTGACACAATACGTGATCTTGATTATCCCCAGGACTCTGCCGTGCGTCTGGCTACCACGTTAAAGTACAGGCTCGCACTTCCTCCCCCATCACGCCCATATGCACTGGACATGTTCGTCTATTATGAGGATGAAACAGCAAGCAGCTGAGCGGAAGGCATGGAATATCGATGTGGAATAGAAGAGCTTTGGGTAGCTAGGAGCATGGGGAAATACATGTTCGGACGGCAAATGGAGCATGTATCTTAATGGTAGAATATATCACAATTGCGCTCTCACAACCCATACCAACAACTGGTCATCAAGTGTCCACCGCCCATTCGTCAACCAAAGCCTTCCTCAGCAGTCTAACTACAGTCATTGTATTCACCCGACCTCCCCCTATCCGCATTCTGTTCTCCCAGTCAAGGACTACACCCAAAGCTTCGAAAACCGAAGAAGCGTTCAATCGTTTTGGTCTCACCTTCTACATATCGCCAAGCTGCTCGACAACGCCCTGACTCTTTGGTGCTGAATGCTTGGCTTCCAATAACTCTTATAAGACCTTTCGTCATCCCATCCAGCCAGTGAAAACCTTGGCGCATAATACGAGTATAGCTGCTTCTCCTCTTCTAATGACTCCATGTTTATTTTTTCGCCCTTTATTGCGACTCCGTGTGCAGCTAGAACAATATTCAGTTGGTTATTGATGATCACCTTTTCTTGGGAATTGCTGGCGTGTCATGGTAGCGTTATACTTCGACGGAAGCTGTTGGTGTGCATGGGAAACAAAACCATCTAGCCATGACGCTCAAGTGAGAACATGTCGCACAGGTCACGGTAAGCACGTAGCGACGAAATTGCAACCTCTGTCCGAACCGAATTCCCACGAGATCACCTGTATAACGCCTACTCAGAACATGTTTGCACCCGATCCCTGCCTTCCAACCCCGGTCGTCAATCCACAACTTCAGAGATAATCGATATCATGCGTAATTCATGCATTCCTTCACGATCCATATCTCTCCGTTCGATACACGCTGCGCTATGCTTGAGACTTCGATGTTGCCCGGTTGAATCTGCAGGGATAGTATCAGTATACTTCCAAAGCGAAACCTTTGTTGGCGAGCACCCATACGTACCACCTTGTTGCCGTCCTTATTCTCCCACCAAAGCTGGCCGCCACCCATGGATTCCACTTTCTCGCCCTCCTTCCACGGGCTGGCGGGTACGATATGCGCCTCCGCGAACCTCCTCAGATTCTTCGAGGCTCGATCCTCCCCGCTTGTGCCCTCGTACGCCTTGGCCCCCAACTCGTTGTAGTCTTCAGGATCTTCCCATCTATGAGAGCCCCGTCAGTATGCGTCTTCCACACTTACGCAGCGTCCAGAATGGACACTTACGGCTTCCTCGGCAACTTCTGCAACGCCGAGTTCAGTGGTGCCAACACAGTGGTATTCTGCTCGTTGTCGTTCAAGCGCTTGGAGATGCTGTCAATGTCTCTGGTAAAGCCCGCAAAGATGTTGATGGTGCGTTCTTTCCCAATCACGTCAGATATGCTCAGGCCATCCGAACCGCCTTGGGAATCGTGGTCGCCCTTCGATGGCGGCATGAAGATGTTAGGGATGTTCATGATAGGTTCTTGTTGATGCGAACCAAGCTTGTCGGGGGTTTTGCGAACGAGAAGATTCGGGAAAACGAGTGAGGAGACTACCGCGGAGGTCTGGAGCGAGATTGAGAGTAGAAGAGGAAGCGACACGGATTTCATGATGTTGTGTATTGTGATGGGTAAGGTCTTCGGTATGATTTAGAAACAGCATTGCTGCGGCAGTGAGATCATCGGGTGAGAGCATGGATCGGAACAAGACCAGCATCAGTTATCCTAGTAATCTCCCTCTGAGGGCTGTTCTATGCTATTCCTAATTGATACTCATGATCATAGTTGCACGAGTCTACGATGGATTGCCTTTGCTCTGCATCTACTTCTCAACATATCCTATTCTATTGACGCGTGCAATGCTGCTCAGGGTCCTGTTGAGGAGGCATGGTCGGACAGTGTAACAAATTCATTGATATTCGAATATGAATATTATAGTAGCGTATTCATATTCGAATATCTAACCGAATATATTCGAATACCTATTCGAATATCTTACCTAAAATAGTACTCCATATAAATTAGTAGGATTAGTAATAAATTATATACTTAGTAAGCTAGTCTAGGTTACTAAGTATTATTAACAGTACTTTATTATATAATCTAACTAAATATACTAAAAATATATACTATTTTTAATATATAACTATAATTAGATATATTCAATATTATTTAAGTATCCTAAAATAGCGTATTTATATTCGAATATCCTACTAGCATATTCATATTCGAATAAATATTCGAATATGAATAAAATCGTTGTTACACTGGGCATGGATGCTTGCCGGAGCATTTGACGCTAGTGGAAAGCTTGGCAGGGATCTAGCTCTTAGCGCGACAGATGACGCTCCGAAGATGCTGGGTTCGGCTTTTGCGCACAGCTGTCTCTTCTTCACCAGCTCCCACACAATGACTGTAGCTCTTTGACCGTCGCCTTGGCTGTGTGTAAGTCCTGTACAGGCATTGGCGCGTATCTGTGCCAGTGAAGTCCCGGCAGCCTTGTCCAGAATTTCTCTACGAAAGGCGCAAGTTGGTTGCTCTCCCTACTCATACCGAACCGCCCCGCCCGTGGGAGTCTGGTTTACCGTCGTGAAGGAAGCAGCAGGGTAAGCTACATATCCTAGCCTAAGTATCATACTTGAGGCCAGTGTGCTTATCACTATCAGCAGCACCGTCGCACCTCTCGACAGTCCACAAGATGAACACTCAGAACGGTCACGGTTGGCCCCCTGCGCAAGGAGCAGGAGCTTCTTCATCACCAAACGAACATACAACGGGGCAGCAGAGACCGTCGGGAGCTTTTGGGTGAGCCATGGCCTTATTGAACAGAAACCTTGATAAATTATGATACCTTATTTTTGCTGATCCAAGGTTGCTAGGCCAAGTCAATCCCAGTCCGCACAACAGCCTTCTGCATCTCAAATGAACGGAGTGTCTCTACTGCAACAGTCTGGTATAGTCATCCTCTTCGCAGTGTTTTAGTGCAGCGAAACGCATTGATAGAACATCAGCTGACGGTGATTCTGCAGGCCCAACCTTTCCCAATCAGTCAAACGGTCACAGTCTTTCCAATCCCCAAAACGTTGCGCAAGCGCCATCTCTACAGGCTGCACATGGTCCACCTACTCTGCAACAACAACAACGACAACAGTCACCACCGAACGTACAACAGCCCCACATGGTTAACCACCCCGGCTACTCTCTACCTACACTAGGTCCGACAGTGCAGCAGCAACTGTCTCCACAGGAAGCTGAGAGGGCATTCGAAAGGGAACGTCTCAGGGAACAGCAGATGCAGCTAGAAATGCTTGCGCAACAGCGCTTCAACCAAGAGACTGAAATACTACAATTGCAGCGTGAACGGCAACGCGAAGAACAACAATTTGAACTACAACAACGTGAACACCAGCAGCGCGAACAGCTTCCCCCACCGTTAGAAAATCACACTGGGACCATTCCCATTCAGCAGCCGATTGCATCAAGAGTTCCAGCTACTCTACATGGGCCGAACGGCATTTTGAACGACCAACATCCAGGCGTAGGCACCGCTCCGCCTCAGTCTACAGCGCCGCTCGGTGCTCCCAGCGGACCGGGCAATGTATTTGGTAACGGCTTACAAGCTGGGAACGATCATTCTTTGAGAGTCTTTCCTCAACAAGCAATGCAGTCTCTTCCCCCTCAACAGCTTCTGGGCTTCAGTAATACTATTACCCCTCATCAGTTACCGAATGGAGTGGCAGCTCTATCACAAGGGCAGCAGCCGATCTTGAATGATGCGTTGAGCTACTTGGATCAAGTCAAGGTCCGGTTCGTCCATCAGCCTGATGTGTACAACCAGTTCCTCGACATCATGAAAGACTTCAAAAGCCAAGCTATAGATACTCCTGGGGTAATCGATCGGGTATCTTCATTATTTGCGGGCCACCCAGAGCTCATCCAAGGCTTCAATACCTTCCTGCCTCCTGGCTACAGGATCGAATGCGGGACACTAGATGACCCCAATGCTATCCGAGTAACGACGCCCATGGGAACGACAGTGTCACAAATGCCATCCGTTCACAATCGAAGCAACGGAGTTTCAAACGGTGTTGCTGCAATGGAGACCGTTCGGCAGGGCATCTTTCAGGAGATACCGCAAGCAAGTATCGAATGGCCTGCCTCCCATAACGAAAATGACGCTTCAAGTAGTGTCCTTGCAGATGCTCGTCGCGGACATCCAATGTACACTAGTGAGCATACCGCTGGCAATGACAGTGGAGTTGCATACGAGAGGGAGGACCAGATTGGAGCTTCTCAGGCTGCACTGATTGCTCATCAGCAGGAACAGCAGGGCGTATCGAATTTAGTGTCCGCAGTTGCGACTAACGGAGTGCAGGGAAGACACAACCTGGCTCAGGTCTCACCTGGTGGCGGACAAATAACCTCCCTTGGCCAAGCGGCTGCTGGACTGAGCAATGCGGCGCTGACTTCGGGCCAACTTCTGGAGAAGCGAGGTCCTGTAGAGTTCAATCATGCTATTGGGTATGTGAACAAGATCAAGGTTAGTCCGTGATAAGCAAATTCCTAGTAGAACCAAAGACTGAGGGAAGACAGAATCGCTTCGCAAATCAGCCCGAGATCTACAAGCAGTTTCTAGAAATACTCCAAACATACCAACGAGAGTCAAAGCCGATTCAGGATGTCTATGCACAAGTAACGCAGCTCTTCAGCTCCGCGCCTGATCTATTGGAAGATTTCAAACAATTTCTACCCGAATCAGCTGCGCAAGCTAAAGCTCAAGCTGCGGCCAAACAGCAAGCCACCGAGGATGCCGCAATGCTCAGCAATGTTCGAGGTGAATTTACCGGCCAACAGCATGCTCAAAACCACACTCCTAGGCCTGAGATTAAGATGCCGCCAGTTGGTAATTTCGCCCCTCCTTCGGCTACGAAAGAAAACAAGAAACGTCGAGGAGGGCCTGGGTCGCACATGACTGGTGGAGCGTCGGCAATGGATACTGGTGCCGGCTCCAGTGGTCAGAATGGCAGAAACGGTCGTGCAGGACCCTCAAACAAAGTATGTGATTGAACGTTTTGACCAAGTGATTCTATTGCTCGTAGATCTGCTTGCTATTGCAACTCCTGTTCATCTTGTTGGAAATAAATTATGGTCATCAACACATAGCAATCATGTTCATTGCTTTACCAATTTCCGTACCACACCTATGCTGCAGCAGCTCGGTCTTCCCTGCTTCAACGTATGCCAGGACTGATTTTTTCTTATACAGAGAGCTAAAGTCGAGCAAGCCAAACCAGCAGCGGTCGAGGTGCCACCAGTCTCACCATCCCTGGTCCCCAGCCTCCCCTCACCAATGCCTCCTTCTAAGGACTCTGGTGGTCTCTCTGAACAACTTGCCTTCTTTGAGCGAGTCAAGAAGTTCATATCAAACAAGAGTACATTCAACGAATTTCTGAAGCTTTTGAACTTGTTCACCCAAGACATGATCGACAAGAAGATATTGATGCATAAGGCCTACAGCTTTATTGGTGGCAATCCCGAGCTCGTCACATGGTTCAAGAACTTTCTCGGGTACGACGGTCGAGACGACATCATCGAGAACGAGCCCAGGATGCCCGGTGACAAAGTTGTGTTGAGCAATTGTCGCGGCTTAGGTCCAAGCTATCGCCTACTTCCCAAGCGAGAGCGTTTACGCAAGTGTGGTGGACGCGACGAGATGTGTCAACGAGTCTTGAACGACGAATGGGTGTCTCATCCCACTTGGGCGTCGGAGGACTCCGGGTTCATTGCCCATCGCAAGAATAGCCATGAAGAAGCGTTGCATCGTATCGAAGAGGAGCGGCACGACTACGACATCAATATCGAGGCTAGCCTGAGGACTATTCAGCTCATGGAGCCGATAGTGCAACAAATGCAAATGATGTCTCCAGCTGAGAGGGCTGCATATGTTTTACCGGCTGGTATTGGAGGCCAGAGCGAGACCATCTACCAGCGCGTCATCAAGAAGCTATATGGTAGAGAAGCCGGCAATAAAATCATCTCAGACATGTTCAAAAGACCAAACGCAGTCTTGCCGATCATTTTGGGAAGACTGAAGCAAAAAGTGGAAGAGTGGAAAGCAAGCCAAGTAAGTTGCGTTCGGTTTGACCCAAAGATTCATCTAATGGTCACCATAGCGAGAATGGGAGAAAGTCTGGCGAGAACAAACCAATAAGATCTTCTGGAAGAGTCTTGATCACCAAGGAATTGCCGCTAAGAAAGAGGACAAACGACAATTCCAGCCGAAGATTCTCCAGACTGAAATCCAAACCAAATATGAAGAGCAACGTCGTCAGCGTATAATACCGCGGACCCGTCTACCAAAGTACCAGCTCCATTATGACTTCAGGGATGTGGATGTCATTCACGACGCCTGCCATCTTATACTGACGTATCTTCACGATGGTTACGTCGGTAACGAAGTTGATAAGACTAGACTTGAAACATTCTTGACGACCTTTATCCCTACCTTTTTCGACATCGATCGCGATCAGTTCTCGGAGCGCATGAGCGATATTTACGACACGCCTCCAAATGAAGAAGGGGAGGAGGAGATCGTCAACAATGACGACTCGAGCTCGGGACGAGGTCGCAAAGCTGCTGGTGGCAGAAAAGCCAATGGCCTTTTGCGAGAAGTTTTCGGACGTGGTCGACAGGGTCAGAAGGAACAGAGTGTGTTGGAAAGCAAAGAAACCACACCTGACCAGTCTCATGATGAGGATACCTCAGGATCAACCGGCACACCAACAGAGAATGCTCCCCGCGTCGACGAAGCTGAGCATCGTTGGATGAGCCATCCGTCGACTGGCAATCCAGCGGCGGATCTCAACAAGCCCTTTGAGCGCCAAGATTTCCACCTCTATGCCAGCATGAATATCTACTGCTTCTTCAGAGTATTCCAGATGCTCTACGAAAGGCTACTGAACATCAAGTTGAATGAGGATAGGGTCAAAACGGATGTACAACGCGCAACGATGGCAAAAGCTGCTTACGACTTGAACTTTATTGAGAAGAAGCCCTCCGAGTATTTCGCGGACGTCAGTCATTCCGCAAACTACTATCACCAAATCCTCACGATGTGCGAAGATGTCATTAAAGGAGAAGAGGATCTCATCGCTCTCGAGGAGACCTTGCGTCGCTTCTATATGTCAAAAGGCTGGTTACTGTTCTCGTTCGACAAGATGCTCTCCGCGCTCCTGAGATTCGCGCTCAGCATACTCGTTAGCGACAACAAGGATAAAAGCCTCGATGTCATCAATCTGTTTTACAAGGATCGCAAGGAAGACGAAACGACTCACCAAGCCGAATTAACTTACCGAAAACAAGTCGAGAAGCTAACAAAGGATGGCGACGTCTATCGTATACGATATGTAAGAAAAATCACGCTCCACGCATATATTTTGTACTGACCTTTCCAACCAGAACCGAAACTTCAAGCATGTCTACATCTCCGTGTTCAAAAAGGACGAGAAGACCTACGCGGCAGACGAACTTGCGTCCACCGCACGCTGGTCATACTACATATCCACCTTCTCAATGCGCGACCGTACCGAGGGGATTGAATTGGGAAAGCTGCAGTTACCGTTCCTCAAGCGGAATATGCCGTCCATGCTTGCCGACGAAGACGATTACACCAACGCATATGGCACGCCCCAGTGGAACGATGATGGTCTCGTTGTAAGGATCAGCCAAGACAGTTACCATCTCTTATACGACCCCACCACGAGCGACTGGTGGGTACACAACAACGACATCAGGAAGAGAGGGCTGGGTGCACAGGAGGAACTTCAGAAGGAGAGGAATGATAAATTCGTCAGCCTCTTTGGGGAAAAAGGGGCGCTGGCCGCCACGAAGTTTGGCGATCAATTCGAGGCGGGAGACGCGAAGTTCAGGCAAGGGATTCAGGATGGTGTTTGGGGTGATGATGAGGGCATTCACGGGAGTGATGGGGTTATGAGTGGGACTTGAGCGGCTATCTTTCAAGCCATGATGAGCGCTATTTCTGCGAGGCGAACGGAGTGGGAGACGGATGTGCAACATTTGGGGCTAGAATCACCCTTGACGGTATGTTCGAGGATGGAATAGGGATCTACCTACCTTCCAGCTCGGTAACGATGATCTCGTGCTTTGACTCTATGGATTTGTTGGGCAAGCTTCTGGAAGGACATCAAATGTATTCTATATGGCGCTTCATCAAGCCACTTATGTTTTCGATTTCCACCTTCATCACTATGTAACCCCCAAGACCAGCGTGAAATTCATCGTAGAACTGCATCTCGGCCCCGGAGAACCTCCAGTGCAAATTATACAAAACAGTCCTCGCCAATGCTTATCATGGCAGCCCTAAAGACTGAGCTCACACATGACTATTCTATTGATCGAACGAAGTCTCAGACTTAAACACCGAATGCGAAGCTGGCTTTATACAATTGTGTGCCTTGCCTTCTACAATCATTTCCAATCAAGAATATCTAAATTCATCCTCGTCTTCTCTTTCCCCTCTCTCACCTTCCAAATCTGCATCTGCATCTACATCTATCCGACCTCTCGCCTCGTTTCGCTAGCTACCTCGCAGGCACCGAACTCTTACTCTTCAATACGCCAGATCTGCACTCGAGTCCTATTTAAGTCCACGGCACAAGCATCGACCACGCTCCGCGAATCTAGTAATGGTGCTGCGGCGAGTATAATGGAAAATTTGTCAGTGGTGGTGGTGGTCTTGTGGCTGGAGCGGATAGGATATGGTGGCTGAGAGCCTGAGAGGAGGGTTTCTGCTTGAGTATGTTGTAGTATCCTAGGTAGGGCGCCCGTGAAGAGTGGTAGTTTGTTGTGGAGTAGGAGTTGTGAGGTTTTGGGTGGGGGTTGGCTGGGGGGTGGTGTGAGTGTTGTAGAGTTGGATTGTTGGATGGTGTTAGGGGTTGTGGTATTCTTTGAGTGTAAAGCTTACGATATGAATGGAGGAGCAGTCTTGCAGTGTTGATGCAGTGGCTAGTAGAATCTAGGTAGTAAAAGCATGTAAAAGGGTTGACTACTTCCGACTGCATAATCTGGTGCCTAGTGAGATTCCTAGCACGTCGTTGGGTCTATTTACTGCTGCACTAATGTGACTTTTCTTCTCGAAGGGAAAATCGGATTATTTGTATCTCAAGAGAACTCTCAGCAGATCTCTTGCAGTCTTACTGTTACGAAAGACGCTAGGCTACGACGAATAGCCCCGATTACACTCTTACTCGGGCGCGATCCGAGACTGGAGATACTGTAAGTTCCTTATAATAATCAGCTGAACCATCGCAGAACAAAGCGATTATGAAGAGACTATAGATTAGACGAGAAACACTGACGAAGAAAGATCACCTCAATTTCTACTTTTCTTCGGCTGGGTGGTTATCACATCAGGCTGTCCCTCATCTTGGTTGTCCCCACAAATAGGTTGTCAGTTCCGTTATTGTGATGGTCATATCCATTATATCGCCCATCATCAGCTTTCCTGATGAGCTGGGTTCGAATCACGATACATTCTTCTTGCAATCGGTCTCCATCGATCACCCATTCCGCTTTGCAGTGATCAGTGCCTCTGTAGACGCGGCAGCGATGACGGTCCAACGAGCGGAAATTATTCCTATATTTCGATGCCCAGTTTCGGCTCATTTGCTTTGGTGGCTTCGGCAACCTTGCTTTCCCTTTCCGGCGGGCTCTGGCGGACAGGTTCTCGTTGTCAGTAGTATGGCAGGATGAGGTCGGAGAATCTTCTGACTGGTACTCGATGGCATCTTTGAACACATCTTGATCATTTTCGGTATGCCTGGAGAGAGCGGCTTTCGTCTGTAGATTACAGTTTGCTTGGCGCTTTCTACGGCTGCGATCATAGCTGTGAACGTTTTGAGGAGCTCGGCGAAGGTTCGACTGTTCAAACCCCCTCTTTAGCTGTTCTGGCCGAGTTATCTCCTGCGTTGATATTGATAGTACGCAACGTGTGTCTTTTCCAAGGAATTCAATGTTAGTGATATCTCGCGAAAGTGCAGCGCGGTGGAGTAGAGTCTGCGATTCGTGGTCTACTGCAAGCACATCGTATATGCGTTCAAGAAGTACTCTTGCCGCATCGACTGCTGCATACTGTATGGCTTGGAGCAGCGGAGTTGGCCCAAAGGTATCCCGGACCTCTTTGTTCGCTGCACGATCGAGCAGGTACACCACGCCGAAAGCGTTGTTACGCCAGGCGGCTGAAGCGAGCGGGGAACGTTGAAATACGTCTTGCTCGTCCACGTTGAGATCATGTTCTAAGAGCAACTGAACAAACGTAGCGTCGGTTTGCTGGCAGGCGTGATGCAAGGCAGTCATCCCATATCCGTCTTTGTAGTCTGTGTGTCCATATGACAGTAGGGTAGCCATGTAGGTAAGTCTCGAATGCTTGATAGCAATATACAAGGCATTCCAGCCATTGTTATTTCTGGAACCGGTGCTGGCCCAGAAGTTCCCGCAAATTTCCGGTGTAGCCTCTCGTAGCCGCCCAGATCAGAGGTGTATTACCACAAGCATCTGGAGTGTCAGTGAGTTGGGGCCGCTCTTTAAGAGCGTCTGCCAATTTTCGACCGTTCAAGCCTAGCACGATCCGATGAGCGCGGTTGGAGTTTTGTTCCTCGAGGAAATCTAGATCGCTAAATGTTGCACAAAGAAAATTAATAATCTCTCTGTCCATCGACTTGCCAAGGATGATGTCCCAGGCATATGTGGCTGGGCTCCTTTTGATACATGAGCAAGAGTGGCCACGTAGTCGCGATTTTCAACTTACTCGAGATGGGTGTTCAGCGCGTAACGGTCTGCGTCAATCTGAATAAGAAATCGATGACTTCAACGCTTCCATGCTCTACAGCGAACTTCAGAATATCGGTAGGTGTTCGGTCAACGTTCGAGGGGTGCTTACGTGCAGTGCTGTACAACCGTCTAGATGGCCTGCATCCGACGGTGTAGCCAAGCCTTGCGAGAATAATGATTGAATCCAGGCTAAGTCTTTATTATGTGTGTATTTGAACAATAGAGCACCTTTCGAAACAATGCTGGCAATCTTGATTGAGATTTGGGGTCCACCAAGCGGCATGGAACGGAAATTAAGCTCGATTTTCTTCTCTACGAACCAAGCTGGGATGTAATAGGACATGCCGAATCTCAAGCCCCGACGCCTACGGCAGGTTGAGACATCGCAGCTTTCCTTTGCGACTGGAAGCCCGGAATAGCCCCAAAAGAGGATGCCTAGAAATCGGTCAAGTAGTTGCGGACTTCGACCATGCGTAGATTCGTGGCAAAGACAATGGCAGGAGCTATTAAATGTCCACCGCGGTCTCTATACCATCTGGACCTCAAGACCACAACTTCCCTCAAGGCAGCCATCTGCGCCTTTTTGGGAGTCTCCTAAACGCAAAGGCAGGATGTTCCGCTGCACGAGGTATAGTGAAGATGTGCCGGAGGAATCCTCTCTTGATCTGAAATCGACAAGCTGTCGCAGATCTCGGACTTCGTCACGAAGTTCGCGCGTATCTGACACTTGGGCTTGAAGTAAGCTCCGAGAATGGTCACTCAAGGCGACGACATTGGCGACGCTCAATTCGATCCGTGCGCCGGTGGATCTACACCAGCAGGTCAGTATTGGAGCTTTAACTCTTGCGGTTCCTCCTTCAGCCATGCCGTTCGAGAGATCCTCGTGGTATCGAGCAAGATTTCTTCGTTGAGAAGGACGCGGCTCACGAATGCGTGTAGATGGTCTATGGTAGTCTTTGCGTTGGAAAGTACGGCGTGGAGACTGGCAACGCGACTGCTTTCCGCATCCAATCTCTTATTGCAGCGTAGGGTGTGTTCGACATCTTTGATGATCGCGCTGAGGTCGGAGATCTCATTGATCAAGGCTTAAGCCTTGTCACATGCGGTACGATTGTTATGAATGACTTTCAAGCTCGCAGTAGTGAAAGCGCCAATGGCAAGAACACTCGCGATCATTGAGAGAGGATCCATTGCTACTGAGCTAGAAACGAAATCATCCGAAGTTATCTGTTTTCTTTGAGGTATCCAAGAATAAAAGCTCAGCCATGCCAACCCTCAACTGTTCCTCCATTCAGGGAAGAACCAAGTAGGGTGGTAAGGTAAAGTACTCACAGCAAGGCGACCAGATGCTGTTCGACAGCCGCATATCAAGATCCCCGCTGCGTGTTTGAAAGGTAGCGTACTTGGACACGTACCTAGGTAGCTGTCTGCTAATTCGCTAGTATACAAAGATCTTTGTCACCCACGTGACACCCTACTCTACCAGCACCTACCTAGAGTAGTAAACCATGTAACTTTTTATTCTGAAGGAATTAACTGGGGCTAGAAGTATGGTAGGACTACTTGTGATTACCCTTTCATACACTTAGTACCAATTGGTTTGTACATCTTATAGAGCTTACTACCTTTGTATACTTAGTACCTGCTTTTACTACAACATAGTAATATCGTAGTTTAATAAGATTTCATAGGCTCTAAATATATGTATAATCATGCTAGGACCGATTATAGTTAATAGGCGCTGCTCTGCCTCGGAGTCAACGGTGATGAGCCATGTACTAATGCGGGTAGTTGACTAAGGGTTAAGTGACGGGTTGTTTCTCGTGTTGTTAACTCGGCGAGCTCTTGAGGCGGTGAGCAAAACAATTCAGATACATTGAACCGAGATCCCTACCAAAGTGTCCGAATCATACTGCGTGCTTGTGGCAATCTAACAACTCCGCGCTGGATGGCTTTTCACATCAAAGATCGATGTTTTGCGTATGGGGAGCCGCTATTGTATCTCACAATCGCTGCTTACGGTCTGCCTGATCTTGTCTCTCCTAGATCTCGGCCTCTGTATTGATGGGCTCAGGTTCCCTTATCGCCCTGATCCAAATAGCCTCACACAGCTCAGTGATTCGTTCCGGGTCTCGAAGGTGAAGGCTGCCGTATTCGGTCAGTTTTGGCTACGTATGGGTAAGGCCATCCGCAGTCGTGCGTCCCCCCAGCAATCCGTCAGACCGTTCATGATCTTTCTCCTTAGGTACCACACGTGCCGAAGAGGACAAAGAAACCGCTGTCCCGGCGCCGGTCTCCGAAGCCGCCGGAGTGGTCCTCGAGGTTGGCCCTGGGATAGGCAGTCAGTTATCGCGGTACGATACTTCCAAGATAACGAAGGTGTATGGCGTGGAGCCCAATAGTGATCTACACAAATCCCTGAGGGAGAAGGTCAAGGCATGTGGTCTGACAGATGTTTACGAGATTGTTCCTTGTAGTATTGAGGATGTTGTCGAGCTCGAGAAGTACGGTATAGCGCTCGGCAGTATCGATACTGTACTCAGCATACAGGTGTTATGCTCTGTACCGGACCCTGACAAGATTCTTCGTCGGTTGTACGCCTTAATGAAGCCAGGGGGCCAATTTGTGGTGTTCGAGCACGTCAAGAGCAAAGATGTGGTTTCGAGGATAGTCCAAAGTATGTTTGTTCTCTCACCATATAGTTGTGCCGTTGGGATGGTAGCGGACGTAGAAAGCTGACGTTGAAATTGTAGATCTGTACAACGTCTTTTGGCCGCTTTTCCTTGGCAATTGTCACCTCAATCGCAATATCCAGCACTCTATCACGCAAGCCGGAGACTGGGGGACAGTTGAGCTCACGGTCCCGACATCGCAAGATGCATGGAGGGTATTTCCTCGAGTAACAATGATTGTTAGATATCGACCGAGGTTCGGGGACAAAAGTCGTTGCCGACTTTCTTTCTCGCCTATTTAGCGGGTGTACTTTCAATATGTATACGTCTAATAAAATCTAATTATTCCGTTTCGGTTTCGATTCACATATGAGAAGTACCAAGTGAAAGTGCTAGATAATCGATAAAATCTTGGATGTTGACACACTTGTCATGATTTAGAAACTACATATAGATACGAATAGATAAATACAGGCGCAACTTCGTTATCGTATCGCTGTAGAGAGAAAGAGAGAGATTACCATTGCTTATTGGCAGTTTGGAGATGCTGGAAAGAGATTCAAGGTAGAGGATAAGATACATTGATTGAATACGCCGCAAGCGCCTAACACCCCCCCAACCCCCTTCCCTCCTTCTGGACTTCGCTGATGAGATGTCGAGATGATATCAAAACCAAACGCCAATAACATCCATCGATAGGGCCGTTTCATGATATGATATGGGTATAACGCACACTCGGAAATCATCGCGGGCCCGCCTCGAGTTGGCCAGGTGTGGTATGATTGCCAGTCATGATTTCCGGCGCTCCACCCCCAACTGGGGCAGTAGTTCCTCCGTTGTTGTCGTTGTTTCTTCTGCGGAATGGATTACCGACGTTAGGGACAAGCGGAGTCCATCCGCGCATCGTTGACCGCCAGGTACGTGGCTGGGCCGTCTGACCATCCTGAGCGTTGCTCGCAGCGGGAACACCACGCTGGTTGGGTGCAGGACGGCGTGTCGGCCGCGACAGACGCTGGCCGCGAACGGGAAAGCCATAGCGACTTCGTGCGTTGTCGTCGAGGTGGAACTGTGTCATGAAGCGGCCGGGAAGGAGCATTCTTCGGCCATTGCGGACGCCCATGAAGGCGTATTGAGGCGGGTGTGGCATGTCTGCCCGTGTCCCAGCGAGGCGGTAGCCAGCCTGTCGTTCGGCTTCGGCGGCGATCTCGGCTTCCGTCCGTGGCTTGGGGACGAAGTAGTCGGCTTTGCAGAGCGGACAGCAGGCACGGCGGCTGGTCAGCCATGGGTCTAGGCAGCTGGCGTGGAAGGCGTGGCCGCAGGTTAGGCCGCGGACGTCGTCATCGTCTTCGAGTGTGTCCAAGCAGATTGCGCATGCGTCGCCTGGGTTTTCCAGCATTTCCGTGGGCACCGCGATTTGAATTTGGTCGTCGTCGTCGAGTTCGTCTTCCGCATGTTCTTCCGAACTAGATGCGCCAACATCATTTGTCCCTGTTTTCGGTTCGTTTGTCCCAGCTTTTGGTGCTCGTTCTATTGCGGTAGTGTTTGTATCTCCAGGTAGCGTGTGTATCTCGGGCGCTTTAGCGGATGTTGGGCTGTTCTTCATATCCTCTGATTGTCGATGATCTGTAGCTGGTGTCTGTGGTCTTTGCTCTTCTGCCGATTTTCTCGACATTGGTATTGCCCCATCCGCATTCCTTAGACTGGCAGCTCGACTTGCGGACGGAGCAACCACGCCGCCAGACGTAGATAAACCCTCCTCAGCCCGTGTCGTCATCCAGGCCTTGTATTTCATCAATGGAAATCGTTCATTGACTTCCTCCATTGACATAAGCCTCTTCTCCTTCCTTCGTCTATGTGGCCTCTGCATGGTTGTCATATCTATCGGTTCTCCATTTTCGTCTTGTTGAGCTCGGCGATTTCTTTGGTTGTACCGGAAGCAGTACTTGACACCGACGATAATCCTAGATACCGATGTCAGATAAGGTCATTGCCCCTATGCTAGCCATTGTATGGGTGGGGATGTTCGCTATTCCGATCCACATACCATAAGTTGGTGAACACAACACCGAAACCCAAGGCAACGAAGAAGAGTAAAGGAGAGCTTGTGGGTCCACCACCGCCTCCTCCACTAGGAGCCGAACTGGTAGCTGCAGGCGCGGTGGTAGAGGTGGAGGGTGCGAGTGATATAGATGATGAGGTCGGCATCCTGGTGATGGATACTGTGTTGATAGTCAGACAGACCGCACAATGGTAAATATGGGAAAGGAATAGACACCCTAGTCGGTAGATATCAATTCGACAATTCGTCAAGCAGCAATATGATCACCGTGATCGGAATAATGAAGTCGGGTCAAGATGAATGACCTGGTGTTTGACCTTGGCGGAACGTGTATAGTATTGTGCTAGCCCCCTCTTCAGAACATCAGACCACAGCCGTCCATCCAATTATATTGGCCGCAATACTGTAACGCCCGAGGCTGAGCAGACGATAGTGGCGAAATGGATGTGTATGCGTGGACTAAGCTGATGGTGACGAGGTCGAGTCTCAGGAATCCCGCCTTATCTCCCGACACCTGTTTACCTTTCCTACAGGAGCGTCGCACGGGGAATGCGATGATATAGCTCGACAGACCTCCACTGTTCTACTGCTATATCAGTCCCAGTGGTCGTGTAGCGTCAGTACATCGTCGATGTCAAAGGATGTCTGTCGTGGTGCGTGGCAGTCAGGCTGAGGGTAACCAGAAGCTGAAGTTGGCCAAGAATGAGGGACGATTGACGGGTGGCGGCAAAAGAGGGTGGAGACTGGAGAGGCTTGGGAGGGTGTCCGGGCCTAGGAGCTGGCACCAATCGGAAGGCAACGATTGCCCCTAGAGCCCCCGAGGGAACCCCCTAAACCAGACACCAAGCGAGCCTAGACTCGTGGGAATTCCCTACTCCGGCCGTGCGCAGCACATGAACCGCCATGAGGCTTTTCTTCATCTACGATCTGTCATCAATTGCGTGCTGTGTTGGTCACGAATACGCTCTCATGGTCTAGAAAGCTTACGAGTATTGCTATCTTATTGTCGAATGAGGCTTGAGATATGTGGGGTAAGGTACCTTACTGGTACATTGCCTTCTACAACATAGTAGTATGTTCTACCGTAGTATGTCTGCGGAGGCTATCGGGAGATGATGTGATTGGATAGGTAGCTTTCAAGAAGCGATCTTGCCCACATTCAGACTCATAGCATCGAGATATCACATCGGTTTACTGCCATTCCAAACAAGATGGCGGAGCCCAACCCTATCGTATTCTTCGATATATCGCTCGCTGGTAAGTTGATGAGTGATCAAGCAAGGTCCCTTCTGTCTCTTCTAGAATAACACAACATGCGGTCCAAGTCTCATCTCACTGTCTCATCTATACATATTGGCGATATCCCATCACATTAGAAACACCAACCCAAGCAAACATGTGAAACACAGCTCTTTCCCGGCTACAACATGTTTCCATCGAGTAAACCGATTAGCAGTATTTGAGTGAACCACATCAATATGTCGTACTCACTCCACCCCCCTCCACAGGCGAACCCCTAGGCCGCATCAAAATCGAACTCTTCGCATCCACCGTCCCCAAAACCGCCGAAAACTTCCGCCAATTCTGCACTGGTGAAACCAAAAACGCCCTCGGACGACCGCAAGGCTACAAGAGCAGCCGCTTCCACCGCGTGGTTCGTACAAACTCAAACCGCTGTCCGATGCAGACCTGAAATCTGAATTCTAAAATACGACAGATCAAAGGCTTCATGATCCAAGGCGGCGACTTCCTCAACGGCGACGGCACCGGCAGCACAACCATCTACGGCACCAAAGCCTTCGCGGACGAGAATTTCACCCTCAAGCATGACGTCCCGGGCCTCTTGAGCATGGCCGTACGTCCACCCTCACCCCCATCCTCCACCCCCAATACCACTACCACTACCACTACCCAACCCCTATCTATCCACTAACCCACCCCTCTCACTCTTCTCTACGTATAGAACTCCGGCCCCAACACCAACGGCTGCCAATTCTTCATCACGACGGTCCCGACGCCGTATCTCAATAATAAGCATGTTGTTTTTGGGAAGGTGGTCGAGGGCATGGATGTTGTGCTGAAGGTGGAGAATACGCGGGTGAGGGGGGAGAGTCGGCCGGTGAATGATGTGGTGGTTTCGCAGTGTGGGGAGATGTGAATGGGAATGTTGTGGCGGACTGGTGTTGGGTATTGTGGTGGGGATACCTTGTTGCATAAGTGGGTTGGGAGCTTCATGTATGTATAGACCTGTTCTTGTTTCACGTCTGATGCTGAATGGTCAAGTTGATTCGGACTATCTACTACTGATGGAGGGCGGTAGCGGTTTCTGCTAGAGCCCGCCCAATTGAATAATAAGCTCCCTTTGTGTTGGCTCGGTAAATACTCATATAACTCACATCAAGATACCGTGAAAACTGTCACCTTGTACAGCATATACCAAAAACATAATACCCTTCCCTACCCCCTGATCCCCATCCATCACCAACCACCGCACCCTCTCCGCCCCCACTCCCAACCCCACTCCGAA
>JAABUX010001738.1_pt1 | contig 32113 bp, 33 predicted proteins | sample 5561851 | NCBI WGS metagenome assembly JAABUX01 (sample SAMN10711883, study PRJNA513361) | rock metagenome | isolation source: Antarctica rocks | place: Antarctica: Victoria Land, Richard Nunatak red sandstone | collected 2016-01-03
GGCTGCCCCCCGCGCGCCCACCCGCCCCCCCCCCCCCGCCCCGCGCGCCGCGCCGGGGGGCGCCCCGCGGGGGGGGCGCGCCGCGCGGGGGGCGACGATCGCGCTGAGAGGCCTCGCGTTCGAGTACTTGGGCGGCGCGGAACAGCAGATCTTCGCGGAACGGCTTGGCGATGATCTGCACGCCGACCGGGAGGTCGCCGGCGCCGAAGCCGGAGGGGACGCCGATCGCGGGCCAGCCGGTCTGGTTCATCGGCGCCGTGAACGACGGCCGGGTCAGCCCGTCCCAGAGCGGCACGTCGTCGATCCGTGGGGCCTCCTCGCCGGCGCCCACAGTCAGGACGAGGTCGAGATCGCGGCAGGCGGCGGTAGTGGCGGCGATCAGTTCGCGGCGGGTGCGCTGGGCCTGCACGTAGTCGGTGGCGGCGAAGAGCGCGCCAAACGCCATGCGGCTGCGCAGGCGCAGGCCGTAATCGCCGAAGCGCTCGCGCATCCAGGGCTCGTGCAGGCTGAACGCCTCGGAGACGAGGATGATGAAGTTGGCGGCTTGGAAGTCGACTAGCGGCGGCAGGACGACGTCGCGCACCTCGGCCCCGGCGGCGCGCCAGATCGCTTCGGTGCGTTCGATTCCTTGGCGGACGGCGTCGCTGACCGGGCGTTCCTGCTCGTGCCAGCGCCGGGCGACGCCGATGCGCAGGCCTTTGACGCCGGCTTCGATGGTGGCGGCGTAGTCCGGGACGGGGCGGTCGGCGCTGGCCGGGTCGAGTGGATCATAGCCGGCCATGGCTTGCAGCAGGAGCGCGCAATCCTCGGTCGTCCAGGCCAACGGGCCGGCATGGTCGAGCGAGAAGGCGAGCGGTAGGATGCCGGCGCGGCTGCACAGGCCGTAGGTGGGCTTGATGCCGACGACGCCGCAGAGCGCGGCCGGGCCGCGGATCGAGCCACCGGTGTCCGACCCGGTGCCGCCCAGGATCAACCCGGCGGCAACGGCCGCACCGGTCCCGGACGACGAGCCGGAGGTGAAGTGGTCCGGGTTCCACGGGTTGCGTGCGGGCGGCCAGGGTAGGTCGAAGCTGGGGCCGCCGAAGGCGAATTCGTGAGTCGCGAGCTTGCCGAGCATGACCGTGCCGGCCTCGGCCAGCTTGCGCACGGTGGTCGCGTCGTGCTCCGGCACCCAGCCTTGCAGCAGCTTGGAATGCGCGGTCGTCGCGATCCCGGCGGTGCCGTAGATGTCCTTGTGGCCGATCGGGATGCCGTCGAGCGGGCCGCGCCGCTCGCCTCGGACGAGCCGGGCCTCGGCCGCTTTGGCGTCGGCCATCGCGCGATCTTCGGTCAGGCAGAGGAAGCTGTGCAGCGCGCCGTCGTAGCGGGCGATGCGGTCGAGGCACCGCCGCGTCAGCTCGACCGGCGAGAGCTGTCGCGAGGCGAGCAGGCGCGAGGCCTCGGCGATGGTCGGGATCAAGGCTGCGGCTCCGGCCGGAAGATCATCGCCGGCTCCGCCTCGCGACCGCGGCCGGCAGCGCGGACGCGGTCGAGCATGGGTTCGACGTAGGCCCAGGCCGCGTAAAGGTCCTCGATCTGCGCCGGCGCGAGGTCCAGCCCGGCGCGTCGGATCAGGGCCTCGAAATCAGCGTGCGGTAGCATTGCGGCCATGCTGGCATCCTGTGTTCGCGGTCATGCAAGCACGTCCGGTCGCCGGTTGCGACCCGGGGCGGGCTGGACGAGGGAGAAGCCGGATGAAGCCGTCGATCGATCGCCGGGTCGAGGCGTTCTGCGCCCGGTTCGGGCTGCGCGTGCCGATCTTGCTGGCGCCGATGGCCGGGGCATGCCCGCCGTCGCTCTCGATCGCGGTGGCGCAGGCGGGCGGGCTGGGGAGTTGCGGGGCGCTGCTGCTGGCGCCCGAGGCGATCCGGGCGTGGGTCGCCGAGTTCCGCGGCGCCAGCAACGGTGCGTTCCAGATCAATCTCTGGATCCCCGACCCGGCGCCAGCGCGCGACCTGGTGCAGGAGGCGGCCATGCGTCGCTTCCTCGGCGCGTTCGGGCCCGAGGTGCCGGAAGCCGCGGGCGACGCCGCCCCGCCCGACTTCGCCGCCCAATGCGAGGCGCTGCTCGCGTCCGGGGCGCCGATCGTCTCGTCCATCATGGGGCTTTATCCGCCGGAATTCGTCGATCGGCTCAAGGCGCGCGGGATCGCCTGGTTCGCGACGGTCACCACGGTGGCCGAGGCGCTCGCGGCCGAGGCGGCGGGGGCGGACGTGGTCGTGGCGCAGGGGATGGAGGCGGGCGGCCATCGCGGCGCGTTCGAGGCCGCGCGGGCGGAGGCGGAGATGGCCGGGCTGTTCGCGCTCCTGCCGGCGGTGGCCGACGCGGCGCGGGTCCCTGTCGTGGCAACCGGCGGCATCGCGGACGGTCGCGGGGTGGCGGCGGCGCTGCTGCTGGGCGCGAGCGCGGTGCAGATCGGGACCGGGTTCCTGCGCAGCCCGGAGGCCCGGCTTGCGCCCGCCTGGGCCGAGGCGCTGGGGCGAACCCGGCCAGAGCAGACGCAGGTCACGCGCGCGTTCAGCGGCCGCGCCGGCCGGTGCATCGCGACGCGCTTTGTGCGTCGTGCCGCCGAGCCTGACGCGCCCTCGTCGGCGCCCTATCCGGTGCAGCGGGGTCTCACCGCGGCGATGCGGGCCGAGGCGGCCAAGGCGGGCGATCTCGACCGCATGCAGGCTTGGGCCGGGCAGGCGGCGGCGCTGGCAAGGCCGGATCCGGCGGGCGAGATCGTCGCCGGGCTGTGGCGAGACGCGCGGGAGCTGTTGTGAGGCCAGCGGCGGCCGCCACGGAATAGACACGATAGACACAACGGGGGCCGGGTTCATGGAACTGAAACCACCATAGAGGCTGACATCGGCGGACGGACCGGGTAACAGCGGCTTGATGTCGGATACCCCGTTTCCCGCGTTCGCCATGCGCCGCCGGCTGCCGAACCTGTTCGACCTGGTCGCGGGCGTCTGTATCCTGGCCGCGCTGATCTATGTGGCCAGCGTCGCGCGCGGCACCCTAGGCCGGCTCGACGTGCCGGAGGCGACCGCGATCAGCCTCGACCCGGCATATTTGCCCGGCTACGCGGTGCGGACCACGCTGCGCATGTTCGCAGCCCTGTTCTTCTCGCTGCTGTTCACGTTGAGCTATGCGACGTGGTCGGCCAAGAGCCGGCGCGCCGGGCTGATCCTGATCCCGATCCTCGACATCCTGCAGTCGGTGCCGATCCTGGGCTTCCTGACCTTCACGGTCGTGTTCTTCATGGGGCTGTTTCCCGGCCGCGTGCTGGGGGCCGAGCTGGCCGCGATCTTCGCCATCTTCACCAGCCAGGCCTGGAACATGGCGTTCAGCTTCTACCAGTCGCTGACGACGATCCCCGCCGACCTCGACGAGGCGGTCAAGTCGTTCGGTCTGTCCGCATGGCAGCGGTTCTGGCGGCTCGAAGTACCGTTCGGCATGCCGGGGCTGGTGTGGAACACGATGATGAGCATGTCGGGCGGCTGGTTCTTCGTCGTCGCCTCCGAGGCGATCACGGTGGGGGACACGACGTTCAAGCTGCCCGGGATCGGCAGCTACGTGGCGCTCGCGCTCGAGCAACGCAGCATTCCCGCGGTGCTCTACGCCATCCTGGCGATGCTGATCGTCATCTTGTTCTACGATCAGCTGCTATTCCGCCCGCTGGTCGCGTGGTCGACCAAGTTCCGCTTCGAGCTGACCGCGTCCGAGCAGGAGGCGGACCCGTGGGTGCTCCGCCTGCTGCGGCAGACCCGGCTGTTGCGCGCCGGCTCCGGGATCGTGGCGTCCGGGTTCAACAAGCTGGCCGGGCTGCGGCTGTCGACGCCGTCGCGCGCCGTGGCACGGCAGCGGCCGCCGTCCAAGCTCGGCGACGCGGCGTTCATCATCGTGCTCGGCGCGCTGCTGATCTGGGCGGTGTGGCTGATCGTCACGTTCGCGTCCGCCGTGCTGACGTGGTCGGAGGTGTGGACGGCGTTCTCGCTCGGGCTGATCACCCTGGCCCGCGTCGTCGTGCTGATGGTGCTGGCGACGGTGGTGTGGGTCCCGATCGGCGTCATGCTCGGGCTGCGGCCGCGCTGGGGGCGGCGGGTGCAGCCGCTGGCGCAGTTCCTGGCGGCGTTCCCGGCCAACCTGTTCTTTCCGATCTTCGTCGTGCTGATCGTGCGCTTCTCGGGCAATCCGGACATCTGGCTGACGCCGCTGATGATCCTCGGCACGCAATGGTACATCCTGTTCAACGTCATCGCCGGCGCCTCGGCGTTCCCGGGCGACCTGCAGGAGGCGGCGGCCAACCTGCGCGTCGGCGGCTGGCTGTGGTGGCGCAAGGTGATCCTGCCGGGCGTGTTCCCCTATTACGTGACCGGCGCGATCACCGCATCGGGCGGCTCGTGGAACGCGGCGATCGTCGCCGAGGTGGCGAGCTGGGGCGACTCCAAACTCGTCGCGCACGGCCTCGGGGCCTACATCGCGCAAGCGACGGCCGACGGGGAGACGTCGAAGGTCGTGCTCGGGGTGGCGATGATGAGCGGCTTCGTGGTCGCGTTCAACCGGCTGTTGTGGCGGCCGCTCTACGGCTATGCCACGCGGCGACTGACCTTAGGGTAGCCATGGACCAGACGATCAAAGCGGCAGACAAAGCGCCAGACAAAGCGCCAGACAAAGCGCCAGACAAAGCGCCAGACAAAGCGCCAGACAAAGCGCCAGACAAAGCGGCGACGGGTGCGAGCGATCTCCTGCTCGAAGTGCGCGCAGTTCGGCAGGCCTATCACAAGGACAGCAGCGCCGACCTGGTCGTGCTCGACAATGTCGACCTGCAGCTCAAGCCGGGCGAGATCGTCGGCCTGCTCGGCCGGTCCGGCTCCGGCAAGTCGACGCTGCTGCGGATCATCTCGGGCCTGCTGTCGCCGACCGCCGGCGACGTGATCTGGCGCGGACAGAAGCTGCGCGGCCCGGCGCCCGGTGTCGCCATGGTATTCCAGAGCTTCGCCCTATTCCCGTGGTTGACCGTCGTCGAGAACGTCGAACTCGGGCTCGAGGCGCAGGGCGTGCCCAAGGTCGAGCGCGAGAAGCGGGCCGAGGGCGCGATCGACCTGATTGGCCTCGGCGGCTACGAGAGCGCCTATCCGAAGGAGCTTTCCGGCGGCATGCGCCAGCGTGTCGGCCTCGCTCGCGCGCTCGTCGTCCATCCCGACCTGCTGCTGATGGACGAGCCATTCTCCGCGCTCGACGTGTTGACCGCCGAGACGTTGCGCACCGACCTCATCGACCTGTGGAGCGACGGCAAGCTGCCGGTCAAATCGGTGTTGATGGTCACCCATAACATCGAGGAGGCGGTGCTGATGTGCGACCGCATCCTGGTGTTCAGCAGCAATCCCGGCCGGGTCGCGACGGAGTTGCAGGTCTCGTTCCCGCATCCGCGCAATCGCCATGACGCGGCGTTCCGCAAGATGGTCGACGACATCTATTCGATCATGACGCGCCGTGCCGTGCCGCAGCCGACCACGGCCTTAGCGAAGGCAGCATCGATCCAGATTCATCCGGTCTCGAGCAATCTGCTCGCGGGCTTGCTGGAGACGTTGGCGGCGCCGCCCTACAGCGGCCGGGCCGACCTGCCGGCGCTGGCGGCGGCGTTGCAGCTCGAACTCGACGAGCTGCTGCCGATCGGCGATTCGCTGCAGTTGCTCGGGATGGGCGTGCTCGAAGAAGGCGACCTGCGCATCACCGACAAGGGTCGCGAATTCGTCGATGCGGAGACGGATGCGCGCAAGCAGTTGTTCGCGACCGCCCTTCGCGCCCACGTACCGTTGGCAGCCCAGATCCGGCATGTGCTGGACGATCGGCCGGCGCATCGGGCCGCGGCGGTGCGCTTCCGTGACGAACTCGAGGATTCGATGTCGCCGGATTATGCCGACGAGACGCTCAGGGCAGTCATCAGCTGGGGCCGGTTTGCCGAGCTGTATTCGTATGACGAGGAAGCTGACCAGTTCTTCCTCGACGACGCTGAGTAGAGCGGCCGCCCTGCCTTAACGAGCAGGGCGGCCTTATCTGGCTAGCGCGGCAACTCCATGCCGGCGCCGTCGAACGGGCTCGCGCCAGTCGGCATCTGTCCGTTCGGCGTCGCCTGGTCGACCGCATGCGGCAGCAGCTTGGACAGCGAACCGAGGATGCTGTCCTGCGACATCCCGGTCTGCTGCGACCACTGGTTGAGCTGGTCGGGATGGAACACCCGGCCCAGAGCCTGCGGATCGACCGATTGGTTCGGGCCGTTGCCGATCCAGGAATTGACCACGCTGCCGAGGCCGGCCTGGTTCATTTGCTGCACCAGGCCGCCAAGGCCTCCGAGGCCGCCGGCCTGACCGCCAGCTTGCCCAGCTGCGCCGCCCTGCGAACTATTCAGGATAGAACCGAGAATGGATTGCAATGCGCCCGCACCGGCGCCGCCGCCCATCACGCTACCGACGATCGAATCCAACAAACCCATGGCAAACTCCTCTGGTGAACAGACCGCTCGATCTCAGACGGGCGGGCCAGAGCGCGACCTTATACCAAGGCTCGCTGATCGCGACCCTTGGTATCAGCGTCTTTGTTTCGCGCGCCGCCGCCCGCCAACCCGGCGCGCATACCACGCTTGCCAACCGCAAGAGTCGCGGTCAGCAAGCTTTGGTATTACACGCTCGTGCGGCGGCCGACGATGGCGTGGTAGATCCACAGCACGATGACCGCGCCAACGACGGCAACGAACAAGCTGTACCAACTGATCTCGCCCGCCGTGCCCTGAAACCCGAATTGGTTGAACAGGAATCCGCCTACGACGGCGCCGATCACGCCCAAGATCAGGTCGGTGACAAAACCTTCACCGCTCTTATTGACGATCTTACTGGCGATGAACCCGGCCAACGCGCCGAGGATAATCCAACCCAAAATCCAAATCATGGCAAAACCCCGTTCGTTGCTCGAAGCTCCAACAGTGACGCTGGACCAGGGTTCCCGATCGTCCTCCGACCGTCATCTTTTCGGAATTAAACGTTGAAACGGAACAACAGCACATCGCCGTCGCGCACCACGTAGTCGCGGCCCTCGACCTTCATCTTGCCGGCTTCCTTGGCCCCCGCCTCGCCATGGCCGGCGACGTAATCGTCGTAGGCGATGGTCTCGCAGGCGATGAAGCCGCGCTCGAAATCGTTGTGGATCACGGCTGCGGCTTGCGGCGCCTTGGTGCCGGTCGTGATCGTCCAGGCGCGCGCCTCCTTCGGGCCGACCGTGAAATAGGTGACCAGGCCGAGCAGCGCGTAGCCAGCGCGGATGACCCGGTCGAGCCCGCTGTCGTGCAGCCCGAGCCCCTCGAGGAACTCGGCCCGATCGGCTTCGGGCAACTGCGACACCTCCGCCTCGATGGCGGCCGAAACGATGACGGCGCGCGCCCCCTCCTCGGCCGCGCGCGCCTCGACGCGGGCGGAAAAGGCGTTGCCGGTCGCGGCCGCACTTTCCTCGACGTTGCAGACGTAGAGCACCGGCTTGCTGGTCATGAGCTGCAGCCGCCGGGCTGCCTCGACGTCGGCGGGAGCGATCGCAGTGCGTGCGGACTTGCCCTCCTGCAACGCGGCCACGATCGGCTCCATCATCGCCACCTGCGCGGCCGCCTCGCGATCGTTGCCGCGGGCCTTCTTGACCAACGCCGGCAACCGCCGCTCGAGACTGTCCAGATCGGCCAGCATCAGCTCGGTCTCGACCGTTTCGGCGTCGCGGATCGGGTCGACGCTGCCCTCGACGTGGGTGACGTCCGGATCCTCGAAGCAGCGCAGCACGTGGATGATCGCGTCGACCTCGCGGATGTTGGCCAGGAACTGGTTGCCCAGGCCCTCGCCGCGCGAGGCGCCGCGCACCAGCCCGGCGATGTCGACGAATTCGAGGCTCGTCGGCACGATCTGGCGCGATTTGCCGATCGCGGCGAGCGCATCGATCCGCGGGTCCGGCACCGCGACCCGGCCGACGTTCGGCTCGATCGTGCAGAACGGGTAATTTGCCGCCTGGGCCGCCGCCGTCGCCGTCAACGCGTTGAAAAGCGTCGATTTGCCGACGTTCGGCAGACCCACGATGCCGCAGTTGAACCCCATCGATCCGCCCCTTTAAGCCGTTGTCTGGGTCGCGAGTGCCACCCGTGTCATGAATTCTTCCGGCTTGCCCGCTGTCAGCAGGCCCGCCTGGTCGGCCACCGCGTCGAGGAGGGCGGCGAGCCACGGCTGGTCGACCTTGGCGAAATCGCCCAGCACATGACCGGTGACCCGGTCCTTGTGCCCGGGATGACCGATCCCAAGCCGGACCCGGCCATACTCGGGCGTGCCGAGGCATCGGTCCATGCTGCGCAATCCGTTATGCCCCGCCGCGCCACCGCCGAGCTTCACCCGCACCCGCCCAGGCGCCAGATCCAGCTCGTCATGGAACGCCGTGATCAAACCCGGCGCGATCTTGTAGAATCCGGCCGCCGCCTGCACCGACTCGCCCGACGCATTCATATACGTCGACGGCTTGAGCGCCAGCACCTTCACCCCGCCCACCGTGCCCTCCGCGGTCCAACCCTTGAACCGGGCGCGCCATGGGGCGAAGCCGTGGCGCTCGGCGATCCGCTCGACCGCCATGAAGCCGACGTTATGCCGCTGCCGCGCCATCGACGGCTCGGGATTGCCGAGTCCGACCCAGAGAAGCATGCGCGCATCCATCTCCGCTCGGCCCTCCCCGGCGGGAGAGGGCCGACTGTCCCGCCTTACTTCTTGGCGGCGGGCTTGGCGGCAGGCTTGCCGCCCTTGGCCGGGGCCGCAGGTGCCGCATCGGCCGGAGCCGCGTCGGCCGAGACGGTGGGCGGCGTGATCGAAGCCAGCGTCACCCCGTCGATCGTGCCGACTGGCTGCACGCCGTCGGTCCCCTTCAGGTCAGCCCAGTTCACGGTGCCGTTGATGTCCAACAGGCTGATATCAGCCGTGAAATGTTCGGGCACCTGCTCCGGGTCGGCCAGCACCTCGATGCTGTGGCGCACGACGTTGAGCAGGCCGCCGCGCTTGATGCCGGGCGAGACGGTCTCGCCCTCGAAGTGTAGCGCAACCGCCATGCGGATCTTCGCGCCGGGCGCGAGGCGCTGGAAGTCGACGTGGATCGGCCGGTCGCTTACCGGGTGGAACTGCACTTCGCGCATCAGCGCGCGCACGCTCTGGCCGGCGACGCTGACGCTGTAAGGGCGCGAGCGCCAACCGCCGCGATGCAGCTCGCGCATGATGACGCGCGGGTCGAGCTGACAGTTGGTCGGCGCTTCCTTGGCGCCGTAGATGACGGCGGGAACCATCCCCGCCCTCCGAGTTGCGCGCGCCGCCCCCTTACCGGCACGCTCGCGCAGCTCGGCCTCAATCGTGATGACATTGGCCATGGTCTGCTCCTGAACGAAAAACGCCGGCCTCCAGGGGTGCCGACGCGGCCGGGTCTGTAGCCGAACCGACACGGCAGAGCAACACCCGCTGAACGGCGGGCGGCTATCGGAGTTACGTGTGCGCCACGAAGCCAATGGGCTTGGCACAGGAGGACGGGATGAAAAAGTATCTTCTCATCGGGACCGGGATCGCGCTGCTCGGCGGCGGCGCGGCGCTGGCGCAGATGTCGCCCCATGACATGGATCATGGTGGCATGGATCATGGTGGCATGGATCGGGGTGGCATGGATCGGGGTGGCATGGATCGAGATGGCATGGATCGAGATGGCATGGATCGAGGTGGCATGGACCGCGGCGGTATGGACCGGATGGACGGACCAGGATCGCGCGGCCCGGGCATGATGCCGCCACACGAGTGGGAGATGATGCATGGCCGCCACCATGGCGGGGGCGAGGCCGCCTCGTTCCGCTTCAAGCGCGGCGACATGGAGATCGGCATTAAGTGCTCCGAGCGCGAGCCGACCCAGGTCTGTGTCAACGCGGCCAGCATGCTGCTCGACAAGCTGAACAACGCGCCGACGCCAACGCCGACGCCACCGGCGCCGCCGAAGATGCCCTAACCGACGCGCGCGGCCATTCCGGCCGGGATGACCGTGCGAGACGTAAAATGCGGCTAAAGCACTTTCCGCGCCACTTGGCGCGGAAGTAGTGCTTTAGCTCTGTGTTTCGACGAGCGCCGAGAGGCAGATCTGCTCGAAACGACGCGTGACGACTGGCCAGCCGAACCGCGTCGTCACCAGCGTTCGCGCGGCTTGCGAGAGGCGGCTCTGCAAGGCGCGGTTGTCGAGCAGGCGCAAGATGGCGGCGGCGAAGTCGGGCGCGGTGTCGGCCAGGAGGCAATTCTCGCCGTCCGTCACGTCCAGCCCCTCCGCACCGAGCCGGGTCGAGACGACCGGGCAGCCCATGGCCATGGCTTCGAACACCTTGATCCGCGTGCCGCTACCGACGCGCAGCGGGATAACGTAGGCGTGGCCTTCGGCGACATGGGGGCGGACGTCGTCGACGAAGCCGGTGAAGTTCCAGTCGAAACCGCGGGATTTGGCGGCTTGGACGAGGCGGTCGGGCGGGTTGCGGCCGGCGATGACGGCGCGCGCGCCGGGTCGGGCGGCGAGGATGGCGGGCCAGATGTCCTGCATCAGGAACTCGATGCCGTCGATATTGGAGCGCGAGTCCATCGAGCCGGTGAAAACAATGGTGCCGCCGCCGCTCGGGGCCGCGGTCGGTGCTGCGAACGTGTAGAAATCGGTGTCCACGCCGGTTTCGATTGGCTCGACGCTGGACAGGCCGTATTGCCGTTCAAGCGCCTGGGCGTCGCGCACCGAAACGGCGATGATCTTCTGGCAGCGCTGCAGGACCGCGCCTTCGAAGTGGCGCATCTTGCGCGCCTGGTCGCGCCAGACGAGGCGCATCGGGCCGCGGGCGACTTCGGCGTGGCGAGCGAAGATCTCGGCCTCGACGTTATGGGTGAACAGGATGGCCGGGACGTCGAGCTGGTCGGGCAGCAAGACGCCCGCGTGGGGGAAATCGACCAGGATTGCGTCGGGCCGCTCGGCCAACGCGGCCGCAACCGCTTGCTTGCCCGCGGGCGAGACGTCGGTCGCAACAGCGACGGGGAGCTTGCCCGGCAGCGCCGCGACCCGGCCGACGCGAGACATCGCCGGTTCCGGCCACGACACGAAGCGGTCGCACACCTGGGCGGTCTCGGCCGCCCAGTGATCGGCGTCCGCCGGCGCCGGCGAGAGCAGCGTCAGATGAAACGCACCGCCTTTCAGGTGGCGCAGCGTGTTGGCGGTGCGGATGCGGCCACCCTGGTCGAGCGGGAACAGGAAGCGCGGCGAGAGGACGAGAAGACGTTTAACCATGGGGTTGACCCTACGATTCCGGGGTCACCAGCACAGGCCCTGATAATGAATGTTACCGTGGGCGCGCAGCTCGGGGATGCCGCCGAGGTCGAGCACGTGATGGCCGTCGAGGGCTGCGAGCAGCGCCGGCCGGTCGGCCTTGGCGACGTGGCCGACGACGACGAGCTTGGCCCCGGCGAGCGCGTCGCCGGGCTCGGCGGCGAGCAGGCGCTCGAGGTGCGGGATCTCGCGATCGATATAGGCGCGGTTGCTGCCGGTCAGGCGGGCAACTTGGACGAAGCGGTCGAAGATGGCGAGGTCGTAGCCCTTGCCGATCAGCTTCTCGGCCAAAACCACGAACGGGCTTTCGCGCAGATCGTCGGTGCCCTGTTTGAAGGCCAGGCCGAACAGGGCGACGCGCTGGCGGCCATACTTTTCGATCGCTTCGTAGGCGCGCTCGATCACGGCTTGGTTGCTCGGCAGCACGTTCTTGAGGAATGGCGCGGGAACGTGGGCCTGGTCGGCCAGCGCGAGCAGGCTGCGCATGTCCTTGGGCAGGCAAGAGCCGCCGAAGGCGAAGCCGGGGGTGAGGTAAGCCGAGGAAATATTGAGGATCTTGTCTTCGCAGAACAGCTTGTAGGCCTCTCGCGAATCGACGCCGAGGGCGGCCAGGATGGCGCCGCCCTCGTTGGCGAAGGCCAATTTGACGGCGTGATAGGCATTGGCCAGCATCTTGACCGATTCGGCGACGCGATAGGGTGCGACGTGCACATCGCCGCTGACGCCCTGGTAGATCTCGCGCACGACGGCGCCGTCGTCACCCGGCGCGGCGCCGATCAGCGTGTAGGGCGGGGCGTGGAAGTCGCGCACCGAGCTGCCTTCGCGCAGGAATTCGGGGTTGGAATAGTAGCGGAAGCCTTCGCCATGCTGCTTGCCGGAGTGCTGCTCCAACGCCGGGATGACCCGGTCCTCGGCGGTGCCGGGCGGGACCGTCGAGCGCATCACCACGGTGTGGATGCCGGGCTTGGCGCGCAGCGCCTGGCCGATGGTGGCGACGACGGCGTCGACCGCATGCAGGCTGACGCTGCCGTCCCGCCCGCTCGGCGTTCCGACGGAAATGAACGAGACGTCGGTATCGTGGACCGCCTGGGTTACGTCGGTGGTCGCGCGAAGCGTGCCGCGGGCGACACTGTCGGCGATCAGCGTGTCGATCTCGTCCTCGACGATGGGCGACCGGCCGGCGGCCAGCATCGCGACCTTGTCGGCCGCCACGTCGACGCCGACGATCTCATGCCCGGACGAGGCCAGGCAGCCGCACGACACCGCACCGACATAGCCGATGCCGAACACTGAAATTTTCATGGTCGGCGTACGCCCATCCTTTGCTGCGGAACAAGTCCGCCTGTTTTACCGTAAAAATGCGAACAGACGGTTAAGAAGGATCGATGACCGGCAACAATGTCCACGGGGCATCGACCCGGCCGGGTTCGCAGAAGACGGGGATGCCGTTGGCCATGCGGATGTTGGGCTCGAGGCCCATGGCCGAGCGCAGGGCGCGAAACACCGCGCCATGGGCCACGACGAGCACGGGCGCCACGTTTTCGAGCGCCCGATTGATGGCGCGGACGGCACGCTCGCGCAGTTCGGCGAAAGATTCGCCGCCGGGCGGGGTATATCGCTCGGCGACCCAGTCGTCGAACCATTGGGTCAGCATCGGCTGGCCTTCATGGTCGCCGAAAGACACCTCCTGCAACTCCGGATCGTAGGTGACCGGGACGCCGACCGCCGCCGAGGCCGCCGCCGCCGTCTCGCGCGCGCGGGAGAGCGGCGAGGCGACGATGGTGCGGATGCCGCGGTGCTTGAGGCGCTCGGCGGCGGCCAGGGCTTGCGCCCGGCCGCTCGCGTTGAGCGGGATATCGACGCGGCCCTGCGCCAGGTTCTGGCTGTTCCAGTCGGTCTCGCCGTGCCGGAGATACCAGAACGCCTGGCGCGCCAGCATCAGCCCTGAAGCCCTTCCTGCTGCATCACGCGCTGCACCGCCGGCCGGGCGAGCATGCGCTCGAAATGCCCGGCGACATTGGTCGGCAGCTGGATCCCGACCCGCTTGGCGCCCCAGAGCGAGACGTAGAACAGCGCGGAATCGGCATAGCTGTAGTCGCCAGCGACCCACTGCTTGCCGTCCAACACCTTGTTCATCAAGGCGAAACCCTTTTCCAACATTTCTTTGCCGCGCGCCTTGACCGCCTCGTGGTCGGACTCGGTCGGTGCGAAGTTGCTCGGGCGGAAGGCGCGGGCGAAGCCCTGCATGTGAATGGTGGCGACGCAGTAATCGGTGGCCGACGCCGCCGCGAGTTCGGCTGCCTCGCCCTTGGGCAGCAGCCCGGCCTCGGGGTTGGTCTTGGCAAGATAGTGGGCGATCACCGGATACTCGGTCAGGATCGCGCCGTCGTCCTTCTCGAGCGTCGGCACCTTGCCCTTGGGATTGATGTCGATGAACGGCGGCTTCTGGGTGTCGCCGGCGCGGATGTCGACCTTCTCGGCCTCGTAGGGCTTGCCGATCTCTTCGAGCAGGACGTGGATGCCGAGGGAGCAGGCGCCGGGTGCATAGTAGAGCTTCATGGGGCGTTCCTTCTGGTTAGTCGAACAGCGAGCTGACCGAGGTCTCGGCGGAGATGCGCTGCATCGCCTCGGCCAGGATCGGCGCGATGGTGAACACACGGATGTGCTGCGCGTTGCGTGCCGCTTCGGTGGGCTGGATGCTGTCGGTCATGGTCAGGCTGTCGACCGAGGAATGGTCGATCCGCGGCACCGCGCTGCCGGACAGCACGCCGTGGGTGACGTAGACGTCGACCGAGATCGCGCCGCGAGCCTTGAGCGCGTCGGCGGCGTTGATCAGCGTGCCGCCACTATCGACCAGGTCGTCGACCAGGATGCAGGATTTGTTGCGGACGTCGCCGACGACGTTCATCACCTCCGAGACGCCGGCGCGTTCGCGGCGCTTGTCGATGATCGCCAGGTCGACGTCGAGCCGCGACGCGATACCGCGGGCGCGGGCGACGCCGCCGACGTCGGGCGAGACAATCATGATGTCACGGTTCTGAAAACGCTCGTGAATGTCGCGGCTGAACAGCGGCTCGGCATAGAGATTGTCGACCGGGATGTCGAAGAAGCCCTGGATCTGGCCGGAGTGCAGATCCATCGTCAACACGCGGTTGGCGCCCGCCTCGGTAATGATGTTGGCCACCAGCTTGGCGCTGATCGGCGTGCGCGAGCCGACCTTTCGGTCCTGGCGGGCATAGCCAAAATACGGGATCACCGCCGTGATCCGACGCGCCGAGGCCCGCCGCAGCGCATCGATCGTGATCAGCAGCTCGAGCAGGTTGTCGTTGGCCGGGAATGACGTGCTTTGAAGGACGAACACGTCCTCGCCGCGGACGTTCTCGTGGATCTCGACGAAAACCTCGTTGTCCGCGAAGCGCCGGATCGAGGCATTGGCCAATTGCAGTCCAAGCGTTTTGCTGACCGCCTCCGCCAGGGGGCGGTTGCTGTTGCAGGCAACGATCTTCATCGATCAGTCATTCCCCACAGGAGGGCCGATAGGGGGCCGATGGCGGCCGGGGCGGGCCAGGCCATGTAGCAACCCGCACCGCTCCTGTCACCCCAGCGTCATTTCCCGGCCGGCATCTTGGCGGCCTCGGCACCCGGCAGGCGCGGGCCGGACGCGTTGAACAGCACCTCCTTGATGCCACCGGCTGCCTGTTCGGCCGCCGCGACCGCGATATCGCCCCAATAGCGATCGACCAGCCCGGCCGCGACCTCGTTCAACTGCACGACCCGGCCGCGCTCGCCCCGTGCGTCGTCCACCACCCAATGCAGCTCGACCCGGATCTGGCCGGCGGGCTCGGGCGCGGTCTTGACCTCGCAGCGCAGCGTGTAGTCGGCGCCGGTCGCGTTGTCCTGGACGACGATGCCTTGGGCGGCGAGCTTGAGCTGAATCTGTGAGGCGAGGCTGCGGTTGCCATCGCCGGGCGCGCCGGTGACGCCGGATAGGTAAACCTTGGCGGGACGGTTCTGCAGGCTGTTCGGGTCGTCGTGCAACCGGGCGGCCTGGATTCGGGTGAGAAGCGCGTCGATGCCGGGGGCGGCTTGCGCGGCGGCGGATTTGAGCGTGGCCGGGTCGTTCTGGGACCAGAGCTGGGCCGGGACGGCCGGTCCGTTGGTGCGGCCTTGCGAGGCGCCGAGCGAGTCGCGCACGGTGTAGGTGGGGGTGACGGTCGCGCCGGCGACGGTGGCCGACAGGTCGAGCGTCCAGTCGCCCGGCTGCGCCTTGGCGTGCGAGGCGGGGAGCGCGATGTCGGCCAGCGTCGCGGCGGTCGCGTCGGCCCAGGCGGCGCTGCCGGAGTTGTCGAGCAGCGATTCCGCCGGTGTGGGGACGGCCAGGCGGGAGGGCGGCGGCGCGGCCAAGCGGGCGCCGTCGCGGCCGGGATTGCCGAAGAACGGCTGCGGTAGAGCGCCGCAGCCAGCGAGAAGGAGAGCGGCGAGGAGGGGGAGGGAGCGCATCGCGTACTCTTATAGTGTGATGGCGCTGATCTGGTGGCCGATCGGGCCGCTGTTCTCGAGCGTGCGGCGGCGATGGCTGAAGAAGCGTTCGGGATCGGCGGCGGTGTCGGCGTCGAGCACGTCGACGGTCGCCACGAGGGGGGCCACCAGGGGCGCCACCAGAGGCGCCAAGCGGGCGGCGCAGTAGCCGGCGAGGTCAAATTGCCAGTGGCCGGGGCTGGCTGCGGCGAAGAAGCGGGCGTCGGCCGGGTCGCGGGCGAGGATGGCGTCGCGCAGGTCGGCGCGGACTTCGTAGCTGGGCTGGCGGATGCAGGGACCGATCGCGGCGACGATCCGCTCGGCGCCGAGCGCGCGCATGGCGGCCACCGTCGCCTCGAGCACGCCGGCAAGGGCGCCGCGCCAACCGGCGTGGACGGCGCCGATCACGCCCGCGTCGGCGTCGGCGAGCAGGACGGGGGTGCAGTCGGCGGTGATCACGCCGAGGCCGAGCCCCCGCTCGCGCGTGACCATCGCGTCGGCGCGGGGGCCGGCGCCGTCGGCCCAGGGGGCGGTGACGGTGACGACCTCGGCGCCATGGACCTGGGTCAGCCCGAGCAGGCGGGCGGCGCCGAGGCAGGCGGCGACGGCGGCGCGATTGGCGGCGACATGGGCCTTGTCGTCGCCGCCGGACAGGCTACCGTTCAGGCTCGCGAATGGTCCGGCGCTGACGCCGCCGCGGCGGGTGAAGAAGCCGTGGCGGACGGGCAGGGCGGCGCTGGTGAGGGACTCCGGGTTCATGCGTCGAAGCCGGCGGGGGTGGGCAGGTCGGGGTGGGCGAGGGCCATGGCCTTGAACAATCTCCCCATGTGCATCGGCTCGGCCAGGCGCTGCGCTGCCGCGATCAGCGCCCCGGCCTGACCCGGCGAACGTCCCCGCGCGAGCCGGTCGGTGCGCTGGAACAGGCCCAGGCGCGACAGGAACACGCCTTGCGGGACGGGTCCATGCACCCCCGCCCCCGCCGCGTTCGCGACCCGGCCGAGCCCTGCGAAGTCAACATGGGCGGTGAGGTCCGCCGCACCCGGGTCGGCGAGCGGATCGGCGGGATCGCCGCCCCGGATCGCCTGCAGCGTGTCGGCCAGGCCGCTCTCGGACGCGCCGTAGTCGAGGAACAGCGCCGCGCCACCATGGGTCGCCAGGTGTCGCGCGATCTGGCCGGTGCAGGTTTCGGCGGCCTCTTGGCGCTCGAGGACGGCGCCGTCGGGGCCGTCTGCGTCCAGCGCCGCGGGCTGTTCGACGAAGCGTCCGTCCGCGACGAAGCGCTCCATCCAGCCTTCGCCGCGGCGGACGAACTGGCGGATCGGCAGCGCATCGAGGAACTCGTTGGCGAGCAGGATCATCGGTCCGGGCGGCAGCGTCGCGACCTCGTCGTGCCACGTGGCCGGGGCGAGCCCCTGCTGACAGGCGCGCAGGCGGGGCGACGTCTCGACCAGGTGCAGCGAAAGGGCGGCGGCCAGATCGGGGGCGACGGCGCGGATGGCGCGTCGCGCGTCAGTCATCAGGGTGCCGCGGCCGGGTCCGAGTTCGGCGAGGACGACGGGGTCGGGCCGGCCCATCGCCGCCCACGTCACCGCAGCCCAGGCGCCGAGCACTTCGCCGAACGCCTGCGAGATCTCAGGCGCGGTGGTGAAGTCGCGGAACGGGTCGTGGGTCGCGTAATAGGCGGCGTTGGCGCGCGCCATGAAGCGGTCGAGCCGCTCCATCAGCCGCCGGAGGGTGCCGGCTGGCCGAGCGCCGCCGGCTGCGGCTTGGCGCGCAGGATCAGGAACAGCCCGGCCAGGATCATCGGCACGCTCAGCACCTGCCCCATCGTGATCCCCTGCCACAGGAAGCCGAGGAAGGCGTCGGGCTGGCGGAACATCTCACCGATGATGCGCGCCGAGCCGTAGCCGATCAGGAACGCGCCGGTGACGGTGCCGAAGCGGGCGCGGATGGCGCGTTGCTGCATCAGGAACTGCAGGATCAAGAGCAGGACGAAGCCCTCCATGAAGGCTTCGTACAGCTGGCTCGGGTGCAACGGCGGCGAGAGCGGGGTCGGCCGCATCGCCCAGGGCAGCCATTCCGGCGCCTCGCGGCCCCAGAGCTCGCCGTTGATGAAATTGGCCAGCCGCCCGAGCCCGAGCCCGATCGGCACGACGGCGGCGATCCGGTCGGCGAACCCCAGCAGCGGAATGCGCCGGATGCGGCAGAACAGGAACAGCGCCAGCGTGACGCCGATCGCCCCGCCGTGGAAGCTCATGCCGCCCTGCCAGACCTGGAAGATCTTCACCGGGTCCTGCAGGTAGACGCCGGGCTGGTAGAACAGGACGTAGCCGAGGCGGCCGCCGAGGACGACGCCGAGCGTGGCCCAAGTGAGGAAGTCGTCGGTCTGCTCGGCGGTCGCGACCGCCGGCGTCCAGGTGACCAGCCGTCGCATCACCTGCCAGCCGATGATCAAGCTGACGATGTAGGCCAGCGCATACCAGCGGATCGCGAGCGGGCCGATCTGGACGACGATGGGGTCGAAGCCGGGATAGAGCAGGACGGGGATCACGGGATGCCTTAGAAATACGGGTCGGGGCTGGTCAGGATCGCCGCATAGGTGGCGATCCCGTCCTCGAGCGAGGCGAACGCGCCGTCGTAGCCAGCCGCGCGCAGCCGGTCCATCCGCGCCTCGGTGAAGCTTTGATAATGTCCGCGCAGCGCGTCGGGCATCGGCACGTAGTCGATCGCCTCGGGTTGGCCGCAGGCGGCGCAGATGGCGCGGGCGAGGTCGGCATAGCTGCGGGCGTGCCCGGTACCGACGTTGAACAGGCCGCTCACGCCGGGGTGGTCGAGCAGCCAGATCACGACATCGACCACGTCGCCGATCCAGACGAAGTCGCGCCGCTGCTGGCCGTCGGCGACGGTCGGGCGGCCGGAGCGGAACAGGGTGGCGGGCGCGCCGGTGCGGACCTCGTCCCATTTGCGTTTGACGACCGAGATCATCGGGCCCTTGTGATACTCGTTCGGCCCGTAGACGTTGAAGAACTTGAGCCCGGCCCATTGCGGCGGCCGGGTCTCGCCGCGGGCCAGGCTCGCGTGGACCCGGCGGTCGAAGGCGTGCTTGCTCCAGCCGTAGAGGTTGAGCGGGACGAGGCGCTCGAGCGCGGCCGGGTCGTCGTCGAAGCCGTGGCCGCCGTCGCCGTAGGTCGCGGCCGACGAGGCGTAGATGAACGGGACGCCGTGTTGCGCGCACCAGCGCCACAGCCGCCAGGACAGCTCGACGTTGGTGGCCCAGACGAGGTCGGCGTCGGTCGCGGTGGTGGCGCTGATGGCGCCGAGATGGACGACGGCGTCCAAGCTCGGTCGGGTCTCGAGCAAGGCGTCGAGCTGGTCGGGCGGTAGGACGCGCTCGGGCGGATGGCGGCGCAGGTTGCGCCATTTGCCGCCTGTGCGGAGCCGGTCGACCACGATGCAGCGCCGGCCTTGCCGGACCAGTGCGGCATGCAGCGCCGAGCCGATGAACCCGGCGCCGCCGGTGATCAGAATCATTCGCGCGTTATAGGTGCGGCCGGCAGGATGACATAGCCCTCGCGAACCGCCATTTACCGACGGGCTCCAAGGAGGATGGCATGAACGAGCGGCCGAAGTTTTTCGACGATTTGGCGGGCGTGGCCGGCGGGGCGATGTCGGCGCTGTCCGGCCTGCGCGACGAGGCGGAGAGCACGATCCGCGCCCGCGTCGAGGAGGTGATGCGCAAGCTGGACCTGGTGCGGCGCGACGATCTCGAGCCGGTGCAGGAGATGGCGGCCAAGGCGCGCGCGGCGCAAGAGGCGCTCGAAGCGCGGGTCACGGCGCTGGAGACACGACTGGCCGCCGCCGAGGCTGCCGCTGCGCCCGCTCCTACGCTCGCTCCCACGCCCGGGCCGATGGTCACGCCTCCGCCGATGGTCGCGCCCGCGATGGCGCCGCCGGTGGATACGGCCGAGGAGCCGCGTCCGGAGACGCCGGATTTGCTTGCGCCGAAGAACGCCTCGTAAACTGCCGCATTGGAACGCCGCTGCTTGCTGCGGTCACGGGCGGGCCGTTACTCTGCGGTTGTGGCGAGTCGCGGCCTGAGGCGGGCAGCGGACGTCACGACACGGGCCGGCCTGCCTCGACACCAGGGAGACCTTGCATGTCTGCAACCCTCTATGCGGCCGACGCCGCCGCCAATCCCCTGGACATCGTCGAACAATTGATCAGTGCGAACGAATGGGTATTCGACCGCCGCACGGAGTCCGAGATGGCCGCCGAGGCGCCGGGCAAGTGGTGCGACTACGGCCTGCATTTCTGCTGGTCGCAGGAGATCAGCGCGATGCATTTTACCTGCGCCTTCGACATGAAGGTGCCGGAAAAGCAGCGGGGTGCGCTCTACGAGTTGCTGGCGCTCGCCAACGAGCGACTCTGGATCGGGCATTTCGGGATGGATAGCGACGACGGCATGCCGCTGTTCCGGCACTCCGTTCTGCTGCGCGGCGCCCCGGGCGCCAGCGCCGAGAGCCTCGAAGACATGGTCGATATCGCGATCACCGAGTGCGAACGCTTCTACCCGGCGTTCCAGTTCGTGCTCTGGGGCGGCAAGGCGCCCACCGAGGCGCTCGCGGCCGCGATGCTGGAGTGCGTGGGCGAGGCATGAACCAAGCGCTCCCGTCGATCCTGCTGATCGGCGGCGGCAAGATGGGCGCCGCGATGCTGGCGGGTTGGCGTGAGCGCGGCCTTACCGCCGCCATCGTGGTCGACCCGGCTCCAGGTGCGGCTTCGCTTGCCGGCGGCGACGTCGTCGTCGTGCCGGATGCGGCCGCGATCCCGCCGGGCTTCGAGCCGCAGGCGGTCGTGCTGGCGGTCAAGCCGCAAACCGCTGCCGACGCGCTCCCGCCCGCGTCGGCCCGGTTCGGCCGCGCGGTGGTACTGTCGATCATGGCGGGCCGAACGACGGCCGGGCTGCATCGGATGCTGGGGGCCGGGTGCCCGATCGTTCGGGCGATGCCGAATACGCCGGCCGCGGTGCGCCAAGGCATCACCGTCGCTTTCGCCGCCGCAGGGGTGACCGGGGCCCAGGAGGCGCTGTGCCAGACGCTGCTCGAGGCGATCGGAGAGGTCGCTTGGGTCACCGATGAAGCGCTGCTGGACCCGGTCACCGCCGTTTCCGGCAGTGGACCCGCCTATGTGTTCCTGCTGGCCGAGCTGATGGAGAAGGCGGCCATCGAGCAAGGCATCCCCGCGGCACTCGCCCGCCGCCTCGCCCGCGTCACCGTCAGCGGCTCCGGCGCCCTGCTTGCGGCCAGCGCGCAGGACGCGGCCGAGCTGCGCGTTGCGGTCACGAGTCCGGGCGGAACCACGCAACGCGCGCTCGACGTCTTGATGAGTGCGTGGCCCGAGCCGATGTCCCGGGCGATCGCGGCGGCGACCGACCGTTCGCGCGAATTGGGTAGCTGAGCATGGACGACAACGAGTTCGACCGCGCCGTCGTCAAGGCGGTGTTCGACCAGGCAGCACTGCGCGGGTGGCGCGATGTTGGCCTCGTCGAGGCGGCGCAGGATGCCGGCCTGGACGTCAAGCGGGTGCGCGCCCGCTTTCCCGGTCGCGGCGCGGTGCTGATGCGCTTCGGCGTGCAGGCCGACCAGGACGCGTTGACCGGGATGGCGACAGTCGGCACGCCGCGCGAGCGCTTGTTCGATATCCTGATGAACCGGTACGAGGCGCTGCAGGCACATCGCCCCGGCGTCATGGCGTTGCTGGCGACCCTCCCGGCCGACCCGGCGACCGCACTCCTGCTAACCGCGGCGACGCTCTCCAGCATGCGTTGGCTGCTCGAAGCCGCCGGCGTTCCCGCCACCGGGCTGACCGGGATGTTACGGATCAATGGCTTGCTTGCACTGTGGCTCTACGGTCTGCGCGCCTGGGAGCGCGACGAGAGCGCCGATCTGAGCGGCACGATGGCAGCCGTCGACCGCGGCTTGGATCGCGCGATCCAAGCCGAGCGCAGCCTCCCTGGTCGGGTCCCGGACGAGACCGGCCCGGAGGACACCCCTTTCGCCGGCATGCCGCTACCGCCTACTTGAGCCCGCGGCTCGGCCGATCGTTAATGAATCGTGGCTATGCGCGGACTGAACGTCGCGGTATGTAATTCATGATTTTTTGTGCAGTGCTGGACCAAGTCATGGACAATGAAACCGAAAACAAGGTGAACCAGATGGCTGACCAAACGAAGGAAAACGCCGATAAGGGTATGCAAGCCATGCAAAACGCGGCCCAGGAAGGCACTCAGCGCATGCAGGCGGCAACGCAGCAGGGCATGCAGCAGATGCAGGAAGTCGGGCGTCGCTCGGCCGAGGCGGGCATGACCGGCATGGCCGAGTTCAGCCGCATGTTCGGCGAGATGAAGTGGCCGATGATGCCGGACATGGAAGCGCTGATGTCCGCCCATCGCCGCAACATGGAGACCCTCTCGGCCGCCAACCGCGTCGCCATCGAGGGCGCCCAGACGGTCGCCAAGCGGCACATGGAGATCGTGCAGCAGACGATGCAGGAGATGACGGAGACGTTCCGCGACCTGTCGTCGACCGACACTCCGCAGAACCGCGCCGCCAAGCAGGCCCAGATGGTCAAGCAATCCTACGAGCGCGCGGTTTCGCACATGCGCGAGCTGGCCGACTTGATCCAACGCTCCAACGGCGAGGCACTGCAGATGCTGAACAAGCGCTTTGCCGAGGCGATGGACGAGGTCAAGACGCTCGCCGAGAAGACCGGCAAGGCCGTCTGAGCTTTCCGTTCGACGATCGGGGCGGCCGGGGCAACCTGGCCGCCCTTCTTTATGTCCGCCGACCGTCCATGTCAGGGCCGGGATGACGACGGATCAGAATGTTCTACGACGCTTGCCGCCGGTGCAGCTTCTGCTCGAGGCGGGTGCGTCGCTGTGCGCGACCTATGGGCGTTCGGCGACGGCCGAGGCGCTGCGCCTGACGCTGGAGCGGGTGCGCGGGCAGATCAAGGCCGGGTTCGTGGGGGCGGTGCCGGATCAGGCGGCGTTGCTGGCACGTGCCGAAGAGATCTTGGCCGAGCGACAGCAGCCGGTGTTGCGCCGGGTCATCAACGCGACCGGGATCGTGCTGCACACCAATTTGGGCCGCGCTCCACTGGCCGAAGAGGCGCTCGCGGCAGTGGCGGCCGTCGCATCCGGCTACAGCAATCTCGAATTCGATCTCGGCATCGGCAAGCGGGGCAGGCGTACGGCCGGGATCGAAGGACTATTGCGCGAGTTGGCCGGGGCGGAGGCGGCGCTCGCGGTCAATAACGGCGCCGCGGCGATCCTGCTGGCGCTTGCCGCGATTTCCGGCGGCGGCGAGGTCATCGTGTCCCGCGGCGAACTGGTCGAGATCGGCGGCGGCTTCCGCATCCCCGACGTGATCCGCCAAGGCGGCGCCCGACTGGTCGAGGTCGGCGCGACCAACAAGACCCGCGCCGACGACTACCGCGCCGCGATCGGCCCCGAGACCCGCGTGATCCTCAAGGTGCACCAGAGCAATTTCCGCACCATCGGCTTCACCGCCGAGACCCCGATCGCGGAGTTGGCCACGATTGCGCGGGCGCACGGGCTGGCCCTGGTCGCCGATCTCGGCAGCGGCTTGCTGGCCGAGATGGCGGGCGCGCACGAGCCGACCCTGGCCGCCGCGCTGCGCGACGGGGCCGATCTGGTGACCTGCAGCGGCGACAAGCTGCTGGGCGGCCCGCAAGCGGGGCTGATCTGCGGCGCGGCCGGGCTGGTCGAGCAGGTGCGCCGGCATCTGCTGCTGCGCGCCGTGCGACTCGACAAGATGACCCTGGCGGCCCTCGAGGCCACGCTGCGGCTGCATCGCGATGCCCCGGAGCGCGTGCCGGTGCGGGCGATGTTGGCGCAAAACCCGGCCGTGCTGCAGGCCCGCGCCGAGCGGCTGCTTGCGCTGGCCGGCGCAGGCGAGATCGTGGTCTCGCGCGCCTATGCCGGCGGCGGCGCGCTGCCGGAAGAGCAGATCGAGAGCCGCGCTCTCGCCCTCGACCCGGCGGCCGGGCCCGACGCGCTCGCCGCCCGCTTGCGCCGCCATCGCCCCGCCGTGGTCGGCCGCATCGCCGAGGGCCGGCTGCTGCTCGACCTGCTGACCGTCGCCGACGCCGAAGTGGACGCGCTGGCCGCCGCCATCGGGGCCGCGCTGGCGTGAAACGGCTGGTGCTGGGGGTGATCGGCCATGTCGATCATGGCAAGACCGCGCTGGTCCGGGCGCTGACCGGGATCGATACCGACCGGCTGCCGGAAGAGAAGCGGCGCGGCATCTCGATCGCGCTCGGCTTCGCTCATCTCGCGCTGCCCGACGCGACGGTCGACCTGGTCGACATGCCCGGCCACGAGCGCTTCGTGCGCACGATGGTCTCCGGCGCGACCGGGATCGACGCCGCGCTGCTCGTCGTCGCCGCCAACGAGGGCGTCATGCCGCAGACGGTCGAGCACGTGGACATCGCGGCCGTGCTCGGCATCGAGCGCGCCCTGATCGCCGTCACCAAGGCTGATTTGGCGCCGGAGGCCGCAATACAGGTCGGCGAGGCCGCCTCGGGATTGCTGCGGCAAGCCGGGATCGCGCCCGTCGGCAGCGTGCTCACGTCGGCCGCGCGCGGAACCGGGATCGCGGCGCTGAAGGACGCGATCGCGGGGTTCGCGGCCACCGAGCGGGCGAGCGACGGGCTCGCCTTCATGCCGGTCGATCGCGCGTTCACCATCGCCGGACACGGCACCGTCGTCACCGGAACGCTCCGCGGCGCGCCGATCGCGGCGGGCGACACGCTCGACCTGCAACCGTCCGGGCGGTTGGTGCGGGTGAGGTCGGTGCAGGTGCGCGGGGCGTCGGTGACCAGGGCGGCGCCGGGTCAACGGGTGGCGATCAATCTGCGCGACGTGTCGGTGGACGAGGCCAAGCGCGCGGCGTCGTTGTCGGCGCCGGGCTCGCTCGCGCCGGCCGCGTGGCTCGCGGTGCGGCTGCGCGCGGTGGAGAGCGCGCCGACGCTGGCCAACGGCTCGCGGCTGCGCGCGCTGTTGGGGACGACGGAGCTGGACGTCCGGCTCCGCCTGCTTGACCGCGACGCGCTGGCGGCCGGCGAGAGCGGGTTCGCGCAGCTGCACTGCGCCGAGCCGGTCGCGATTCCGGTGCGCGAGCACTTCGTTCTCCGCCTGCCGTCGCCGGCGCGGACGGTGGCAGGCGGCGTGGTGCTGGAGGCGGTGTCGGCCCGGCGGCGGTGGCGCGACCCGGCCGTGCTCGAACGTCTGGCGGAATTGGCGCAGGCGGCGCCGGACGCGATCCTGCGCGGCGAGGTGGCGCGTGCGGGAATGGCAGGGACCAACCTGTCCCGCCTGTCCCGCCTGACCGCGCTCGCGCCGGACGCGGTGGTGCGCGGGCTCGCGGGGACGCGGGTCATCATCGGGCGGCAGCAGCTCGTGGTGTCGCAGGAGGCAGTCGAGCGGGTGCGAAAGGCGGCGATGTCGGCGCTCGAGAAGGTGGCCGGGCTGTCGCGCGAGCGGCTGTTGCGCGAAGTTCCGGGCGCGAGTGCGGCGGTGCTGGACGAGGCGCTGCTCGGCCTGCTGGTGGCCAACCTCGTCGTGGAAGGGCTCGGCGGGCTGACGCTGCGCCGGCTGAACGCAGATCGCGATCGGGCGCGGGCGCAGGCGGCGCTATCGGCCGAGCTGGAACGGGCGCTGCGCGACGGCGGCCTCACCCCGCCCGAACCGGCGGCGCTGGCGGACGGCCTCGAGCGCAAGCGGGCGCTCGACCAATTGCTGCGCGCCGGCACGATCGTGCGTGCGCGCGACACCGGGCAGAAGCGCGACATGCTGTTCCATCAGGAGGCGATCGAGGACGCGCAGCGCCGTCTGTCGCCGTTGTTGGCGCAACCGCCGGGCCTGCTGGTGAGCGACGTCGGCGCGGCCCTCGGCATCTCGCGCAAGTTCAGCGTGCCGCTGCTGGAGCATCTGGACCAGATCCGCTTCACCCGACGCATCCAGAACCGCCGCATCCTGGCGCGTTAGCCGCGCCGCCTGTTGCGCTGCAGCGCAGCATTCGCCATCGTTGAGCGACATGACAAGCTCGCACATCCGCTCCGTCGCCGTGTTCTGCGGCTCCCGCTTCGGCCTGTCGCCGACGTATCGCGCGGCGTCGATGGCGTTGGGCGCCGGGCTGGCGCAGGCGGGGTTGCGGCTGGTGTACGGCGGCGGCCGGGTCGGGCTGATGGGGGTGGTGGCGGACGCGGTGCTGGCCGGCAGCGGCTCGGTGCTGGGCATCATCCCCGACTTCCTGCAGCGGCGCGAGGTGGCCCATGGCGGCCCGGTCGAGTTGGTGATCACCGAGACGATGCACGACCGCAAACGCCGCATGTTCGAGGCCGCAGACGTGTTCGTGACCATGCCCGGCGGCCTCGGCACGTTCGACGAGACGATCGAGATCACGACCTGGCGCCAACTCGGGCTGCACGACAAGCCGATCCTGGTCTGCGACGTCGAGGGCTGGGCGCAGCCGTATCTGGCGATGATGCGGGCCGCGGTGGACCAGGGTTTCGCCGACCCGGCGACGGCCGGACTCTACGACGTGCTCCCGGACGTGCCGTCGGTCCTGAGCCGGCTCGCGGCGCTGGCCCGGCCAGAGATCGGGCACCCCGAGCGGGTCTGAAAGGCCCTCGCCGTCGCCTCTTGCGAGAGGCGGCAGGGGCGATCGCCCTTGCGACGAACGCCCCTAATGCCCGCGCAGGATCTGGCTCAGGAACAGCTTGAGCCGATCGGTCTGCGGGTTCTCGAACAGCGTGTGCGGCGGGCCGGATTCCACGATTTCGCCGCGGTCCATGAACACGACGCGATCGGCCACCTGGCGCGCGAACCCCATCTCGTGGGTCACGCAGACCATGGTCATGCCGTCGTCGGCCAGGCCGATCATGGTGTCGAGCACCTCCTTGATCATCTCCGGATCGAGCGCCGACGTCGGCTCGTCGAACAGCATGATCTTTGGGCGCATGCACAAAGCGCGGGCAATGGCGACGCGTTGCTGCTGGCCGCCCGAGAGCTGGCCGGGGTATTTGCTGGCCTGTTCGGGGATCTTGACCCGGGTGAGATAGCTCATCGCCAGCGCCTCGGCCTCCGCCTTCGGCATCTTGCGCACCCAGATCGGCGCCAGCGTGCAGTTCTCGAGGATGGTGAGATGCGGGAACAGATTGAAGCTTTGGAACACCATGCCGACCTCGCGGCGGATGGTGTCGAGCGAGCGGGTGTCGTCGGTCAGCTCCGTGCCGTCGACCAGGATGCGGCCTTCCTGATGCGTCTCGAGCCGGTTGATGCAGCGGATCATGGTCGACTTGCCCGACCCCGACGGCCCGCACACCACGACCCGCTCGCCCTGGCCCACGGTCAGGCTCACGTCGCGCAGCACGTGCATCGCGCCGTACCACTTATTGACCTTGTCCAGCATGATGGCCGGCTCGGAGTTGGGAACGCCCCGCACGACGGGGTTGGTCAGGCTTGCTTCACTCATCGGTCGGCCTCGCTCATCGACGGACGCCGCGACCCAATTCGCGCTCCAGGCCGCGGCTATAGCGGGCCATGACGAAGCAGAACGCGAAGTAGATCAGCGACAGGAACAGATAGATCTCGGTGCTGAACCCCTGCCAGACCTGGTCGGCGAGCGGCAGCTTGCCGGCGGCCAACAGGTCGAACATGCCGATGATCAGCACCAGTGAGGTGTCCTTGAAAAAGCCGATGAAGGTGTTGACCAGCGGCGGGATCACCAGCCGCAGCGCCTGCGGCAGGATGATCATTCCGGTCTTGCTCCAGTAGCCGAGCCCGAGCGCGTCGGCCGCCTCGTACTGCCCCTTCGGCAACGCCTGCAGCCCGCCGCGCACGACCTCGGCGAGATACGCCGCGGCGAACAGGATGACGGCGACCTGCGCCCGCAGCAGCAGGTCCGGATTGAGGCCCGGCGGCATGAACAACGGGAACATTACGCTGGCCATGAACAGCAGCGAAATCAGCGGCACGCCCCGGATCAGCTCGACGTACACGATACAGAGCAGCCGCACCGCCGGCATCGCCGTGCTGCGCCGCCCCAGCGCCACCAGGATCGCCAGCGGGAACGCGACCGCCAGCCCGAACGTCGCCAGCAGCAGCGTGATCGGCAGCCCGCCCCAGCGATCCTGCGGCACGTATTCGAGCCCGAACACCCCGCCCCACATCAGCACAAAGATCACCGCCAGCGTGCCGACCCACACTAGCGCCAACTCCTTGCGCCAGAACGCCCGCGTGGCCGAGACCGCATACAGCCCGATGAACAGCGCCACCACGATCGCCGGGCGCCATTGCTCCTCGTACGGGTAGCGGCCGAACAGGATCAGCCTGTAGTTCTCGGTCACGATCGCCCAGCACGCGCCGGCGCCCGAGAGCGCGCGGCAGGCGCCGGTGTCGGGCCGCCCCGCCGTTTCCGGCACCGTCCAGACCGCGTGGATGAACGCCCAGCCGACGAAGCCGACCGCCCAATGGATGAGCAGGAAGCCGAGCACCAGGGTGACGATCGTCGACCCGATCGAGCCGAACAGGTTCTGCCGCACCCACCCCGTCGGCCCGGTCGCGGCCACACCGGGCGGCAGCCGCATAATCGGAGCGGCGGCGATGCCGGCGATGGCGGGCACCGGGTCGCGGGCGGCTTCGGAGATTCGGGCGGTGGAGTCCGACATCTCAGCGCTCCACCAGCGCGATGTGGGCGTTGTACCAATTCATGAAGCCGCTGATCGACAGGCTGATGGTCAGGTAGACGAGCATGATCACGGCCATCCCCTCGATCGCCTGGCCGGTCTGGTTCATCGTCGTCGAGGCGATCGAGACCAGATCCTGGTAGCCGACGGCGACGGCCAGCGAGCTGTTCTTGGTCAGGTTCAGGTATTGGCTCGTCATCGGCGGGATGATGACGCGGAAGGCTTGCGGCAGAACGACCTTGCGCAGGATCAGGCCGCCGGGCATGCCGAGCGCGTGCGCCGCCTCCCACTGGCCGGTGGGCACGGCGAGGATGCCGGAGCGGACGATCTCGGCGATGTAGGCGGCGGTGTAGATCACCAATCCCAGGGTGAGCGCGCCGTATTCCGGCGACAGCAGCACCCCGCCGGAGAAGTTGAAGCCCTGCAGCGCCGGCACACTCAGCGCGAACGGCGCCCGCAGCACGACGCCGACGAGAACCGGCGGCAGCACGACGAGGGCCAGCATCGCCGGCCAAGTGCGCGGCCGGACCCCCACCCGCTCCTGCGTGCGGGCGGCAGCGCGCGAGACGAACCAGCACCCCACCAGCCCGGCCGCCAGCGCCAGCGCCGACCAAACATACATCGGTTGCCAATCGACCCACGGGATGCGCACGCCGCGGTTGGAGAGGAACACGCCGGGCAGCGGCCGGAACGCCTGCCGCGGCCCGGGCAGGCTCTGCATCGCCGCATACCAGAAGAACAGCTGCAGCAACGGCGGAATATCGCGCACCACCTCGACGTAGACCGCCGCGATCCGCGACAGCAGCCAGTTGCGCGATAGCCGGGCGATGCCGACCAGGGTGCCGAGAATCGTGGTCAGCACGACGCCGATCACCGCGACCCGCAGCGTGTTCAGCACGCCGATGACCAGGGCGCGGCCATAGGTGCTCACCGATGGATTGTACTCGAGCAGCGTCTCGCCGATCGGGATCGGCGCCGGTTGGCTGAGGAATTCGATCCCGGTCGTGATGTGCCGCGCGGCGAGGTTGCGCGACGTGTTGGTCCACAAATACCACACGACGCCGACGATGACGCCGATGATCAGCACTTGCCAGACGATGTTGCGCAGGCGCGGGTCCGACCAGCTCAGCTGCAAACGCTTGCGCGGCGCCTCGCGGGCGGTGTGGAGCCTTGGGTCGATTACGGCACCTGACATCGCGTACTCTTCAGCTGGAGTGCTGAGCCTGCGCTCTGGGCCAAGCCGCTTGCAAGGATCATGCTACGAATTGATGACGGAGAGGACGCGCCCCTCCGTCACCGGCCGCGGTTAGCGCATCGGCGGCGGATACATCAGGCCGCCCTTGTTCCACAGCCCGTTGATGCCGCGCTGGATTCCGAGCGGCGCGATGTCGCGGTCCCACATCTCGGCGAAGTTGCCGACTGCCTTGATCGCGTTCGCCGCGAACGCGTTGTCGACGCCCATCGCCTTGCCCAGATCGCCTTCCTGGCCCAGCACGCGACGGATTGTCGGGTCGGTCGACTTCATCATCTCGTCGAGGTTCTTGGACGTGATGCCGCTCTCTTCGGCCTGCAGCAGCGCGATAAAGGTCCAGCGCACGAGGTCGAAATACTTGTCGTCGCCCTTGCGGACCATGATGCCGAGCGGTTCCTTGCTGATCACCTCGGGGAGCAGCATGTAGTCTTCTTTCTTCGGCCCTTGCTGGAAGCGGAACGAGGCCAAGCCGGAGATGTCGGTAGAGTAGGCGTCGCAGCGGCCGCTGAGGAAGGTGTTCTGGATCTCGGCGTAGTCCTGGATCAGGATCGGCGAGAACTTCAGGTTGTTCTGGCGGAAGAAGTCGGCGACCGCGAGCTCCGTGCTGGTGCCGGGCTGGACGCAGATGGTGGCGCCGCCGAGGTCCTTGGCCGACTTCACGCCGAGCGCGGTCTTCACCATGAAGCCGGTGCCGTCATAGAAATTCACGCCCGCGAACTCGAGCCCGAGATTGGCCTCGCGACCCAGCGTCCACGTGGTCGAACGCGCCAGCATGTCGATCTCGCCCGACTGCAGCGCAGTGAAACGGTTGGTGGTGGTCAGCGGCACGAAGCGGATCTTGTTGGCGTCGCCCAGGATCGCGGCCGCGACCGCGCGGCAGGTGTCGGCGTCCATGCCCTGGATCACGCCTTTGCTGTCGGCCAGCGAGAACCCGGCGACCCCGGTCGAAACGCCGCAGACGAACTGGCCGCGGCCCTTGATGTCGTCGATCGTCTTGGACCCGGAATTCTGCGCCCAAGCTGGCGTCGCAAAGAGGGCTGGTACGGCAAGGCTGGCGAGCGCGCCCAGTGCGGCGGCGCCGGTCAAAAATCGATTCATCGCTCGAACTCTCCTCGGATGGCGTGACGTGCGGTGCACGATCCCGCAACTGTGCTTTGCGCCGTGTGCAAGTGCAATGTGTCCTGCCCACCGCCATCTGCAGCGAACGCCGTCAGTGGATGTCGAGCGTGTCGGTCGGGCTGTCGGTGACGGCTGCGCAGACCGGCTGGGTCATCGGCCCGGGGCACTTCGCCGGGTCGACGGCACGGCTGTAGCAGACCTTGGTGCCCTGGTTGGGATAGACCTGCAGCGAGATCCCGCCGCGCCCGAGCGCGCCGTGATACAGAACCACCTGGCCGCCCGGCGCGGGAGAGCCGTACAGAACGACCTCGGAGTTGCAGACCCCGGGCAGCGTATTGGACGAGACCGTGGTCGCGTGCGCCGCCGGGATCGCGAGTGCCGCCGCGATGATCGCCATCATTGTCAACGCTTTACCCATAGATCAATCTCCCTGCTGCCCCGTTGATGAACGCGATTTCCCCGCCGGCGATGGTCGCCACGACCCGTGGTCCAACCGGGGGGCCGCTCTGGGGGCCAAGCGGGTCGACCAGCACCAGATCGGCCCGCTGACCGACCGCGATCGTGCCGCGATCGGTCAGCCCGGCGGCCGCGGCCGGGTTCTGCGAAATCAGCCCCCAAGCCCGCCCTAGCGTCAGCCGCTCCGACAGCGCCCAGGCCGCCGGCAGCATCGCCGGATAGTAATAATCGCTGCACAGCACCGTGCAGATGTCCCGCTCGGCCAGCGCCGCGGCCGACGCCCAGCCGAGATGCGATCCGCCGCGGACCACGTTGGGGCAGCCCATCACGACGGCGTCGCCCGCCGCGCGCGCCGCGATGCCGACGTCCTCGCTCATCGGGAACTCGCAGATCCGGGCGCCGAGGCCCCGGAACCGCTCGCGCTCGGCGACGGTCGCGTCGTCGTGGCTGGCCATCGCGAGGCCCTGCCGCCGTGCCGCATCGGCCAGGCGCCTTGTCCCGGCGTCGACGCCGGGGGCGTGCGCGGCGGCCTGCTCGGCCAGGGCTGCGAACGCCGCGACGCCCATCCCCGCGCGCGCGCTG
>JAABUX010001739.1_pt1 | contig 32094 bp, 31 predicted proteins | sample 5561851 | NCBI WGS metagenome assembly JAABUX01 (sample SAMN10711883, study PRJNA513361) | rock metagenome | isolation source: Antarctica rocks | place: Antarctica: Victoria Land, Richard Nunatak red sandstone | collected 2016-01-03
GACGATCTCGTCATTCGCTAGATCTTGCCGGGGTCGCCTTTCTGGGCCGAGGGCAGCGCTGCGCCGCGTCACCGGGCTGCAAAAGCATGCCTTCAACAACGACGCGATGCACTCACGAGAGTACGCAACGCTCTTGCTCCAGATTGGGAAAGCCCTCGAAGCCGTCTGTGCCGCGGCCGCCGCGCGCTTTCCGAAAGCGTAGCCGTATATCACTGACGGAAGCTCGCCCGCGATTCCGGGCGCGCCTTCGCCGATCGCGTCCTCTACGCCGCGACGCCAACGGTGATCGACCTGGCGACCCAAGAGATCCGGGCGAAGGCCGTCGCGATCGAGACGCAAGGCGTGCAGTCGATCGCGACCGCGCCGTTTGAAATGCAAGCGGTTACCGAGATGAACTCCCGTTTACGAAAGGCCGCCGACGTCCATCTCGTGCTGTCGTGGCGAGAAGGCGAGCGCCCCTTACCCGAGCAAGCCTTCGCCGCTGGCCGGCATGCCCGCGGCGCGCTCAACCTCGCCGACCACCAATACGTCATGGCCGTTCACGACGACACGGCCAACACCCACCTCCACATCGTCGTCAACCGCGTCCACCCGGAGACGTTCCGAGCGGCCGACCTGTACCGCGACTACGTCCACCTCGACCGTGCATGCCGCGAAATCGAGCTCGCTCAGGGGTGGTCCATCGAGACGTCCGAGCGTTCCATGCACGTCGTCGACGGCGCAGAAATCCGTCGCGTGCAGTGGATGGCGACCGACGACGAGCCGACGAGCCGGCACCGCTCGGCTCCCGTGGCGGCACGCTCACGACGATCGCGAGATTTTTATGAGCTGGGTCGCAGCCGCGGCGCCCGAACTCAAGGCGTATCTCGGCACGTCCTCGTCCACCTGGGCCGGCGTCCACGCCAAACTCGCTGACTTCAACCTCCGGCTCGAGCCGACGAACGGCGGCGCCACCGCGGGCCTCGTCGTGATTGACCGAGACGCGACACCGCCCGGGCTCTGATCGTGCTCGCTACGTCCGCCATGGGAGTCACCGTGCAGCGTCACCAACGCAGCGGAGCTCGTCGGTGCGATTCGTCTTCGCGATTTTCTTTGAAGTCCGCCGTGACTTCAATTTTCGAATTCGTCGAGCACTACCCCGCGCGCATCCGATCGCCGGAGACCTCTATTATGATCCCGAAACGTTTGATCTCGTCTCGTTCGCTGACTCGACGTCGCAAGCGGAGGTGCTGCGGGTCTTGAGAGGCCGCGAACCGATGACGTTACGCGAGATCGGCGGCCATCTCATCTGCGAACGCGGCAGCCCGAGTCGACTCGTCACGCGCCGTCCTCACCGTTACTCGCGCGCAAGAGCTGAGCATCGCTTTGGAAACCTTGATCGCCGGTTCGGCCGGCGCGCTTGCGCTTGCCCATCGAAGCGCGGCAAACGGGCGCTAACCCGTGCGGTACTCGGGTCACGCTTGCGGTCAGGTGTCGGCAGTCGAGCATTTGGCGGCGGGTGGTACGATGTGCTCATGGGGCCGACGTTGCATCGCTTCTCGACCAGCGATTATGAGGAGATGGCCGAGCAAGGCCTGTTGCCGGAGAAGGGACTCGAGCTCCTCGATGGTTTGGTCGTTACCATGAGCCCGAAAGGTGACCGTCATCGGCACGCCGTGCGGCAACTCGCTAAGCAACTCTTTGCACAAGAGCGGGACCGCTACGAGACCGACTCGGAGTCGCTCTCGCTGCGAATCGGCGCGACGGATGAACCGGATCCGGACATCACGCTGTCATGGCCGCGCGCTGACGGGAAGCGTCCGATTCCTGCCGACGTCTTCCTGATCGTCGAGGTGTCGGAGTCCTCGCTGCACGCCGACCTGGTGGCCAAGCGCGACCTTTATGCGCGGGCAGGCGTCCCTGAATACTGGGTCGTCAACCTCATCGATGACCGGATCGAGACGTTCCGCGTCCTCCGCGACGATGCATATCAAGAGCACGCGTTCGTTACGGCGGGCGAGCTGTCTCCGGTCGCCATGTCGGATGTCCGCATCGACGTCGCCGCCATAATCAAGCGGTTTCGCAATGAATGAGCCGCGGTCGCGCCTTTTTCGCGGAACTCGGGCTTCGTGCGATTATCGAGGCCTGACGCGTGTGAAGCTACGATCCTGCCGAAGCCTGACGACGTCGTTTCGGATTTCCGAGTCTTCAGCAAGGTGACGAGCTTCGCGTCGTTGACCGATTACTTCGGATTGACGCCGAGCTTGCACGACGAGCGCGGCGATCCAGTTTATCGGCACCGACGCGAATAATCAGCTCCGAGGTTTGATCGATCTCATGCTGCACGCCGTCGACAGTTACGCGGAGGTGAGTCTGAGTCGGACGAAAAGTTCGTCCGCCTATGCCGGCGCAGCCACCCTGCACTGCCCGGCGAAGCGCCGCCCGTGCTAGCAAGCGCGTGGAATCGAGCGTCGGCAGTGGAGAATTCGAGTCGTTCAAAATCAACGGTATCTCGGTGCAGGCAAGTACGACGACGTCGCTGCCTTCATCTTTCATCCGTCCGATGACTTGCTGAAAGTAAAGTTGCTCCTTTTACTCGGTATGCTGCTCACAGGATTCACGGGCTATGCGCTGCGTCGGGGACTCACGCGCCAGCCGGTCGTCGCCGGACTAATAACTTTCGCCATCGGTATCGGCGGCTTGTTGGCAGCGGGATTGATCGACGGCTTTGTCCTTCCAGAGATCGCCGCGCGGTTCGTTGCCGCTTCACCGGCGGCACGAGATGCCGCGGTTGCGACGCTAGCGGCGTGCGGCGTGGCCGTCAACGTGTTGACGGCGTTCGGCATCGTCGCTATGGCGATCGCGATAGGCGCGTGGTCGCTCGATCTTGTACTGATGTGGGCGAGAGCCGAATCGCCGGCATTGTGGGTTTCGTCTCGGCATTGCTGACCGTCTCGGTGCTGGTGGCGGGCGGCCCGTCTCTCAGGCCGCACATGCTAATAGCGGTGCTCTGCGTGCAAGGCGTGTGGTACGTCTGGATCGCGGCGCTACTCGCGCGCGGCCGGACGTAGCGTCGCGATGCGCTACGAGGGACACGATATACGTCGATGCGTTCGATTCGCGTTGCGCGAAGCCGGCGTTCGACCGTCGATGGGATCGGTTGGCGACTGCTACGATAACGCGATGTGCGAAAGTTCAAAGGCGACTCACGGAAACCGGGGAATTTTCGCATCGTGTCCAGTAATTCTTTGAATAGGTTCTGCCAGTAGCTGGTATAAAGCGAGGCCATGCCGGGAAAGACTGTTGAAGCGCGGCGGACGGCATTACGGCGCAGCGCATGTGAGGAGCATTCATGTCTCAAAACTTCATCGTTTCTCGCCGTACGGCGGCGCTCGCCGTTGCCAGCACGCTGGTCGCCGCGGCGGGTCCCGCCGCGAGCGGAACGTTGCCGTATTCCGCCTTCCGCGAACATCCGATCGATACGCATCGGTTTGATGGTGATCATCAGCAGATTGCGACGCTGCTGAAGCGCGTTCGTCTCGCCCGCGGGGAGCGGGCGCGAAGCGACGCATTCCAACGCTGTAAGAAAGCGCTGCGGGCACATGATGCGTCCGAAGCGATCGTCGCCGTGTCGAGGAGCAGCACCGCCGATGTAGCTTCGTCGATGCTATATCGCGGTGCCGATCCGACGACGGTGCTGACGAACGTGGTTGTCCGTGAACTCGATGCGTGGCCGAAGGCGGACGCCGGTTGGCTCGCGCGTTTCTCCGACCTCGAATCCGTCTTTGCGATGCACGTTGCCGAGCAAGGCCGCGCGGACCACGCGTAGGAGCGCGGCCGTTTAGGCCGGCATCGCGTCGATGTCGGCGCGGTTGAAGAAGCGGCCGTGTGCGATGGCTGTGGTGAACTTCGACGTCGCACCGTTCTGCGCCGAGGCGGCATTGCCGACGATGACGCCGAGTGTCTGGGCGGTCGCCGGATCGCCGCTGTGAATCCCCGCCGTTTCCAAGAGCGCAACGCCGTCGCCGAAGGCGCAGATCGGCTTGGCGTGCTTGTACTGTTCGCGAACGAACAGGAGTGCCGCACCCGATTGCGCTAGCGCTTTCACGCTCTGCACGCCGCCCGCGATGAAGACCGCATCCCAAAGCACGGACGGTTCTGCGACGATCCGGTAGTCGACCGCGAGTGTCCCGCCGCCCGCACCATTGAGCGGCCGCAGCTTCATCGACAAGACGGCGACCTTGGCTCCCTGCGCCTGCAGTGCTTTGCCGACGGTCTCGACATCCGCGATGTTGACGCCGTCGGCGGCTAAAATGGCGACTTTCCGCGTCGCGATCGACGGCTTCTTCGGCGAATTCAAGAGGCTCAGCGATGGCGACGGGTGCACGGAACGCTTGCGCGTGCCGTTGTCGACGCCGGCGCTTGGATCGGCCGTGATCCCAAAGACATCGGCGACACGCTGAGCCAGCGTCATGTCGACTAGGGCGAGATTGCCGATCATGCGCTCACGAACTTCGCGCACTTGCACTTTTGCGAGTTCGAAGCCGAACGCATCGACGATGTGGTCCTGCTCCGGTTTCGTCTGACTCTCCCAGAAGAGCAACGCCTGCGTGAAGTGGTCCTTGAACGAGTCACTGCGCACACGCCGTTTCGGGCCGGTGAGCCGTTCCGGATAGGTCTCGAAGCCGCCGTGCTCGTGCATGACTTCGTGCGGCGAATTGCCGTTGATCGAGTTGGGGCTATACGCGACGCGGCCGACGTCGATCGGCCGACGGAATTTCGCGTCGCGTTGATTGTTCGAGAAGGGGCATACGGGGCGATTGATCGGGATGTCGTTGAAGTTAGGACTTCCCAAACGCGACAACTGCGTGTCGAGATAGGAGAATGTACGACCTTGCAGCAGCGGGTCATCGGAAAAATCGATCCCCGGCACGAGGTGCGTCGTGCAAAACGCGACCTGCTCCGTCTCCGCGAAATAATTATCCACGTTACGGTTAAGCGTCATCCTTCCGACGCGCTGCACCGGAACGAGCTCTTCAGGAATGAGTTTCGTTGGATCGAGAACGTCGAAATCGAATCTCTCGGCCTGCGCTTCATCGAAAATTTGCAAACCGAGTTCCCACTCCGGAAAGGCTCCGTCCGAGATCGCATCCCAGAGATCGCGCCGGTTGAAATCGGGATCGCGACCGGCAATTTTTTGCGCCTCGTCAAATACGAGTGAGTGCACGCCGAGCAGCGGCTTCCAATGCCACTTGACGAAATGCGACGCACCGCTTGCGTTGATCAAGCGAAACGTGTGAACGCCGAAGCCTTCCATCATCCGGTACGAGCGCGGGATCGCGCGATCCGACATCAGCCACATCATCATGTGCGTTGATTCCGGCGTCAGCGAGACGAAGTCGTAGAGCGTGTCGTGCGCCGACGATGCTTGCGGGATCTCACGGTCTGGTTCCGGTTTCACCGCATGGATGAAATCGGGGAACTTGATCGCGTCCTGAATAAAAAAAACCGGCATGTTATTGCCGACGAGATCGAAGTTGCCTTCCTGTGTGTAGAACTTTACCGCGAACCCGCGAACGTCGCGCGCGGTGTCGGCGGAGCCGCGCGATCCGCCCACCGTCGAGAAGCGCACGAACACCGGGGTCTTGGCGTTCGGGTCGTTCAGAAATTGCGCCGACGAATATTGGCCGAGCGATTTGTAGACTTGAAAAAAACCGTGCGCCCCGGCGCCGCGCGCGTGGACCACGCGCTCCGGGATGCGCTCGTGATCGAAGTGCGTGATCTTCTCGCGCAGGAACGCGTCTTCCAGCAGCGTGGAGCCGCGCTGTCCGACGCGCAGTGAGTTTTGATCGTCGGCGATCTTGACGCCGGTGTTGCTGGTGAACGCATTGCCGTTCGACCGCGCGCGGTCCGCGTTGAGGGCAACGATTTTCACCGTGGTATCGTCGGGATGCGGACCGCGCACGTTGCTGTGCGGTGGAAGGATCGCGTCTTTGTCCATGGAGTCCTCGTTCTCTTGATGCTCGGTCGTCGGTTGCCCGATACTCGATCTGCTTGCTGGTCTTCGTTGCTCGCCGATACAGCGGGCTCAGGGCTCTGCGACGGTACGGTAAAGCGATCGGTGCCGCGCTTCAGACCGTCGCGTTTGCGCGCGTCGATCGACGTACGGCATCGATCGCCCCCGACGGAGCAGAGCGTCGGGCATCGCGCGCACGGACGATGGTAAGAAGCGCTATGCTATGGTACGAAGATTCTGAAGAGCCGTCGGTGCGTTTTGTACCATGCGGGATGCACCGGTCGTGTAGCTCAATACCCGTCGAGACGTTGCCGCGTCGCCGGATGAAGGCCGAGCGGTCGAATGGCGTTGCGTCGTTGCGCAGTCGGCCGCGACCGTCGGCCTTTGAGGAGGAAGGTTCTTGAGCAGAACGGACGACTCGGGCAACCAATTTCTGAACGCACTCTCACCAGCGGTTCGCGCCAGCGCCCTGAGCGGTGCCCTCACCCGCAAATTTCGCCCAAAGGAAACGATCGCGTTGCGCGGCGATGGCTACGACTTCGTGCATTTTCCGCTGACGGGCGCGATCTCCGAGATCGAACAGGGTGCCGATGGGGGGTCGGCGGAGGTCACGCTCGTGGGCTTCGAGGGCTGCAGCGGCGTGGAAGCGCTAATGGACGCGACGGCTCATCCGTTTCACCGCGCGCCTCAGGTACCGACGACGGCGATCCTTATCAAGGCATCGCATCTTATTGCGATACGCGACCGCTCGGAGGAACTCCACGCCCTCGTGCACCGCTACGTTGCGGCGCGTTTGCGCGGCGGCGGCATCAGCATCGGGTGTTACGCCCGACATCCGGTCGTCGCGCGGCTCGCCCGGTGGCTCCTGCGCATGAACGATCGGATGATCGACGGTGTGTTCGACGTGACGCACGACGCGATCGCCCTGATGCTCGGCGTGCGCCGTCCAAGCGTGACGCGCGCCATCGAGGAACTCGCCGCCTGCGGAGCGATCGCCAGCGGACGCAGCAATGTCCGGATCGTCGATCGCGCGATCCTCGAGCAACGAACCTGCAGCTGCTACCCCGAGGCCCGCGACCTCTTCGCCGAACTCTATGGGAAGGTGCCGAAAAGCAGCGAGATATCGTAGGAGCTCCACGCTTTACAGCGGACGTACCGCCCGGGTCGGACTCGACCAACCGCGATTTGTGTTCACGACGGTCACATACGCAAAGCGCTGACAGAGGCCTTGGGCCAAGTCTCTCAACAGTCGCGCCTAGCGATACATCTGTGCGCATGCGTGCGGCGTGTCGCCGCTTCATGGACGAGATTGTGGTCAGTCCGTCTCCCCGACGGTGGCATTTTTGAGGACATCAGCTTTGGTATCGCGCTTGGTGAACTGCGAAGCGCGATGGGGCCACACAATGCGGCCATTGCCGTGGCGTTTAATTTTGACGTGGAGGACGAACTCGCGAGGATGTTACCCCCACGTGATGATCGGCAATGAACACGTAGCGAAACGTTGCTGCATCGTGCTTCGTGTCCCTTTTGACGCCAGGATCATATATCTCGCGCGCAGCTCGTCATGAGGTCGTCCGCACGGTCCTTCGTAGGACGCCACGACCCATCATGACTCCCGAAGCGATCTCTTCGCCAGCCGCAGGTCTAGTGAGCGGGTGCGGCGGCTCCGGCGGGCGAGGTGGTCGCTCCGCCGAACGCGATCCGGGCGCGCGCGAGGACGCGGTCGCACGGCTGGTCGCGGTACACGACGCAGATGATCCGGTCGACCTTCGTCTTCGTCGGGTCGACGCCGAACCGGTCGCGCAGGATCGACCCCGCCGCAAGATGGATCTGCTCGAAGGTCTTGTCATCGCCGCGGTGCCGCGCATCCTCGGAGATGCTCACGAGAGACTCCGCCATGATGGCGAACGTGTCGAAGAGATCTTGCTTCGAGCCGTCCGGCCAGGAGCCACTCTTCTGCTGGTTCGAGAGCGAGAGCCCGGCGAGCGCGCGCAGGATGCGATAGCTCGTCGCATCCGACGGCTGGTCCGCGTCGAACGAGTAGTAGGATTGTGCCACGAGCAACGCTTCGGCCGACGAGATGTCGACCATGCGTTCCCGGTTCGGCGACCCGATCGCCGTCGCGAAGGCTTCGAGTTCGTTATCGAAGTAGGTCGCGATCGCCGCGCGATTCGCGCTCGGATGGTCGCGCAGGTACAGGTCGGCGAGCTTCCCCGGAACGTGCGATCCCTGATAACGCTTGAACGTGACGAGACGCCGCACTTTGCCTTCGACCGCCGTCGCCTGCTGCGGCGACTTCACGCGGACGGACTCGGCGAGTTGCGGGCCGTACCGGCCGAGCGCGACGTTCGCGCCCGTCGCATAGGCATTCGCGAGATTCACGATATCCGAGGCCGTCATGCCGGTCGGCGCCGGCACGCCGATGCCGGCCGCCGTCGCCCGGAGCGGTCCGAACGAACACGAGAACGCGACCGCCGCGAACGCCGACACGACGGCTGCGAGCCTTCGATGAATCAAGAGGTCCTCCAGGCGTCGATGGCAGGCCCTCAGCCGGGTGCGGTCGCGGCGTGCGCGACGGTCGCTCCGTTGCCGTTCGACCGGTTTCCTTGCGAGGAAGCGAGGGCCTCCGCGAAGGCGACGAAGCCGCGGACCGGAGCGCCGGTCGGACCCTTCGCGAGATATGGCGTCTCGCGATCGGTGTAGGCCGTGCCGGCGACGTCGAGGTGGATCCACGGGAGGTCGGCGACGAAGGCTTTGAGGAACGCCGCCGCCGTGAGGCCGCCGGCGGGGCGGCCCGTCGAATTGCGCAGGTCCGCGATCTCGCTCTTGACCGTCGTCGTGTATTCGTCGTAGAGCGGCAGTTGCCAGTAGCGCTCGCCCGATTCGTTCGCGACCTTGATGAACTGCTGGGCGAAGGCGTCGTCGTTGCCGATCGTGCCGGTCGCTTCGTGGCCGAGCGCGACGACCATCGCGCCCGTCAGCGTCGCCGCATCGATGATGCGCGTCGCGCCGAGCTCGCGCGCGTAACAGAGGGCGTCGGCAAGAATCAATCGGCCCTCGGCGTCCGTGTTGATCACCTCGATCGTCTTGCCGTTCATCGCTCTCAGCACGTCGCCCGGTTTCATCGCGCGTGGCCCTGGCAGATTCTCACTCGACGGCACGATCCCGATCACGTTGATCTTCGGCTTCAGCTGCGCGATCGCCGACATCGCGGCGATCACGGCCGCGCCGCCCGACATGTCGTACTTCATCTCGTGCATGTTGTCGGCGGGCTTGATCGAGATGCCGCCGCTGTCGAACGTCAGCCCCTTGCCGACGAGGGCGAGCTTCTCCGTGCTCGCGGGGTCGCCGGTATAGGTCATCACGGAGAGCGTCGCGGGTTCGTCGCTACCGCGCGAGACGCCGAGCAGCGAGCCCATGCCCTTCGCGAGCATGCGCGCTTCGTCCAGGACGTCGACCTCGAGGCCGAACTGCTTGCCGAGCTCGGTCGCGCGCGCCGCCATATGCGTCGGCGTCATGTCGTTTGCGGGCGTGAGGGCCATGATGCGGGCGGCGTTCACGGCTTCGCCGATCACGCGACCGCGTTCGACGCCCGTCGCGAGCGCCGCGCGGTCGAAGCTCTGCGCTCCCGCGGCATCCAGCACGTGCACGGTCGCGACCTCGATCGGCTTCTCCGGCTCCGTGCGATAGGTCGTGGCGTCGATCGAGCCCATGAGCGCGCCTTCGACGACCATCGTCGCGGCGTCGCGCGCGACGGAGAGCGCCTCGGCCGGGAGCGCGAAGGCGATCGACGTCACCTTGCGTTTGCCGAGGTAACGCAGCGCGGTGCCGGCGTACCGGGCGAGCGAGGCGACCTCGAATCTGGCGCGGTCGCCGAGACCGACGACGAGCACGCGGCTCGTCTTCAGCGTCGTGCTGCGGATCAGGCCGTGCTCGCCGGCTTTGCCGGTGATCTCGCCGCTCGCGAGGAGCTCCGCGATCGCTCCGCCGAGCTCGCGGTCGACCGTCTCCGTCGCCCCGCCCAGCGTCCCGTCCGCGAAGACCGGCACGACGAGCGCTCCGACGTCGAGGGAGGCCGCGGTGCCGGACGAGACGTGGAATTGCATGAAAACCTTTCGACGAGTTGAACTCGGGGGCGGGTGACGAATCCGGAAAAGGTTGGTGATTCCGCGGAGACGCCCCTGCGACACGGATCCGACGCCTACGCCCGGGCCGGCGTCGACATCGCGGCCGGCAACGCCGCGGTCGCGCGGTACCGGGAGGTCACGGCGGCCTGGCGTCATCCCTCGCAGCTCGGCGCGATCGGCGGCTTCAGCGGGCTCTTCGCAATGCCGGGCGACGAGTCGTCGGCGCTCGTCGCCTCGACCGACGGCGTCGGCACGAAGATCCTGATCGCAGCGGAGCTGCGCCGGTACGACGGCGTCGGGCGCGATCTCGTCAATCACTGCGTCAACGACATCCTCGTCGTCAACGCGAAGCCGCTCTTCTTTCTCGACTATCTCGCCGTCGGGCGGCTCGATCCCGAGGTCGCGGCCGCAATCGTCGCGGGCGTCCAGGCGGCCTGCCGCGCGAACGACTGTGCTCTGCTCGGCGGCGAGACGGCCGAGATGCCCGGCGTCTACGCGCCCGAGCACTTCGATCTCGCGGGCACGATCGTCGGCATGGTCGAGCGCGCGCGGGTGCCGGAGCCGGAGCGCGTGCGCCCGGGCGACGCAATCGTCGGCCTGCCGGCCCTGGGATTGCACACGAACGGCTACAGCCTCGCCCGCGCGCTCGTTCCGCGGAGCGAGTGGCAGACGACGGTGCCGGAGAGCGACGTTCGCTTCGCCGATGCGCTGCTCGCGGAGCACCCGTCGTACGCGCGCGAGGTGCGCGCGATCCGGGCGGTCGCGCAGATCAAGGTGATGGCGCACATCACGGGCGGCGGGCTGCGCGAGAACGTCGTCCGGACGCTGCCGGCGTCGTGCAAGGCGATCTTCGAACAGGCGCGCTGGAGCGTGCCGCCGCTGATGCGCGAACTCGTGCGGCGTGGCGGCCTCTCGGTCGAGGAGCGCTACACGACGCTGAACATGGGCATCGGCTACACGCTGATCGTGCCGACGAGCGACGTCGAGGCGGCGCTCGCGGCGGCGCCCGGCGGGCGCGTGATCGGCTGGGTCGAGCAGCGCCGCGCCGGCGACGCGCCGGTCGTCGTGCACGCAGAGCGCGGAGCGTAGCGCTGCTCCGAGCGAAGAATCTCCTCGTCGATCTGGACGATCCGCGCTTCGAGGCGATGGCCGTCCACGAGGCGCTGGAAGCGGTCGACGCGCTCGGCGTCGTGCCGATCCGCGACCACCGCGCGAACGAGCCGCTCCTCGGCTGGGTCGACGCGACCTTCGGCGGCGTCGCCTCCTCAGAGGTGGCGGCGGGCGGCGTCTGGGTCTTCGAACGCGCCGGCCACCGGATCGGCCTCGCGTCGTACGACCTCCGTGGGCTCGCCTATCACTGGCTCCGCTTCTGGAACGCGCGGTCCGGGATCGCGACGCTCGGCCCCTTCGGGCTCATCGACGGCGACGGACGCGTCGTCCCGGGACGTTCCGCGGATGAGCGGCTGATCGAGCGCGCGCTCCTCCACGCGGCGCTCGCGTCCGTACGCGAGCGGGGGTACCGCCAGGCCGTCGTACCGGTCGTGACGGATCCCGAGCGTCTCGCGTTCTACGAGCGCGAAGCGGGGGCGCGCTTCGTCGAATCGGTCGACCTCGGCCGCGGCGGCCGGCGCTTCCGGACGACCGTCCTCGCGAGCGGCAACGGCTCGAACTTCGAGGCGGTCGCGCACGCGGCGGCCGAGGGCGCGCTGCCGCTCGATCTCGTGCGGCTCGTCGTCAATCGCCCGGCCGCCGTCGCCCGCGACCGCGCGCGGCGGCTCGGCGTTCCCGAGGAAGTCGTCGCCTGGGCGCGCGGGAGCGAGAGCCGCGAGCGGTTCGACGAGCGCGTGACCGGGGTGGTCGCGGCGACCGAGCCCGATCTCGTGCTGATGCTCGGCTGGATGCACGTCATGCCGGCGACGTTCGTCGCGCGCTTCCCGCAGATCGCGAACCTGCATCCGGCCTTTCTGCCGCTCGATCCGGCCGCCGATCGCGTCACGATGCCGGACGGGACGTCGATCGCCGCCTTCCGCGGCGCGCATGCCGTCGACGACGCGCTCGCCGCGGGCGCGCCTTGGTTCGGGGCGACGCTCCACCGGGTCGGGGTCGCGGTCGACCGCGGGGCCGTTCTCGCGCGCGCGCCGTTGCCGCTCGGAGCCGGCCGTTCGCGCGAAGCGCTGGAGGCGGAGCTGCACGCAGCCGAGCGCCGGACGCTCCTCGCCGGACTGAACCGCTGGGCCTGCGAGATGCCCTGATGAACGAAAGCTATCCACACCGTCCACAAGCGTCGTCTGCGAAAGTGTGGATAGAACATCCGATCTCTTAAGCCCTTAACGTTCGCTCGCACCGGCGAACGAGCGTTGCGGCGCGAATGGCAAATTCGGGTTTGCCGAGACGGTCAGGGGATCGACACGGCCCGCGACGCCGCGCCGGTCGGCGGCAGCCGCGATCATCGCCGCGTTATCGGTGCAGTAGCGCAGATGCGGAATACGCGTCGGGACGCCGCGCGAGCGGCCCCAGGCCTCGAAGGCCACGCGGAGCGCCGAGTTCGCCGCGACGCCGCCCGAGAGGATCGCCTCGGCGTACGGCGCGCGCGTGGCGGCGCGGTCGAGCCGGTCGATCAGGACGTCGACGACGGCGGCCTGGAACGAGGCCGCAACGTCCTCGCGCCGCGCCGCCTTGCCCACGGGCTTCTCGAGAAAGTACCGCACGGAGGTCTTGAGGCCGGAGAAGGAGAGGTCGAGCTCATCGCCCTCCGCGCGGTGGCGCGGAAAGCGGATCGCCTTCGGATCGCCCGAGGCCGCGAGACGGTCGAGCTCCGGGCCGCCGGGGAACGGCAGGCCGAGGAGGCGCGCCGTCTTGTCGTACGCCTCGCCCGCCGCATCGTCGCGCGTGCGGCCGACGACCGTCATCGCCTCCGGCGAGTCGACGTGGACGAGCTGTGAGTGACCGCCCGAGACGAGCAGCGCGAGGAACGGATAGCACGGCTCCGCCGGAACCGCGAGGTCGAGATAGGCGGCGAAGAGATGGCCGTGCAGGTGGTTGACGCCGAAGAGCGGCAGGCCGCTCGCGAACGCGAGGGCCTTCGCCGAGGCGACACCGATCGCGAGGCTGCCGACGAGGCCGGGCCCGACCGTGACGGCGATACCGTCGAGCTCGGAGAGACGGAGCTCCGCGCGACCGAGGGCGTCGTCGACGGCCGCGGTCAACAGCACGAGATGCTGGCGGCTCGCGAGCTCCGGGACGATACCGCCGAACTTCGCATGGAAGGCGTCCTGATTCGTCGAGACGTTCGCGAGCACGGTCGCGCCGTCGCGCACGATCGCCGTCGCCGTGTCGTCGCATGAAGTCTCGATGCCGAGGAGGCGCATGGGCGTCATGACCCGCGGTGCCGCGCGGCGTTTTCGCGCGGCGGTGCGGAGCGCCGTCCTAGCGAACGCGTCGATTCGATGAGGAGCTTCCCGATCGACACGCTGTCGGATTTCGTCCCAGCGCTCGTGGGCTTCGCGATCGGCTTCGCGATCGAGCGCCTGGCGTTGCCGCGACTCTCGCATGAAGCGGAGCGGCGCGGATGGCGCACGCTCGGCGCCGTCATCGCGGCGCTCGGCGGCAACGCCCTCATCGTCTGGGCGACCGTGCCGGGCCTCTCGAGCGTCCTCGTCGAGCTGCCGCACGACCGCTCGATCGCAAACGACCAGCACGCGCTCGCCGTCCTCTCGATCTTCGCCGCCGTCGTCGTGCTCGCGCGGCTCGCCGGAACGGCGGTCGACGAGTTGATGCGCCGCACGCCGCTGCCCTCGGCGACGCTCTTCCGCAGCATCGCGAGCGGCCTCGTCTACGTGGTCGGCTCGCTCGTCGCGCTCGAATCGATCGGCATCTCGATCGTGCCGCTCCTCGAGACCCTCGGCGTCGGCGGTCTCGCCGTCGCGCTCGCCCTGCGCGACACGCTCGCGAACCTCTTTGCCGGGCTGCAGATCATCGCGTCGCGTCAGGTGCGGCCGGGCGACTTCGTCAAGATCGACGCGGTCGAAGGGATGGTCGCGGACGTGACGTGGCGCAACACGACGGTCCGCGATCTCGCAAACGCCCTCGTCATCGTGCCGAACGAGAAGCTCGCAAGCGCCATCGTCACCAATTATTCGCTACGCGAGAAGACGCTCGTCGTCGAGATCCAGATCGGCGTCGCCTACGAAAGCGACCTCGACCGCGTCGAACGGATCGCCCTCGACGTCGCGTACGACGTCGTGCCGAGGATCGGCGACGCGGCCGCCCCGTACGTCCGCTTTCGGCGCTTCGGCGATAGCAAGATCGAGCTGTCCGTCTTCTTCATGATCTCGGCCTACTCGGATCAGTTCGCACTACGGAGCGACTATCTCAAAGCGCTGCAGGCGCGCTACCGCAAGGAGGGTGTCGCGATGGTGCCGTTCGCCTCGCCCTCCGCGCCCGTGCCGCTGAAAAAAGCGCAGGGCGGCACGCGCACGCTCTACGACGGCTAGGGCAGACCGGGTTAGGCGCGCTTCCGCGCGCACCGGAAGACGCCATTTCGGGCGGACGAAGTGGCACGTGTAGCCGGCCGGAAACTTCTCGAGGTAGTCCTGATGTTCGGGCTCCGCTTCCCAAAACGCGCCCGCCGGCGCCACTTCCGTCGTTACCCGGCCCGGCCACAGCTTCGAGGCATCGACGTCGGCGATCGTGTCGAGCGCGACCCGTCGCTGCTCGTCGCTCGTGTAATAGATGCCGGAGCGATAGCTCGACCCGCGGTCGTTGCCTTGCCGGTTCGGCGTCGACGGATCGTGAATCTGGAAGAAGAACTCGAGCAGCTGACGGTAGCTGATCTTCGCCGGATCGAAGACGATCTCGACGGCTTCCGCGTGGCTGCCGTGCTTGCGATAGGTCGCGTTCGGAACATCGCCGCCGGAGTACCCGGCGCGCGTCGCGAGAACGCCGGGTTGGCGCCGAAGCAGATCTTGCACGCCCCAGAAGCAGCCGCCCGCGAGGATCGCGCGTTCGGTCGTAGTCGCCCGTTCGTTGCTCATAGACCGCTCAAGACCCGTCATCCCGGCTACCGAGTTGCGCCCCTCAGGCCGCTGGGGAGGCGAACGAGATGATCTCGTGCTTTTCGCGCAGGTTCGTCCACCAAGACTTGCCATCGAACGCGAGGCCGCGCGCGTCGGCCGAGATTCCGGCGATCGGCGCGAATGCGGCCGCGGAACCCGCGAGATCGAGCGATCCGAACTGCAGGACGTCGAACTCGTCGTCGGCTGCGATCATGGACGCCCCGCCCGCGCCGAACGCGAATCCGGCGCAGCGCGTCCCGAGCGTGATCTCGCGCGAGACCGAGCCCGAGCGGTCGAGCTTGACGATCTTGCCGAACGTCGCTTGCACGAGGTACAGCGCCGTGCCGTCAGATGCGAGGTTGGATCCCGTTCGCTCCGGGCACGCCGCCCCGCTCGACGGATCGAACGTCGTCCCGGGCACGTAGCGGTACAGATACCGGTCATCATCCTCGCCGATCGAGACGACGACGTGCAGCGCGCCGTCGAACGACGCGAGTCCGAACGGTTCTCCGGGTATCGCGACCTCCTCCCGCACCGACCACGTCAGCGGATCGATCGCGTAGAGCCGCGAGCGCTCACGGCTGCCGATCCACAGCGTTCCTCGGTGGAACGCGACCGGTTGCGGACGTCCACCGGGAGACGCGTGGCGGCTGAGTTCTCTCACATCGTTCATGGCCGGGCGTTTTCCGCGGCCGGTGGAGGCACTCTTCCTAGCGAACAGCGACGAGACCGACACGTCGGAGGAGGGTCGCTCTCATCAACACCTTTGGACCGGAATCCACGGCCGACGAGGTGCTGGAAGGCATCGACCTCAGCGGCAAGCGCATCCTCGTCACGGGGGTATCGGCGGGGATCGGCGTCGAGACGGCGCGCTCGCTCGCCGCGCATGGTGCAGACGTCGTCGGCACGGCGCGCAACCCGGAGAAGGCTCGCGCCACGACGGCGGACGTTCGCGACCAGGCCGTCCGCGGGGGCGGCCTCGAGATCGTCGAGCTCGACCTCGCGTCCCTCGCGAGCGTACGAGCCTGCGCCGATCGGCTCGTGAGAGACGGGCGCCGGATCGACGTCGTGATCGCGAGCGCCGGCGTGATGGCTTGTCCGAAGGGCGTGACGATCGATGGTTTCGAGACGCAGTTCGGCACGAATCACCTAGGCCATTTCGTGTTCATCAATCGTATCGCTTCGTTGTTCGCTCCCGGAGGGCGACTCGTCATGGTGTCGTCCGCGGGCCACCGTTCGGCCGATATCGATCTCGAAGATCCCAATTTCGAGCGGACTCCGTACGACGAATTCGCGGCCTACCGTCGCTCCAAGACGGCGAACGTGCTCTTCGCCGTCGCGTTCGACCGGCGCTACCAGCCGAAGGGTATCCGCGCGACGGCCGTTCATCCGGGCGCCGTCCTGACCGAGACGACGCAGCGGCTTACCCGGGGAAACGAAGCCGCCGCGGCGGCGTTCGCGTGAAGACCGTCGCGCAAGGAGCGGCGACATCGGTGTGGGCCGGGATCGCCGCCGCGCCGGCAGTGGTCGGCGGCCGCTACTTCGAGGACTGCCACGTCGCCGACATCGTCGATCGTGACGGCATCGGATTCGGCGTGCGACCCTATGCGCTCGACGCCGAGCGGGCGAAGGCCCTTTGGGCAAAGAGCGAGGAGATGGCCCAAGAGCGGTTTTGATCGTCGATCGTCCACCTTCGAAGGCGCGCTAGCGTTGGACGACGTTCAGCTTTCCGGCGATGCGGAGCGAGAGCGCGCTCGAGCGGGCTTGGAGCGCGTTCACCGAGAGCGTGAGCGTGCGGCCTTCGAGTGCGACCGGAAAAGCGAGCGGCTGCGTCGGACGTAACGGCATATTGCCATACCGCGCCATCAGTTGCCGCGCGAGGGCGGGCGCACCGACGTGCATGCCGACGTTGTTCGCAAGGCAGCCGAAGTCGACGAAACTGCAGTTCTTGTCATGCGGCACGACGTCGATCCGGCGCAGCGTCAGATCGCCCGTTCCGGCGTATTCGCCCGTGATCGTGCCGCTCACTCCCGAGACGGAGTCGACCGCCTCGCCGCTCGCGCGGATGTCGCCGGCGATGCCGGCTTCGCGCACGTCGCGGATGGTCACGACGTTACTCTGCGTCCGGTAGACTTCGACCGGCGTCGCGAACGCCTCGGCGAGCGTCCGGCCGAGGAACGGGTGCGTCGCCGCGACGACGGCCTCGGTGCCGGCCGGTACGGCGAGCGACGCGTCGGCTTCCAGGGAGTCCCAGGCGGCGCGGGCGTCCGCTTCGCGGGCGTCGCGCATCAAGAGCACGACGATCCGGTGGTCTTCGAACTTCGGGACCGCCGCGAGCGCGAACGTCTTGCCGGAGAACTCGAGGGCGAGCAGCCGCCGCGTGTCGAGCGTGAAGAGCGGTGCCGCCATGAGCGTCGCGCGCAGGTGCGCGGCGTCGGGTGCGGGAGCGGCCGGCGTGCCGCTCGCGAGCGCCGTGTCGGCGACCGCGCCGCGGAGGGTATCGGCGCTCCAGCCGACGCGGATGCGGACGGCGGCACGCCACGCCGGCACGCCGGCCGCAGCAGCGCTCGCGACGGCCGGCAACGCCGACGTGCAGGCGACGGCCGGAACGGCGCTCGCAGGCGCACCGTCCGGGGCCGCGATGCCGACGAGGTCGACGTCGTGTTCGCCCGTCGCGGGGCAGAGCGAAACGCCCGAGAGCGTGACGCCCGTACCGTCGACGACGAAGCGCAGCGGCAAGAGCGACTGCGCGATGCGCGCGAGCGCGACGTCCGTGAAGATCGCGAGCGCATCGACGCCGGTCGCCTGCGCGGTCGCGGCGGGCGGCGCGGGCGCGACGCTCGCGAGCAGCAGGGCGAGGCCGCTCGCGACGATCCGCCCCCTCATGAGTCCGAACCGCCGACGGCCATACGCGACGGGACGGCGCGTCCGGCTTCGTAGTCCGCGACCGTGTGCCGTTCGGGATAGCCGATCCTCATCAGGGCGCTCGCATCGTACGCATCGACGATCAGATCGCGGAGGGCGCTCGCGCCGTCGGCGAGCCGGCCGATCGTGAACGCGGCGCCGCCGACGTCTTTCGATGTGAACGCGCCCCGTTTCTCGAGCTCGTAGAACGGCACGACGTGCGCGTTCGTCGCGGCGAGATAGGTCGGCACGTAGGATTCGATCGTGCAGCGGCACTCGACGAGCGGCGACATCGCGCGTTCGACCTGCGGCAGCGTCGCGACGTCGCGCACATAGGCCGTCTCGAAATTCGCGTGGGTCTCGTGCGAGGTCGTGTAGCCGTTCGGATTCGGTCCGTCGCCCCAGCCGTTATAGTGAATCGAGACGTGAAGCGGCTGGCTCGCGTCGCCGACGAAGTGGCTCCAATAGCCGACGTCGCGGATCGTCAGCGCCTCGCGCCGCGACCGGTCGGTCGAGAACCACGCGCGGTCGCCCGCTCCCGCGGCCTTCGTCTCCCCGACGACGTCCGTGCGGTAAATAGCGAAGTCTTCTGCAACCTGTTGCCAGCCGTCGATCAGCTGGTAGGGCAGGAAGCCGGCCGCATACTGGCTGCTATTTGTCGTACGGAGCGCCGTGTCGTAGTCGCGCCGCGAGAGCGGCAGCGCCTCGAGGTCGACCGCGCCCGCGATCTTGCCGTCGTCGCCGAGGTCGACGTAGTGGCCGGGATCGCGGTCGAAGTCGTGCGTCTTTCCCGCGCCCTTCGAGCGGTCGGCCTCGGTGCCGAGCGCCTCGATCGCCTTCGCCGCGTCGGGCGTGCGCAGAAACGCCGGGATCTTCAGCGGCAGCGCGTCGACGGCGGCGCGCGAGATCAGATGATGGCCGAGCGATCCCCACGCGAGGGCGCTCGCCGGCCGCACGAGGGCGAGCGACGCTGCGACGACGATCGTGCAGGCGATGCGTCGCTCGGAGCGGGCGCTCACGAGCGAGCCTCCAGCCGCGCGCGGAGTTCGTCCGCGAAGGCGGCGACGAGCACCGGTGGACGCTTCGCTTCGTTACCGCGTTCGTTCGGCGAGACCGTGCCGTCCGCGACTTCGCCTTTGCCGACGACCGCGATGTACGGCACCTTCTGCATCTTCCAGTGCCGGATTTTGAAGCCGAGCTTCTCGTTCGAGGCATCGACCTCGACCCGGAAACCCTCGCGCCGCAGGCGGTCGCGCACGTCGCAAGCGTACTCCAGCTGATGCTCCGAGATCGGCGCGATCACCGTCTGCACGGGCGCGAGCCAGACCGGAAAATTGCCGCCGAAGTGCTCGATCAGCACGCCGAAGAACCGCTCCATCGAGCCCGCGAGCGCGCGGTGGATCATGACGGGCACGTGGTCCGCACCGTCCGCGCCGCGGTACTTCAGATCGAAGCGCTGCGGCAGGACGAAGTCGACTTGGACGGTCCCGAGTTGCCACGTGCGGCCGATCGCGTCGTGCAGGTTGATGTCGAGCTTCGGTCCGTAGAAGGCGCCGCCGTCTTCATCGACCGTGTAGGCGAGACCGCGCGATGCGAGCGCGGCGCGGATCGCGTCTTCGGCGATCGCGTCCGTCGGAGCGCGGAGCGCGGCTTCGCGCCGTGACAACACGTATTCGAAGCCGCCGAAGCCGAAGGCGTCCATCAGCCGCAGCGCTTCGTCGACCGTCTGTTCGAACTCGTGCTGCAGTTGCTCCGCCGTGCAGAAGAGGTGGGCGTCGTCCTGCGTGAAGCCGCGAACGCGCGTCAGACCTAGCAGCGTTCCGCTGCGTTCGAACCGGTAGACCGTCCCGAACTCGGCGTAGCGCAGCGGCAGATCGCGGTAGGAGCGCGGTTCGCTGCGATAGATCAGAATGTGTCCCGGGCAGTTCATCGGCTTCAGGCGGAAGCGCTGGCCCTCGACGTCGATTGGCCCGAACATGCCATGCGCGTAGTTCTCGAGATGCCCCGAGACCTCGAACAGCTTCTCGCTGAGGACGTGCGGCGTATAGACGGTCTGGTAGCCGCGTTCCGAGAGTCCCGTGCGGATGAACGATTCGACGATGCCGCGGACGATCGCACCCTTCGGATGCCAGAACGCGAGGCCGCCGCCGGCGTCCTCTTCGAGTGAGAAGAGGCCGAGCTCGGCGCCGAGCTTGCGGTGGTCGCGTTTCGCCGCCTCTTCGAGAAAGCGCAGGTATGCCTCGAGCTCCGCCGGTTCCGGGAAGGCCGTGCCGTAGATGCGTTGCAGCATCGGGTTGTGCTCGTCGCCGCGCCAGTACGCGCCCGCGACGCTCGTCAATTTGAGCGCCTTGATCTCGCCCGTGCGGTGCGCGTGCCCGCCGCGGCAGAGATCGGTGAAGTCGCCGATCGTGTAGAGCGTGACGGCCTCTCCGTCGGGAATCCCGCGCGCGAGCTCGACCTTGTAGGGATTGTCGCGGAAGCGTTCGAGGGCGTTCTCGCGCGTGACGGTCTCGCCCGTCATCTCGTAATTCGCCGCGACGATCTCGCGCATACGCGCCTCGAGCGTCGCGAGATCCTCGGACGTGAACGGCCGCTCGCGATCGAAGTCGTAGTAGAAGCCGCTGTCGATCGCGGGGCCGATCGTCGGCTTCGCCTCCGGAAAGAGATCCTGCACGGCGTACGCGAGCACGTGGGCCGCCGTGTGACGGAGCTCCGCGAGCGTCGTCGTCTCCGTCATGCGCCCGTGCGTTCGTGCGTGCGAGATCCCATTCCGGCGAAGTACGACCGCGCGCGACCGCCTTCCGCCCGCATGCGGCATGACGAGCGAGCCCGAGCGTGCAACGACGCCGTATGATCGATACGACGTACGCGCTCGCCGGGCGCTCCATCTCGCGGCTCGGTTACGGAGCGATGCGGCTCTGCGGCCAGGGCGTCTTCGGGCCGCCCGCCGACGAATCGAACGCCCTCGCCGTGCTGCGGCGCGCGATCGAACTCGGCGTGCAGTTCGTCGATACTTCGGATGCCTACGGTCCGGAGGTCAGCGAGCGGCAGATCGACGAGGCGCTCGCGCCGTACGCGGACGACGTCGTGATCGCGACCAAAGGCGGTCTCGAGCGTCCGGGACCCTCGCGCTGGACGCCGAACGGCGCGCCCGCGAATCTGCGTGCCGCCTGCGAGGGCAGTCTGCAGCGGCTCGGCGTCGAGGCGATCGACCTCTACCAATTACACGCCGTGGACGAGCGCGTGCCGCTGGAAGAGTCCGTCGGAACGCTCGCGGCGCTCAAGACCGAGGGCAAGATCCGGCACGTCGGGCTCTCGAACGTCGATGCGGACGAACTCGCGCGCGCCCGGACGATCGTCGAGATCGCGAGCGTGCAGAATCGCTACAACATCGGTGCGCGCGACGACGATGCGCTGATCGATCTCTGCGCGCGAGAAGGTATCGCATTCTTGCCATACTTCCCAATCGAGGCGGGCGACCTCGCGAAGGCGCGGGGGCCGCTCGCGAACGTCGCGCGCGCGCACGGGGCGACGACGGCGCAGATCGCACTCGCGTGGCTGCTGCACCGGGCGCCGAACGTCGTCCCCATCCCCGGCACCTCATCGCTCGCGCATCTCGAAGAGAACGTCGCCGCGCGCGAAATCGAGCTCGCACCGGCAGAGCTGCGGTCGCTCGAGGCCGCGTAGCAGGACGCCGCGCGCGCGTCCGCAACAGGCGGGCATGCGCTCCGCACGGAGCGCGATCGCGGCGTTCGCGACCGCGCTCGCCGTCTTCGTCGCCTCCGTGCCCGCCCGGTCGGCTCCGGTGACGATCGTCGGTACGGTGTTGAAGCAATCGGCGGCGGCGACGATCGACACGTGCACGGCCGCGCTCGACGGCGAGGTGTACGTGCCCTCGATCGCCGTCTCGACGACGAAGACGATCGTCACGCAGTCCTTCGACCTGACGTTTTTCGATGCGAACGGCCGCAAGCTCGGCACGACGCGAGTGACTCCGCCGTTCTCGGCCGACATCGCGCCGGGCGGCGCGTTCGCGGCGATGCGCTGCGAGATCGCCGAGATGAAATTCGACGACGGTTCTTCGTTTTCGAACGCGCCGCGCACGGCCGACAGCCACGCGCTCGGCAACGCGCTGATCGGCATCGGCATCCTCGCGGGGATCGCGTTCCTCGCGGCGGCGCGTCAAAAGAGCGCGCCCGCTCCGGCCGATACGAGCGGCGGCTTGCCCACGGCGACGCCCTCGCCAACGTCCACGCCGACCGCGACGTCCGGCGCATCCGCGACGCCGACCGGGACCGCAACCGCGACCGCGATGCCATCCGGCGGCGCGTCCGCGACCGCTTCGCCGTCGGCGCCCGCGGGCGTCAACTCCTCGATACCGCTCGTCGTGACGCCGGCGCCCCTCCCGCCGCACGCGGCTCGGCAACTCCGGGGCGGGGATCCGTCTCTTCTCGAGGAGACCAAACCGCGATGACTTCTCCAACGATCCGTTTTTCGCAGGCCTGCTGTGCGCTAGCTAAATCAATAAGAGGATAAGCAGTGAGAGTCTGCCGTGATGAAGGAATAGCGATCCACATCAGCCCCCGAGCCGTGCGCGGCGATCCGTGAGGGTCGACGTGAAGCGTCGGTAGGGATAACGTGCAAGCCAGCCATTGTGCCGCGAAATGCTGAATTAGTTCGGGATGCCGACGGGGAAGCAGGTCCGGAAGGCAACACATCTTGGCGCGAAATCGCGAGCGCCAAGCAGATCCCGCGTGGTCTTAGACCCTGGCGAGCACGGAAGCCTCCTGTTCGAGAACTGGGAGAGGTCACGGCTGACCGTCGACGCCGATATCTCCAAGTTCTTCGATACGGTGGACCACGATTGGCTCATCCGTTTTGTCGAACACCGAATCGGTGATCGTCGCATCTTATGCTTGATTCGCAAATGGTTGAAAGCTGGCGTACTTGAAGGCACGGTATTAACGGCAAGCGAGATTGGCACTCCGCAAGGTTCTGTCGCTTCGCCGCTGCTCGCGAATATCGTACTGCACTACGTCTTCGATCTCTGGGTCCAACAATGGCGCCGGCGTCACGCCCGCGGCAACGTGATCGTGGTACGGTACGCCGATGATCTGGTCGCAGGATTCGAATATGAGGCCGATGCTAGAGCGTTTCTGGCCGATCTTCATGACCGTTTTGGGGCGTTCGGACTCTCGCTTCATCCCGAGAAGACACGCCTGATCGAATTTGGTCGTTATGCAGCCCAAAATCGCGCTTCTCGTGGACTGAGGAAACCCGAAACGTTTACGTTTCTCGGCTTCACTCACATCTGCGGAAAATCTAGAAGCGGCAAGTTTCTGCTCTGGAAAACTCGCCGTGACCGGATGCGAGCGAAGCTAAAAGCGATTACAATCGATCTGCGTCGCAAGATGCACGCAACGACTGGCGCGCAGGGGCGATGGCTCCGGGCTGTCGTGATGGGCTATTTCAACTATCACGCCGTGCCTACGAAAATCGAAGCCTTTTCCGCGTTTCGATTTAGCGTTCTGATGATTTGGCATCGCACGCTCCGGCGGCGTAGTCAAGTAGATCGGACACTACTGGAAACGACCAAACGACTCGCAGAGCGTTGGCTTCCGACGCCGCGCATTCTGCATCCATGGCCGAATCAACGCTTCGCCGTCAGACACCCGAGGGGGGAGCCGAGTGCGCGAATCGTGCACGCTCGGATCTAACCGGGGGGCGGGCAGCAATGCTCGTCCCTACCGGACTAGATCTGGGCGTCGAGAATTGCGGGGTGCGGATTGCTGCGGCGGTCGAACGTGATCCGCTCGCGTGTAAACGCTGAAGTACAACTTTGTCGATGGACGTAAGCCAGAGGCCCAAACAACGATTGTCCGTGACGATATCGAAAACGTTTCGGTTAGCGAACTGAGAAAAAAGGCCGGCTTATCACGCGACGACGTGGATTTGATCGTCGGCGCCCCGCCCGTGCACGCCATTTTCGAAGTCCGGGTATTGGATCGACTACAAACGAGCGGGGCTTGATCCCGATCGCTATCTGCTCGATCATTACGTACGTTTCGTCAAAGAGCTGAAGCCACGCGCCTTCATCATGGAGAACGTCCATGCGCTAGCATACGACAACCACAATCGTTCATCATTAGACGCATTGCTCGAAAGTCTCGAGGACCTTGGCTACGCGATCGGGCGTAAAGTGCTCGTCGCTAGGGAATTCGGCGTGCCCCAGGTTCGGCAGCGGCTGTTCATCCTGGGTTCACGGCTCGGGACCCCGGCATTTCCAACTGAGACGCACGCGGGTGGTAACGAACGCAGGCAGCTCGGCTGTTTCTTCCCGCGCGCGCAACACGATCGTCCCGCCGTATGGTCGTGGAATGCGTATGGACGTTGCTCGGCGTATCCGCCGACGATCCACGATAACTGAAGGCGCGGGCGCGATATTCTCCGCTGGCGTCGGTTCTGCGGATTTAGCGCGGCGTGCCGACGCGCGTTTCTTTATCGGCCACTGAAGCTCTAGCGTTCATGCCGCCGCCGCCGAAAGTTTGAGCATTGCATCTTCGAGCGAAACGTTATCACGCGATCTTACGACGTTTTGAAGCGCCATGCTTACGGAGCGCGGCACCGACGGCTTTTTCTCCTTGCGCAAACAGCTCGCGCAACGCGACCTCCACGATCGCGCTCTCGGAGACATCATGGTCAACAGCACGGTAAAGCAGTTGCTTTCCGACATCGCCGGCCACCGATAGCGAAAGCTTCGCGAGGCTTGCTCCGGCGGCGGGGAGCCGAGAATTCGCCGTCGACGCGGCGACGGCGTTCTTTACATCTTCGTCCGCGCCGGCACGTGGCTTCGGTGTCAGCGTTTTTGCCATTTTGCGTTATTAGCTTGGGCGGAGGTGGCACGGCAGATCGTGGCATCGCAGCCGTTGGTACGGGGCGTGCCGGCGGCGCCGTGGGGACGGGCGCGGCATAGCCTTCCCGCAACGGGACCGGCGCTGTAACATCCGGCACTGGACAGCCTTTCTGGAGATTAGTCTATCGTAAAAGCTCTCGTCGTCTCACTGCCTTTGACTGCTCGAAGAAAAGCAATCGGGTTCCAGTAATCCTTGTAATGAACGATGTTTCCATCGCGCATGCGGATCACCGAGATGTAGCGTTGGTTGTAAGCTTCTTTCGTAAGAAGGCCCTCCCCACGACCGGAGAACTCAAGCACAACCATGTCCGGATCACTAACCTCTATCTCGGAGACGTCGGCGACTCCGTCGATCCGAAGTAGCTTCCTGATCCTCTGGAAATTCGCGATGATGGCATCCCGACTTGCAATCGGCGTGTTCAGTCCGGGCGGCGCATAGGGATACTCCAAGACACCATCCACGGCGAACATGTCTGGAAACGTCTCAGCATCGGGTCTGAGGCGATTACCCAGCACGCGACGCAACATAGCTGGGAAGCTCTCAACGGCATCAGTTTCGGACATCTTGTCTCCATCATGGCAGGGCCGGATGGGGGCGGCTGATGACCTAGGCCATTGTCGCCCCCGGCTGGGTCAGTATAAATATGGTCTATAGTCAATGGTTTCGTCCGCAATGATGATCGCTGCCTTCGCCCGGGAAAGTCGGCTGTCGGTTGATGCAGTGCGGCTTTACGTCCGCCGGGGCTTGCTCCATCCGGAGATCGGGGCGAAGGGAGGGTCGCGCCGCTACCAAATTTTCTCAGCGCTCGATCATGAGAAGGCCCGCGTTATCCGGGCCGGCCAAGCACTGGGATTGTCGTTGAAAGAGATCGGCGCGTTCATCAACAAACGAGCTTTCGACGGAGAGGAAGACGATGTGGTAATCGCCTTCCTAGAGGAGCAACGTAATCGGCTTACTGGAAGAATTTCTGAGCTGGAAAAACTCGTCTCGTTCGTCGATGCCAAAATAGCTTGGCTGAAAGACCCGAGCGTCGGCCCTTCGCCGCCGTATCCACAGTAATCCAACATGACCCGACCGCCGCCAGGCTTGCGGAAGCGGGTGCTAGGCCCCATGGACGGATTTGACCAAGATCAGGCCGCAGGCGAATGAGACCAAGGAGAGGAAACCCCCCTGTGTCAGGATGATCTGGTACCGGCTCCCAGGGAAAGCTAAGCTCACAGTGGGGCCGCAAGGAGCAGACCATGACCAACGCTTCCGAATCTCATCGAAGGCGTATTCAGAAACCGGCGCTGGATGAGTGCGCCGGGAAAAATCGACGGTGCGGCACGCACCGATGCCAAACCTGCAGCTTCGCGGAAGAACGGCCGCAAAGGCGGCCGTCGCAAGAAGACGAGGAGCGCTCTCTCAGTTCGCGCTGTCGCCGTTTACGGCGTGAAATAGTGCTTGTCCATATCGGCGAGGAGCCCAGGCTGGACCGGATTCCAGCCGAGCCGCTCTCGCGTCAGTGCGCTCGACGTGGGATTGTCGAGTCCGAGAAAGTGCCCGAGCCAGCCGAAATGCTCGACGGCTTCCGGCAGTGATTTCGGCACGACGGGGAGGTTGAGGCGCTGGCCGATCAACGCGGCGATGTCGCGTACCGGTATGCCCTCGTCCGCCGCGCCGTGAAACCGCGATCCGGCGATGCCGCGCTCCAACGCGAGGCGGAAGAGATGCGCGGCATCGAGGCGGTGAACCGCCGGCCAGCGGTTGAGCCCGTCACCCACATACGCCGAGACGCCCTTCTCGCGTGCGATCCCGATCAGCATCGGAACAAAGCCGTAGTCACCTTTGCCGTGCACCGACGGCGCGAGGCGCACCGCCGTTGCGCGAACGCCGCGCGATGCGAGCGCGAGAGCGGCCGCTTCCGACCGCACGCGGGGCGCCCCGGCAGAGGCCGGATCGCCGGCATCGTCTTCGGTATAGAGGTGCCCGGGCGTACCCCCGGCCGTCCCCGACGTCATCACGAATGGCCGGCCCGATCCCGCGAGGACGGAGCCGATGGCCTCGATCGCGTTGCGGTCCGCATCCGCCGCCGTCTCACGCGACGTGTTCACGAAGTCGTGATCGAAGGCCGTGTGGATGACGCCGTCCGCTGCATCCGCTCCGCGTCGCAGGCTGTCGAGATCGTCGAGCGAGCCGCGGTGAACGTCCGCCCCCGCGGCGGCGACCGACGAAGCGGCGGCGTCCGAGCGGGCGAGACCCAGCACCTGATGTCCCGCATCGATCAACTCGCGAACGATGGCGGAACCGATAAAACCGGATGCACCGGTAACAAAAACGCGCATTGTGTTTCCTCTTGGTGACGGCCACAGTATGCGTCGCTGAACACATCAATAAAAGCCGTGACGTTATACTGGTACGGGGAGTGACAGGCTGACTATGATACCGGACAACAACCTGCTGGGCAGCTATCTGAAAGACCGTCGCGGCAAACTCGATCCGGCCGCGTTCGGCATCAGCGCGACGCGCCGGCGAACGCCGGGCCTGCGACGCGAGGAAGTCGCTCAGCGCGCGAACGTGAGCGCGACGTGGTACACATGGCTGGAACAGGGCCGCGGCGGGGCGCCGTCGGCCGATGTGCTGGACCGCCTTGCCGACGCGCTCGCACTGACGGCCGCCGAGCGGGAGCATTTGTTTTTGCTCGGACAGCACCGGCCACCGGAAGTCGAATTCCAACCGTCCGAGCCGATTACGTCGCAGTTGCAGCGGGCTCTCGATTCGCTTGAATTCAGCCCGGCCGTCGTCAAGACGCCGTTGTGGGATATCGTCGCTTGGAACAATGCCGCGACGTTAGTCCTCACCGATTACGCCGTCCTCCCACCGGAGCAGCGCAACGTCATGTGGTTGCTGTTCTGCGAGCCGCGCGTTCGCGCGGGGATGGTGAACTGGGAGGAGGACGTGCGTTTCGCGGTGGCGGCGTTCCGCGCCGAAACCGCCCGGTTCGTGAATCACGAGCGCGTCGCGGCATTTGTCGACGAGCTGAGCGGGTCGAGCCCCGAGTTCTCAAGGATCTGGCGCGATTACAACGTTGCAAATTATGGCGAGGGGGTCAAACGCATTGAGCATCCGGCCGCGGGACCCGTCACGCTCGAATACTCATCGTTTGCCGTTGACGGCCGCCCCGATCTCGGATTGGTAATCTACACGCCGGCCACGGCCGTTGACCGCGAACACGTCCGCGCGATCATCGCGGCCGGGGCGAAGAAGAGCCGAGTGTCTAGGCATCACGTCGCTCAATCGGCGCATCTTCGTGCATAGAGAGTGTTGACAAAGGGGGAGCCGCGCCGACAATTTGCTCTTTTGAGACGGCCCGAAGTAACCGGGAGCCCCAGCTCCACGGCGCCGGCGAATATGCCCAGACTTCGTCCTCGTCGAGACGATACGTGCCGTTGTGAATGTGTGGGCTCGGTCTCCCGTGCCGATGTCCACGGTGTGCGCCGCTCTTGTCGAACCGGAGAGCGGCTCCGCTGCGTCTCGAAGGCGTTGAAGTAAAGCGCGAGGGCCTTGCGGAGCGGCCGGCAGCGACGCGAGACCATGGCGGCCGCAGAACGCCGCGAAATCGGTCCAAAGCGATGGCTCGCGGACGTTCAAGCGCTCGGCAAGGTTCGCCAAGGGACGAAGAGTCGAGACCACGTTCGTCGGCGAGTGCGGCGGCTTCGCCGACCAGCGCGCGTCGGTCGACGCCGGGCCTATGCGGCACGGTGCGTTGTTCGGGCCTTGGTCGACCGACTCAAAGAAGGCATGAGCACCTCGACAACCGCATGCGGAAGTTCCGTTTGAGGATATTGGCCGGCACCATCGATCTTGACTGCGGTGCCGCGGACCAGCGAAGATACCAACGGCGCCTCTTTGGGCCGGATTGGTAAAATCCGAATCGCGCGTTCGCGACCGCCGGACTAGTGCCAAGCGCCGTCAACGCGGCCGCGTTGACGGCGCGACACGATCGCTTGGCCGCGCTGCCACCGGCAAACGTGCGACGCACGCTGCCAACGTGCGTGTGCCGAATGCCCACGGTTTGCGCGCAACGAAGATCACGTTGATCCGCCGATCTGCGCACAACGCGTAAGTATTCGGATCCGGCGCGCAGACGTAAGAAAAATGGCGCATTGCGAGTACCCCTCGACTTTAGCGATAAAAGCCGTGAAGCGATGGTGCAGAAGAACGAGCCGGATGGACCTTAAGCAAGGCACGCTCAACAAAGTTGCGGACATGATCTGTGGCAATTTCCCCGCAGAGGAAACGCTCTTCAAGTATCGGAGCAGCAGCTACTTAACGGAGTTCTTTCACGACTGCTACGCCGACTATGTGCACGACGGCTCCTCACGGAAGGCCTGGGTCGCTGACACGCTGCGGACGATCCTCGCCGAACCGCAACCGATTCCAAATCGCCCCCGGAGATGTTTGCTCGCGTGATCCGCACTCTGATGGACCAGGGCGATGCGACCAATGAAGGAGCCGAACGGCAAGGCGCGCTGGCCCTGCGCAATGCGGCGCTGGCCCGTGACGGGTTTGAGGCATTTTACTCCTCCGATAAGCAACGCTATTTGCGTCACATCGCAACGAACACCATCGCGATCCCGTCGCCGAATCCGCATCGTCCGTTTTCGCCGTCCGAGCTAAAACGGCGTGAGCAACTGGTGTCGTATCTTCACAGCGCATCGGAGGACGAGCTGACCGGGGAGGTCTTGTTGCCGCTATTTCGACAGCTCGGGTTTCATCGCGTGACCGCCGCCGGCCACAAAGACAAGGCGCTCGAATACGGCAAAGACGTTTGGATGAAGTACACGCTCCCGACCCAACACGTTTTGTACTTCGGCATCCAGGTGAAGAAAGGGAAGATTGATTCAGCGGGTGTTAGCAAGTCCAAAAACACGAACGTCGCCGAACTTCATAATCAAGTGACCATGATGCTTGGGCATGAAATCTTTGATCCGGAGATTGGAAAGCGGGTTCTTGTGGACCACGCGTTCATCGTCGCCGGTGGCGAGATCACTAAGTCCGCACGGAACTGGCTTGGTAACAAACTGGACGCTTCCAAGCGCAGTCAAATTCTGTTTATGGACCGGGACGACATCTTGAATCTATTCGTTGTAACTAATCTGCCGTTACCCAGCGGTGCCGTAACCGAAGTGCCATCGCCGACGACGAACTGCCCTTCTAAGGACAGCGAATTCGCCTTCAGCTTGTAAACGCATCTGCTGTAGGATTCGAGGCGCGGTGATTCGTCTTGGACGCCGAACACTGGTGAACCCAACTTTTACGGGCGACGGGAAACCATGACAATCTTCGACTTGCCGCTACTCTCAGAGAACGACGCTTTTCGCTTGGCCCACGAGACCGTGTCCCAGCATCCCGTCCTGACGGATATTTACGACGATGAGGCACTTCAGGAGATTATTCGTCGCCGTGGTGCCGATGATAACCGGCTACTGTTACGGCTCGTGCAACCCACTGATCCCGGATGTCGAGACTTCTAGAGCCTGATCGCGAGAGATCTGACCTTTCTCAAGGCAGAAGGCGCGATTGCCGTCTTCCAAACTAAGTTGCGACGGCACGAATCACACTACCTCACCGAATCACAAACGGAACTGTGGATCGCGGCATGGCTAAAGCGCAACGGCATCTCGGTAAGGCTCGAGCCGCCCACGGTAAGGACTCGCGTCGCGGACATTTTCGCCCGCACCTGTCCCGCTACGATTTGGGAAATTAAAAGCCTCCGCGACATCGAAGATGTGCGAACTATTATAAGGACGCAATTGAGCGCGACGTCCAGCGTCCAGAGGCGTCTCAGAAAGTTGAAACAGCCGTACATTCTCGGTGTCGATGAATATCCCGAGCACCTTGCCGACGTGCCGCGAACGATTAGGGCACTCGAGCGAGAACTTCGGCGGCACTTTCATAGGAACGGGGAGCTTCCGCGCATGTTCTGTGTGGAGGGATTGCACGTAGAAGCAACAGCCGTTGCGCCTAACGGGAGCGGTTTTTTCTCTGGAATGCTCGGGCATGAGCATACATTTACGAACGAGTACATTAAGCACCCCGCGAAACGGATTCGGGACGCCGCGGACCAGCTGTCGCCGGAGATAGTCGGCGTCGTGGTCATCGTGCTGGCGACGTCCGGCGCCGTCGAACGGCTCACGGGCATGCTCGGTCGACCGCTTCGCACGTACCGCGAATTTGCACGCGAGAGCGCGCTACAGTGGAATTCGAGCGCAGGCTCGTCCGCGACGCAGGCGACCCGATGATGCGGCGGTCTCTCGAGTCGACGCTTTCGGAATTCCCTCGAGCGCCGTTGAGTCGCCGCATCTCTTTGCGAAGGTGGCCGTCCCGGGAATCTGCTCGGACTAAGGTCGTTCCAATCGGCGGTGTGACCAGCTACGGCATCGTCGGTCGGCCGTCGTCGCAAGATGGAGGCGGTCCCTGGACTCCGTTCTGGGTGACAAACGAGAGAACGCGCGGTTAGCCTTCTATTGAGCGGCGCAGGTCGCGGTAGGCGGGGGCCTTCGACGTTGGTTCGTCCGGGACAAGGAAGCAGCAGTAGAACGGGTTCTCCGCGCCCGGTTGTGCGAGCACACGCATGGCGAAGCGGAGCGGTCCGTAGCTGGGATGGGCGAGCATCAGCGGCGGGACGTCTCCCAGTTCGGCGACGTCGCGTTCGTTCCAGAAGCGCCGGAACGTCTCGCTCGTTTCCAGCAGCTTGTTCATTAGCCGTGTGTACGCGGGATCGTTGCCGTATTTGCACATCGAGGCGTGAAACGTCGCGGTCAGTTCGCGCGCTTGCGCTTCCCACTCGTCCACCATGTGGTGGTTCTCGTAAAGATACCAGAGCCAGTTCTTCTCGTACTCGGGCGAAGCGGCAAGGTCGCCGAAGATCGCCTTGGCGAGCGCGTTCGCGGCAACCACATCCATGCGCACGTTGAGGAGCATCGCCGGGCCGAGATGGTAGCCGTCGAGCACGTCGCGCAAGGTCGGGTCCACCGCTTCATCCGGACTGATTGCCGGCACCGACCCGGTGGCAAGTTGAAACAGATGCTTCTGTTCGGCCGGCGTCAGCCGTAACG
>JAABUX010001742.1_pt1 | contig 32069 bp, 30 predicted proteins | sample 5561851 | NCBI WGS metagenome assembly JAABUX01 (sample SAMN10711883, study PRJNA513361) | rock metagenome | isolation source: Antarctica rocks | place: Antarctica: Victoria Land, Richard Nunatak red sandstone | collected 2016-01-03
CCAGCCAAGCTCACCGCGTCGCCAACCGGTCCTTGGACCGCCTCGGGCACTGTCATCAGCACCTTGAGTCACATCCGCCCGTGGTCAGTCAATGCCTATCTAACCAGCCCTACCTGGGCAGTTACCATGCAACAACAAAGCAATGCTTGCCGGTGCGAAATGGTCTGAGATCTTCAAGGAATATACCAATGTCTGTACTTACGGTCGGCAGCGGACAGCAGTTCGCCAGCCTCGGCGCTGCTGTTGCAGCCTCCCATGACGGCGACGTGCTGCAGGTCCAGGCCGGCACCTACACGAACGACTTCGCCACCATCAACACCAAGCTCACCATCGAGGGCGTGGGTGGCATGGTCCACCTGCTCGCCACCCAGTCCCCGCCCGACGGCAAGGCGATCCTGACCACCAACACCGACGTCACGCTCGACAACATCGAGCTGTCAGGCACGCAGGTGAACGACGGCAACGGGGCGGGCATCCGCTACCAGGGCGGCAGCCTCACCCTCAACGGCTGCTACATCCACGACAACCAGGACGGCCTGCTGGCCGGCAGCACTGGCGGCACCGGCTCCATCACCATCAACAACAGCGAGTTCGCCCATAACGGCACGGGCGATGGCTCCACCCACAACCTGTATGTCGGCGACATCGGCAGCCTGACCATCAACGGCAGCTACTTTCATGACGCGGTGGTGGGGCACGAGATCAAGAGCCGGGCCGAGCAGACCACGATCACCAACAGCCGCGTCCAGGATGGCCCCACCGGCACCGCCAGCTACAGCATCGATCTGCCGAACGGCGGCAATGCGCTGATCCAGGGCGACACCATCGAGCAAGGCCCCGTCTCGCAGAACCCGGGGATCATCACGTTCGGCGAGGAAGGGGGCGTGCACGCCAACTCCAGCCTGACCGTCACGGGCAACACGATCCTGAACGACCTGTCCTCCCCGTCCGCGTCGGCCGTGTGGAACGCGTCAGGCGCCCCGGCGAGCGTGACCGGCAACGCCATCTATGGGCTGCCTGCAAGCCAGGTCGCCAGCGGCGCGGCGACGGTATCAGGCAACACGGCGCTGCAGACCGAACCTGCGCTGGTGACCACTTCGCCCTGGACAGCGTCCGTCACGTCGCCAGGCGCCGCAACTCCCACAACGGCCGCTCCGGTCCTTCCCTCGTTCGGCACGATCCCCAACGCGGCCGTGCCAACCTCTACTCCCACCGCCGCCGACACCCTGGTTCTGCACTTGTCGGAGGATGCCTGGATGGGTGACGCCCAGTTCATCGCCAGCGTGGACGGCCAGCAGCTTGGTAAGGCGCAGTCTGTCACGGCCCTGAACAGCCTGGGTCAGACGGCGGACTTCACCTTCACCGGGCAGTTCGGGGCCGGGCCGCATGACCTGGCGGTGACGTTCTTGAACGACGCCTGGGGCGGCACGCCCAGCACCGACCGCAACCTGTATGTGAACTCCGTCGATCTGGACGGCACGCATTACGGGTCCGCCACGGCCGCGCTGTACTCGTCCGGCACGGTTCACCTGCAGATCGGCGCACAGCCGGGCAAGTAGGAGCCCAGGGCTGGGCGGGGGACGGTCCCGCCCAACTCATTGGCCGGCCCAGTCACCCGGCGCAACCAGGTCGCATGTTGCACGGGACCGGCCCGTCGCACCCGTCGCTGGCCGCAGTGGTCACCGCCGTTCCGCGGCCCATATCCATCGGGAACGCAGAAGGACCCCGCCGATGTCCGCAGCCGCCTCGAACCGCCTGCCCGGCTTCAATTTCGACCTCGGCGAGACCGCGGACATGCTGCGCGGCTCCGTCGAGACCTTCGCCGCCGACGAGATCGCGCCGCGCGCCGCCGCCATCGACCGCGACAATGACTTCCCGGCCGACCTTTGGCGCAAGATGGGCGACCTCGGGGTGCTGGGCATCACGGTGGAGGAAGAGTACGGCGGCGCCGGCATGGGCTACCTCGAGCACGTCGTGGCGATGGAGGAGATCAGCCGTGCCAGCGCCTCGGTCGGTCTGAGCTATGGGGCGCACAGCAACCTATGCGTGAACCAGATCCGCAAGAACGGCACGGAGGAGCAGAAGCGCCGCTACCTGCCCGGCCTGGTCAGCGGCGAGCAGGTGGGCGCGCTGGCAATGAGCGAGAGTGGCGCCGGGTCGGACGTGGTGGGGATGCGGCTGCGGGCGGACCGCCGCGGCAGCCGGTACGTACTGAACGGCACGAAAATGTGGATCACCAACGGCCCCGACGCCGATGTGCTGGTGGTGTATGCCAAGACCGACCCGGCGGCTGGGCCGCGCGGGATCACGGCGTTCCTGATCGAGCGCGGCATGGCCGGGTTCAGTTGCGCGCAGAAGCTGGACAAGCTGGGAATGCGCGGCAGCAACACCGGAGAACTGGTGTTCCAGGACTGCGAGGTGCCGGAGGAGAACGTCATCGGTGGCGTCGGACGGGGCGTGAACGTGCTGATGAGCGGCCTGGATTACGAGCGTGCGGTGCTGGCGGCGGGGCCGCTGGGGATCATGCAGGCGTGCATGGACGTGTGCATGCCCTACATCCACGAGCGCAAGCAGTTCGGGCAGGCCATCGGCGAGTTCCAGCTCATGCAGGGCAAGATCGCCGACATGTACACCACGATGAACGCGGCGAAGGCCTATGTGTACGCAGTGGCGAAAGCATGCGACCGGGGCGAGACCACGCGCAAGGACGCCGCCGGTGCGATCCTGTATGCGGCGGAGAAGGCGACCTGGATGGCGTTGGAGGCGATCCAGGTGCTGGGCGGCAACGGCTACATCAACGACTACCCGACCGGGCGGCTGCTGCGGGACGCCAAGCTGTATGAAATCGGTGCGGGCACTAGTGAGATCCGACGGATGCTGATCGGACGCGAGCTGTTCAAAGAAACCGCGTAGCTTTTCCCTCCCCCTCCCAGAAAAGGGCTGGGGTAAGGGGGTCTTGCGGCGCTGCCCTCAACCGATGCAGAACCTTGTTCCAGCGGCAATGCCAGCCTCTTGCCTCGAAGGCAGATCGCCTTACCCCGGCCCTCTCTCGGAGGGAGAAGCGGGCCGTACCACCATTCCCCGCGCTACATACGAAATCCAAACGCGGTGGCGCAGGAAGAAGTCCAGGCCCAGCAGCATCTCGGCCGGCCCGACCTGCAACGCCGTCACGGCGGCCGGCACGTCCAACGAGACATCCCCGCCGACCCGCAACTCCCGCAGCCGCACCGGCCGCAACTGCATCCGCTGGCCGTCGATGCCGCGGGCGGTGCTGGCCGCAACGGGGCCATCCAGTCCCAGGCGCCGCGCGGCGGTGTCGGCGATCAGCGTCGCACGGGTGCCGGTATCGGGGATGGCCAGCACCGGTGCCCCGTTGATCCGCACCGGCGCCAGCGCGTCACCGTTCGGCAGGACCTGCAACTCGACCGCCGGCCCCGGCGGTGCGCACCCGGTCGGCGCAAGCAGCAATATTCGCCCGGCCCGCAGGTCCAGGTCCACATCATAGACCTCCAGCAACGGCGCACCTAGCAGGCCAGCCAGTGGCGGCTCCGTCACGGGCACGCCGGGCAGCGCCACGACCGGAACGCTCCCGCCAGGCAATGGCACGCCGCCGACGGCCAGGCCACGCAACAGGACGTTCGGCGCCTCACGCGCACCACCCGTGCCCAGCAACCGCGTCGTTTGCCCGGGGATGGCCCGCAGCCCAAGCTGGGCCGCGGCCTCCGGTAGCAGCAGCATCCCCTGCGCGCCGGTATCCAGCAGCAGGGTCACGGCCTGGCCGCCGACTTCCGCCTCCACAAGTGCGAAGCCGTCCTGCAGCCGCACCATCACCTCGGCCCGCACCTCCGGCCGGCACGCCGCGCCGACTGGCGCCGCGCGAGCTGGCGCCGCCCACAGCAGCGCCAGCAGCCACGCGAGCCGGATCAGAGCATCCGTTGCAGGATAATCTTCTGCACGTCCGAGGTGCCCTCATAAATCTGGCAAACCCGCACGTCGCGGTAGATGCGCTCCACCGGGTAGTCGGACAGGTAGCCATAGCCGCCCAGGGTCTGGATGGCCGCGGTGCAGATGCTCTCCGCCGCCTCGGACGCGAACAGCTTGGCCATCGCTGCCGCCTCCAGCGCCGGCTCGCCGGCATCCTTCAGGCGGGCGGCGCGCAGGGTCAGCTCCCGTGCGGCGGCGAGCTTGGTTTTGGCTTCCACCAGGCGGAACCCCACGGCCTGGTGCTCGATGATGGGCCGGCCGAACTGCTTGCGCTCCTTGGCGTAGCCGATGGCGTATTCCAGCGCCGCCCGCGCCATCCCGACGCTCTGCGCCGCGATGCCGATGCGCCCGCTCTCCAGGGTGCTCAACGCGATCTTGAGGCCGTCGCCCTCCGCACCGATGCGCTGATCGTCCGGCACGTGCATGTTGTCGAACGCCAAGGCGCAACTGTCGGACGCCTTCTGCCCCAGCTTGTGCTCGACCCGCGCCACCGAAAACCCCGGCGTGTCATTGGCGACCACAAATGCAGAAATACCTTTCTTGCCCGCCGCCGGGTCGGTGATGGCGAACAGCACGGTGATCTTGCCGACCGAAGCGTTGGAGATGAATTGCTTGGACCCGTTGATGGTGTAGCCACTGTTGGTCCGCTCTGCCCGGGTGCGGATGCCGGCCGCGTCGGACCCGGCGCCGCTCTCGGTCAATGCGAAGCTCGCCACCACCTGGCCGCTGGCCATCGGGCGCAGCCAGCGCTCCTTCTGCTCGGGGGTGCCGAACTTCTCCAGGATTTCGCAGGTCGGCGCGTTGTGGACGCTGACCAGGGTGGACACCGCGCCGTCGCCGGCTGCGATCTCCTCGATCACCTGCGCGTAGGTCTCGTAAGGGATTTCGCTGCCGCCCCAGTCGCTGCTGTTGGTGGCGCCCAGGAAGCCCATCTCACCGAGTTCACGGATGATCTCCGGCTCGATCCGCCCGGCCTTCTCGCGCGTAGCGGCGGTGGGCATCAGGCGCTCCTGCGCAAAACGGCGCGCGGTCTCGACGATTAGGGCATTCGGGTCGGTGCTATCGAGCATGGGACGGTCCCTCCAGTTTCTTCTGCCCGATGTGGTGTAGAACCAGGCGAGGTCAAACGCTACTCGGCTGCGACCTGAAGGGCCGGCGCGTCGATGCCGGCCAGCAGCGCCGCCCGCCGGGTCAGCGCCGCCTGCAGGCTGGCCGTCTTCACCGGGCCGAAGCCTCGGATGTGCAGCGGCAGCGCGGCAAGTTCGGCAGCCGCCGCCAGGGTGTCCGGGCGCAGGTGGTCCAGCGCGCGCCGCACATCGCGCTCGTAGTCCAGGATCAGCCCGCGCTCCAACCGGCGGTCATGCTGCCAGCCGAACGGGTCCAGCACGGTGCCGCGCAGCGCCTTCCCATGACGCAGCAGCCGGAACAGCGGCAGCGCCAGGCGTCCGGGGATGCCGATCTTGCGGCGGCGGCCAGTCGCCGGGTCCAGGCGGCTGAACAGCGGCGGGGCCAGGTGGAACACCGGGGCGTCGCCATAGCTCGCGACGGCATGCAGCCGGGCAACCTCGTACTCGTCCTTGTAGGCCAGGACGCGGTAGCAACCTTCTGCCACTGCGCGGGTCAGCGCGCCGGGAGCGCCGGCCACCGCTGCCTCCCGCGCCTGCGCCGCCGCGACCAGGCCGCGATAGCGTGCGGCCAGCTTGGCGCTGCCATATTCAACCAGCTCGGCAACCCGGCGCTCGATCAGGGCGTCCAGCGTGGCGGGCTGCGGCGCCTGGTCGGCCATGATCTCGTCCGCCAGCCCCGGCTGCACCGCCAGAATGCGGCCCCACAGGAACGCCCGGCGGTTCAGCGCGACAGCGGTGCCGTTCAGCTCCATCGCCCGCATCAGCGCCCCGCGACCGACCGGCACCAGGCCCATCTGCCACGCCAGCCCCAGCAGCAGCGTGTTCATCGCCTGCGCGTTGCCGAACAGCCGCTCGCTGAGCGCGCTGCCACGCAGGAAGCGCGACCGTTCCGCCGCGGTGCTGCGCGCGATGGCCCGGCGGTGCAGCCCGGCGTCGATCACCAGGTCACGGTCCCCTATGAACGCCGACCCCGGCTGCAGGTCCAGGTTGCCGACCACCCCGGCCTCCCGCTTGCACCGCCCCAGCACCTCCGCCCCAGCGCCCACCGCCATGTCGGCGGCCAGCAGCAGGTCCGCCTCGCGCTGCGGGATGCGGACCACATCCAAACCGGCCTCGGCAATCTGCACGTGCGACACCACCGCGCCGTTCTTCTGCGCGAGGCCAGTGAAGTCCAGCGTGCTGACCTGCCTCCCTTCCAGGTGCGCTGCCATGGCCACCACCGCGCCGCAGGTCACGATGCCGCCACCGCCGATGCCGGCGAACAGGCCGCGCCATGGCTGCCCGTTCAATGGCCGCACCGCTTCGGTTAGCCCAGCCGCCAACTCCATCTCCCGGGCCGCCCACACCGCCGCATGGTCAACCGCAGCCACTGGCGCATCTGACCTGGTCATGACGAAGCTTGGGCAAAACCCTTTAAGGCAGGACAGGTCGGTGTTGCAGCTTGTCGGGCTGATGCGGCGCTTGCGGCCGTGGTCGGTCTGGACCGGCTCGATGGCGATGCAGTTGCTCTGCGCCGTGCAGTCGCCGCAGTTCTCGCAGACGGCCTCGTTGATAACGACGCGCGTCTCGGCCGCGGCCAGCTTGCCCCGCTTGCGGCGGCGGCGCTTCTCGGTGGCGCAGACCTGGTCGTAGATGATGACGCTGACGCCGGGGTGCCCGCGCAGGCGGCGCTGCACCGCGTCCAGCTCGTCGCGGCCGTGGCGCAGCGTGCCCGTCGGCAGTTCGGACGGCTTCGGCAGCCGGGCCGGGTCGTCGGCGACGACGGCGATCAGTCCCACGCCCTCCGCGTGCAACTGCCGGGCGATGGACAGCACGTCTGGCGCGCCCTCGGCCGGCTGTCCGCCAGTCATGGCGACGGCATCGTTGTAAAGCAGCTTGTAGGTCATCGTCGTGCCGGCCGCGACCGCCTGGCGGATGGCGAGCAGGCCGGAGTGGGTGTAGGTCCCGTCCCCCATGTTGGCGAACATGTGCGGCAGGTCGGTGAAGCTCGACAAGCCGACCCACGGCACGCCCTCGCCGCCCATCTGGCTGAATGTGCGCGTGCCGTCCGACGTGTTCAGCGCCATCGTATGGCAGCCGATGCCGGCCATGGCGTGGCTGCCGTCCGGCAGGCGCGTGCTGGTGCTGTGCGGACAGCCGGCGCAGAAGGCTGGGGCGCGGGCCAGCAAGCCCGGCAGGCGGTCGGGTGCTGTGGGCGGCACGTCGGCGGGCAGCGGCATGCCGGCGCTGCCGAGGAAGCGCACCAACGCCGCGAGCGCCAGTTCCGGCGACAACTCCATGACAGCGGGCAGCAGCGGCGTGCCGTCCAGGTCCAGCTTGCCCTGGATGGGCGGACGGTCCGGCAGGTTATAGAGTGCGGCGCGAAGCTGGTCCTCGACGTTGGCCCGCTTCTCTTCAACGACCAGCAACGCACGCTTGCCGGCGGCGAACTCGCGCAGGCCGACTGGCTCGATGGGCCAGGACAACGCGACTTTATAAACGGCGATCTCCGGCGCGTCCGCCAGGCCCAGGCGGCGCAGCGCGTGCATAAGGTCATGGTGCGCCTTGCCGACCGTGACGATGCCGATGGGGGCGTCCGCCGGGCCATGCACCCGACGGTCCAGCCGGTTCGCCCGCGCCCAGGCCAGCGCCGCCGGCAGCCGCTCCTGCACCATGCGCCGCTCCAGTTCCGCGCGCTCGGCGGGCCACGGCAGGCCAGGGTCCAGGTTCAAGCCGTGCGGCGGCAGGGGGCGGTCGGGCCGGATGAACAGCCGTTCGCTCGGCACCGTCACCACGGCGTGCTGCTCGGCATTCTCGGCGATGGTCTTCAGCGCCACCCACAGTCCGGCGTAACGCGACATTGCGATCCCAGCCAGGCCCAGGTCGATGATGTCCTGCACGTCGGCCGGCTGCAGCACCGGGATGTTGACCGACTGGAAGATGCCGTCCGTCTGGTGCGGGAACACCGAGCTGTGCGCCGCGTGGTCATCGCCCGACACCGCCAGCACGCCGCCCAGCGCCGAGGTGCCGATCATGTTGGCGCAGCGGAAGGCATCGCCGCTACGGTCCACGCCGGGTCCCTTGCCGTACCATAGGCCGAACACGCCATCGACGCGCTTGCCGGGGAAGGTGTCGATTTGCTGCGTGCCCCACAGCATGGTGGCGGCTAGGTCCTCGTTCAGGCCCGGCTGGAAGCGGATGCCGTGCGCGGTGAGCAGCTTCTCCCGCCGCCAAAGCTCCTGATCGACGCCGCCGAGCGGGGAGCCGCGATAGCCCGACACCAGCCCGCCGGTGTTCAGCCCGGCCGCGCGGTCTAGCCGGGACTGCTCCAGCAGCACACGCACCAGCGCCTGCACGCCGGACAGCAGCACCGGCTGGTCCAGGTCGGCGTACCGGCTGTCCAGGGTCGTCGTCGCCGCGAAGCCGATGTTCATGGCTGCCGTCCTTCATGGGAAGCGGAAGCATAGCGCCGGGACGGGTGGCAGGTGCTGCCATACTTGCGGTAGGCTCGACCAAGAATTGGCAGGATCTGCCAATGCTGCGCTGCATCATGGGAGGATTGCCCACCGACATGCGCCTGGACCGGATCGACTACGCCATCCTGGACCATCTGCAACGCGACGCCCGCGCCACCAGCGGCGAACTGGCGGAGGCAGCCGGCTTGTCCGCCAGCCCCGCCCACCGCCGGCAGAAGCTGCTGGAAGACGCCGGCATCATCCGCCGCTACGTCGCCCTGCTGGACCAGGACCGGGTGGGCCTGCCGGTCAGCGTGTTCGTCTCGGTCCGCCTGCAGGCGCAGACCGACGAGCACCTGGCCGCCTTCGAGGAAGCCGTCGCCGAGCTGCCCGAGGTCATGGAGTGCTACGTCATGTCCGGCGCCAGCGACTACCTCCTGCGCGTGGTCGCACCGGACCTGGGGGCCTATGAGGAGTTCCTCCGCACCCGCCTGACCCGCATCCCCGGCGTGCGCGGCGTCGAGAGCGCGTTCGCGTTGAAGCGCGTGGTGTACCGCACCAACCTGCCGCTGCGCCGCAAGAAATAGCGGTGCTGGCCGCGTTCCTGCTGGCGTTCCCGGCGCTGTTCAGCATCGTCAACCCGGTGGCCGGCGCGTTCATCTTCCGCGAGGCCACCGCCGACCGCACCCACGCCGGCCGAGCCCTGCTGGCCCGGCGCGTCGGCGCCTACTCGCTGCTGGTCATGCTGGTGGCGTTGTGGGCCGGGTCGTATGTGCTGGCGCTGTTCGGCATCAGCCTCGCCGCGCTCCGCATCGCCGGCGGCATCGTCCTATCCTTGTTCGCTTGGGAGCTGCTGGGCACGCCCGAGCGGCGGGACGGCCGCAAGCAGGAGCAGGCGGGCGACCCCGGCCCGGAGGACGACGTTGCGTTCTTCCCGCTGACGCTGCCGTTCACGACGGGGCCGGGCACCATCGCCGTGTCCGTCGCGCTGGGGGCCGGGCACCCGGCAATGGGCCAGGGCTGGGCGGCGTTCTATGGCGGGGTCAGCCTGGCCGCGGTGGCGATGGCGGGGGTGATCTGGCTGGCCTACGCCTACGCCGACCGCATGTCGGCGCTGCTGGGGCGCACCGGCAGCCGGACCCTGACCCGGATTTCGGCCTTCCTGCTGTTCTGCATCGGCGTGCAGGTGCTGATCACCGGGATCGTCGGCGTGCTGGATCCGCTGTTGAACGTCCGGTGACCGGACCGCGAGGCGGGCAACCCATGTGCTGGTGCCGCGTTCGGGACCGTCCATGCTCAACGTTCCCACCCCTGACAGGGCCGCCCCCGACCTGGCGTCCGTCCTGCCCTCCGACACCGCCCTGCTGCGGCTGGCGGAGGCTTTGCGCAGCGTCGGATACGGCTTCGTCACACCGACACCGGCCACGATCGCGCGGGTGAACGCCCGGCCGGGGAATGAGTGGGCGTCTGACCTGCGTGGCGTTTTCGGGTGGAGCCGCCCGTTCCACGACGGCATCGTGCCGGCGGCGCTGGTGGCCGCCATGCAGGACGCCGGCGCTTGGAGCCAACATCCCGGCGGCGCCCGCAGCCTGTTGCGCGCGTCCAGCCTGGACGGGGAGTTGTTCCTGCACTCAGCCTACCCGACCACGGCCGCGGACGCCGTGTTCTTCGGACCCGATACCTATCGGTATGCTCGCGCCATCCTGGCCCACCGCAGCAGGGTACCGGTGCTGCGGGCGATCGATGTCGGATGCGGCGCCGGGCCAGGTGCGGTCTTGCTGGCACGGGCCTACCCGGACGCCGAGGTGCTGGCGGCAGACATTAATGACACCGCGTTGCAGCTCACACGCGTCAACGCCGCCCTGGCTGGGGTGCGGGTGCATGCGGTCAACAGCAACCTGCTGCTGGGCGTGCAGGGCAGCTTCGACCTAGTCGTGGCCAATCCGCCCTATTTGGTCGATCCCTCCGAGCGGGCCTACCGGCATGGCGGGGGGCCACTGGGCGCTGGGCTGTCATTGGCGATCCTGGACGCCGCGCTGGAGCGGCTGGGCCCGGGCGGCACCCTGCTACTTTATACCGGTGCCGCCGTCGTGAACGGGATCGACCCCTTTCACGATGCCGCCGCGGCCCGACTTGCCGGCGTGGAGGCGACCTGGGCCTACCACGAACTTGATCCTGACGTATTTGGCGAGGAATTGGAGGCCGGCGCCTATGCCGCCGCCGACCGGATCGCCGCTGTACTGCTGACCGTAACGAAGGAATAACCTAATGCCTGACGGCCTGCTACACCCGACCGTAAGCCCTGACGACCGCTGGCACCGCACGCTGGCGGCGTTCAATGCCAAACGGTTCACCCCGGCCCTGCGGCACGACGGCTGGGAGGAGGAGGTGCACGCCCAGGCCGCGCTGCTGATCGATGAGGGCCGCTGGCTGGACGGCCTGCGCGCGCGCGTGGCCGACCGCGCCGCCGAGGCCCCGCGCGACCCCGACGGCTTCGTCGCCTGGTTCGAGACGCTGGAGCACACCGGCCCCGGCCAGAACGATCCGCTGTTCCCCTGGCTCGCCGAGCAGGCGACGATGGAGGAGATGCGCTGGTTCCTGCAGCAGGAGGTCGCCGGGGAAGCCGGATTCGAGGACCTGACTGCAATCACCCAATTGCGCCTGCCGGTGCGCGCCAAGTTGGAACTGGCGCGCAACTACTGGGACGAGATGGGCCGCGGCAACGCCAAGGGGATGCACGGCCCGATGCTGGAGCACCTGTCCCGCAGCCTGGGCCTGAACCCAGAGGTCGAGACGACGGTGTGGGAGTCGCTGGCGCTGGCGAACACGATGGCTGGCATGGCGTGCAGCCGGCGCTATGCCTACCAGTCCGTTGGCGCGCTGGGCGTGATCGAGCAGACGGCGCCCAGCCGCGCCAAGCTGGTGGGCGAGGGATTGCGGCGCCTCGGGGTCAGCGGCAAGGACCGCCACTACTTCGACCTGCACGCCATCCTGGACGTAAAACATAGCGAGGCTTGGAATGCCGAGGCTGCTTGGCCGCTGGTGTCATTGAACCCGGCGATCGCGCCGGCACTGGCCGAGGGTGCGTTGATCCGCTTGGAGGTCGGCGCAGCCTGTTTCGCCCGCTACCGCCGAGAGCTTGGGCTGTCCTAGGCTCACCGGCATTGCAGGCCGGCTGATGTTGCGGGCCGCATCAGCATGACCGCGGCGCCAGTCCTCTGGCGCCGCGCGGCTGCACCAGGGCGCCGTTGGCCCTACACCCCCAGCCAGGTAATCAGGCGGCAAACTTCGTAGAGGCTGTTGAACGGCCCGTGATCGATGTATCCGCTGCTGCAATCCGTGATGAAGTATTTGCCGCTGCTGCCGCGTCCGATGGTGAAGCCATTCGTGAGGCGGCAGTACTCGGCGCCATCCTCCAGGGTGCCGAACTGGATGGGAAAGATATTGGGCGCGGTGAGGGCGAAGCGCGCCAGGGTGCGCCGCATGTGGGCGACGAAGTCACCCTCGGCGACTTCGGGGAAGGGCAGCAACACAGCGGTTCTTGGCCGCCGAGCCTTGGTTTCTTGGAACGCGCGTGGAACGCGGTCCCGGAATTCGGTGAAATCGATCAGTGGCAAAATCCGATGCTCCTTCAACTCGCAGGCCTGCGCCTGCGAGGTCCATGCCCCTGGGAGGTCCGCCTAGCTCGGCAGTCCGGAGCTGTCTGCGCCATCCCATGCGGCAATGATCGGGTTCGCACGGGAAATTTGCCGCACGCGGAGCGCGCCGCTGAGCCAAGGGACCAGGCCCGCATCCCATGCACACAAGAACATTAAGTCGCCGACAACGGTGTGATCACCCGTGCCGACGCGCGCGACGATGCGCTGAGCGAGGGTCGCGGCGTGCAATGCAAGTTTCCCGGAGACGTTCATCGCAGGTTTGACCCATGTTAAAGCAGCGCAGACCCGGACCGCATCAGCAGCCGTCACGGGTTGGAACAGCCCCTCAACAATGAACGACGGGCCTGGCGCGGGTAACCTTTGGAAACTACCTACGCAGAGGCTTGGTCGACGACCCGGAATGACACTTGGGTTGGCCCAAAGCAGGACCTCCGCGGGCTGGCGCTACGTTTCCTGCGCGCCTGACCTGGCCTGCGCCGCGCCACGACGGGATAGCGCCATGATTCCGGCGCCGACCAGCGCCGCCATCAGCGTGACGATACCGACCATCAGGCGGGTGCGGTATGTGACGCTGCGGCTCTCGCGTCCTGTTTCCGACAGCACCGTGTCCCGCGCGGCGGCCACGCGGTCGAACAGTTCGCCGGGGCCGGACAGCACGGTGTCGGCCTCAAGGGTGCCCAGGCTGCGCGCCAGGTCCGGGCGCAGGGTCGGCAGGCGCGTCGCAGCGTCCGGCTGCCGCGCGGCGGCGAGCACCCGGTCCAGCACGGCAAGGCGGGCCATGCCATGCTCCAGCGGGATACCTGACGCAAAGGTCGCGAACAGGCCCGTCAGGCCCACGATGGCGAAGCACATCATCAGGAATGCGGTCCAGGTCGCATCGGGGCGCATGGCGTGATCCTCGCATAGCAGTGGCCGAAGAAAAGAAGTGGCCGGGACTTCGGCGCTATCCCTGGTGCGGTCAACCCGCGACGGCCTATCCTGTCGCCATGACCAGCCCCTACCTGTTCCGCGCCGCCGATCATCCCTTGGCCGATATGGCGCCGGGCCTGCGGGTCCGGGAGGCGCTGTCCCCGTTCGGCATTGCGCTGCGCTACCAGGAGCGTGCGCCCGGCACGCCAGAGGGCCACTGGTGCGAGACCGGGCACAGCATCTTCGTCCTGTCCGGCCGCATCCGCTACCGCTTCGACGCCCACACCGTCGAGGCCGGCCCCGGCGACATGCTGCATATCCCGGCTGGCCCGGCGCACCGGCACATCCCCGGCGTGGTCGGGGACGAGGTGGTGCGATACGTGCTGACGGAGTTCTCCTGACGCTGTCCGATGAAGTTCCGCCGCCAGTGGCGCAAACACGCAACCAGGCTGAGGCGCGGCGGGCGGCAGGTCGCGCCTATCCTGCCAATGTTGCGGGTGTGCGGCCTGCCACTGACGGCATTCTTGCTGGCCGCATCCCTGGACCACAACGCCACGGATGACGATCCATGGACACTCGCCCCCATTTGCCCGATGCATCATTGGATGCATGCTGCCGGGCCATGGCCAGGCGGTGGGCGAACGCGTCCATGCGGCCGGTCGTCACCTCACCCATGCCTCGCGACCAGGATTGCTGAACTAGCCGGCCTCCAGCCTTGCCTGCCCGGGTTGACACCTGCGCCCACCCTGGCTAACCACCGCGGCTCCCGTTCCCTCACTGAGAGCCCTGGGCCTTGCGCCCCGGAAGGTCATGCCATGAAGATCCGCAACAGCCTGAAGTCGGCCAAGACACGCGACAAGAACTGCCGCGTTGTGCGCCGGCACGGCCGCGTTTACGTGATCAACAAGAAGAACCCGCGCATGAAGGCCCGTCAAGGCTAACCTGCTTCCGGTCCGTATGGGCCGGGATGTGCTGCGCTGAACCGCACCCCGGGGCTATGCCTTGGGGTGCTTTGCGTCGCGGCAGGCCAGTAAAAGCTTGTGCAAACCAGCCAGCGTCCTAAGTTCCGGTAAAGCAACTGGGGGAACGCCGGATGATCGCGCAGCCGCTGCCGAAGACCGATGTCATGGGCCGCCGGGACGAGATCCTTGCCGGGCTTCGCGGCCTAGTCGCTGAAACCGGCCTGATAACCGAGGCGCTGCGCCTCAAGCCCTACGAGACCGACGGCCTGCCCGCTTACCGCCAGACTCCGCTGGCCGTGGTGCTGCCGGAGACGACGGAGCAGGTGGCTGCCGTGCTGCGCTTCTGCCACCAGAACGGCGTGCGCGTCATTCCGCGTGGCGCCGGCACCAGCTTATCCGGCGGTGCGCTGCCGATGGCTGACAGCGTCGTGGTCGGCATGATGCGGATGAACCAAATCCTCGACATCGACTACGCCGACCGCTGCGCCACCGTGCAGGCCGGCGTCACCAACATCGGCATCACCCAGGCAGTGACGGCGGACGGCTTCTTCTACGCGCCTGACCCCAGCAGCCAGTTGGCCTGCATGATCGGCGGCAACATCGGCATGAACAGCGGCGGCGCGCATTGCCTGAAGTATGGCGTGACGGTCAACAACCTGCTGGGGCTGCGGATCGTCACCATTGAGGGCGACATCATCGACCTGGGCGGCGCGCACCTGGACGCCGCCGGCTATGACTGGCTGGGCCTGATGACCGGCAGCGAGGGCATGCTCGCCATGGTCACCGAGGTCACGGTCCGCATCCTGCGCGCCCCGGAGGGTGCCCGCGCCATGCTGGTCGCCTTCGACGCCAACGAGACTGCCGGCCGCGCTGTGGACGCCATCATTGGCAGCGGCATCATTCCCGTCGCGCTGGAGTACATGGACCGCCCGGCGATCCACGCCTGCGAGGCCTTCGCCCACGCCGGCTACCCGCTGGACGCCGAGGCCCTCCTTATCATAGAGGTCGAGGGCAGCGTGGCTGAGCAGGACGACCTGCTGGGTCGCATCTCCGCCCTGTGCGAGCCGTTCCACCCCATTAGCCTGCGCGTCAGCCAGTCGGCGGAGGAGAGCATCGCCATCTGGAAGGGCCGCAAGGGCGCGTTCGGCGCCGTGGGCCGCATTAGCCCGGACTACCTGTGCATGGACGGTACCATCCCCACCGGCCAGCTCCCTTACGTGCTGCGCCGCATCAACGAGATGAGCGACGCCTGCGGGCTGAAGGTCGCCAACATCTTCCATGCCGGGGACGGCAACCTGCACCCCTTGATTATGTTCGATGCCAACCTGCCCGGCAACTTCGAGCTGGCCGAGCGCTTTGGCGCCGACATTCTACGACTGTGCGTCGAGGTCGGCGGCTGCCTGACTGGGGAACACGGCGTCGGTGTCGAAAAGCGCGACCTGATGCCGGTGCAGTTCACCGAAGTCGAGCTGAACCAGCAGCGCCGCATCAAGTCTGCCTTCGATCCGGACTGGCTGTTGAACCCCAGCAAGGTGTTCCCCCTTGTCGAGCAGCCCGTTGCTGCATGAGGCGCTAGCGCCAGCGGACGAAGCCGGGGTCATCGCCACGATCCTGGCAGCGGGTGCGGCGCGGGAGCCGTTGCTGGTCGAAGGGCGTGGCACCAAGCTCGGGATGCTGCGCCCGGTGCAGGCGGCTCGCAGCCTGAGCACCCGCAACCTCACGGGTGTAACCCTGCATGCGCCGCAGGAGCTGATCGTGTCTGCCCGCGCCGGCACGCCGCTGCCGGAACTGGAGGCCAAGCTGGCGGAGGGCGGCCAGGGCATCATCGCCGAGCCGCCGGACCTGTCGGGCCTGCTGGGGACTGAGGGCGTGCAGACCCTTGGCGGCGTGGTCGCCACCAACCTGTCGGGTCCGCGCCGGGTCGCCTGGGGAGCGATGCGCGACCATGTGATGGGCGTGCGCGCCGTGAACGGGTCGGGCGAGTTGATCCGGTCCGGTGGGCGCGTGCTCAAGAATGTGACGGGGCTGGACCTGTGCAAGCTGCTGACCGGCAGCTACGGCACCCTGGCGGTTTTGACCGAGGTGACGCTGAAGGTGTTGCCGATGGCGGAGCTGACGGGCTCGCTGCTACTGCCCGGCCTGGATGCCGTGCGCGGCGTGGCGGCGCTGTCTGCGGCGCTTGGTTCTCCCTACGGCGTGTCCGGCGCGGCTTGGCTGCCAGCCGATGCCGCAGAGCGGGTGCCGGGGCTGGCCGGGCAGGGGCCGGTCGCGCTGGTGCGGATCGAGGATTTCACCGCCAGCGTGCATTACCGGCTGGGCCGCCTGGTGAACGACCTGGCGCCGTATGGTGCGGCGCAGACCTTGGATGACGCCGCCAGCCGGACTGCCTGGCGCACTGTGCGCGACGCCATGCCGTTGCGGGCCGAGCCAGGGGACGCGATCTGGCGCATCAGCGTCCGGCCATCTGCCGGGCCGGCGGTGGTGGATGCCGTGCAGGCCGCGGGCGGGCGGCTATTCCTGGATTGGGGCGGCGGCCTGGCCTGGATCGCCGGCGCTCCGGCCCTACACGACGCCGTGGTGGCTGCCGCCTGCGCCGGCCGCGGCACTTGGACCGTGCTGCGCGCGCCCGAGGGGATGCGCGCCGCCGTCCATGTCGTCCCACCTGAGGCCGAGCCGCTGGCCCGCATTACCCGCCGGGTCAAGGCGTCGATGGACCCTGGCGGCATCCTCAACCCTGGCCGCCTCTACGCTGGTTTATAAGCAGGGGCCTGTAGGACATCATGCAGACGAACTTCACCGCCGAGCAGATGCTCGACCCCGCCATCCAGTCCAGCAACGGGGTGCTGCGGACCTGCGTGCATTGCGGCATGTGCACTGCGACCTGCCCGACGTTCCTGTTGCTGGGCGACGAGCTGGATAGCCCACGGGGGCGCATCTACCTGATCAAGGACATGCTCGAGAGCGGCCGGCCCGCGACCGAGGAGGTCGTGCGCCATGTGGACCGCTGCCTGTCCTGCCTGAGCTGCATGACGACCTGCCCCAGCGGCGTGAACTACATGCACCTGGTGGACCATGCCCGCGAGTACATCGAGAACACCTACACCCGCCCCTGGCACGAGCGCCTGCTGCGCAATGTGCTGACCGTCGTGCTGCCGCGGCCAGGCCTGTTCCGCGCCGCGCTGATCGGCGCGCGCCTGGCCAAGCCATTCCGCGCGCTGGTGCCGCGCAAGGGCACGCTGTTCACCCGGGTGCATGCGATGCTGGACCTGGCGCCGGCCCGGCTGCCTGCAACCGGCACCATGCAGTCCCCTCAGGTCCATGCCGCCGCCGGCACGCGGCGCGGCCGGGTGGCGCTGCTGGCCGGCTGCGCGCAGAAAGTGCTGGATCCCGCCATCAATGAATCCACCATCCGCCTGCTGACCCGCATGGGGATCGAAGTCGTGATCGCCCGCGGCGCCGGCTGCTGCGGCGCGCTGACCCACCACATGGGCCGCCACGACCCGGCCATGGCCAGCGCCCGCGCCAACATCGATGCCTGGACCCGCGAGATCGACGGCGACGGCCTGGATGCCATCCTGGTCAACACCAGCGGCTGCGGCACGACGCTGAAGGACTACGGCTTCATGTTCCGCACCGAGCCGGACCGGGAGCGGGCGGAGCGGGTGTCGGCGCTGGCGATGGACATCAGCGAATACCTGGCCAAGCTGGACTACCAGCCGACCCGCCCGGCGCCGGGGCTGCGGGTGGCCTACCATTCGGCGTGCAGCCTGCAGCACGGCCAGCGTGTGACGACGGAGCCGAAGGTGCTGCTAAAGCGGGCCGGGTTCATGGTGGTCGATCCGCCGGAGGGGCACATCTGCTGCGGGTCCGCCGGGACCTACAACCTGGTGCAGCCGGCGATTGCCGGGCAGTTGCGGGCGCGCAAGCTGGCCAACATCGCCAAGACCAAGCCGGACCTGATCGCGGCGGGCAACATCGGCTGCATCACGCAGTTGCAGGGCGGCACGCCGGTGATCCACACAGTGCAGTTGCTGGACTGGATGGCAGGCGGCCCAGCCCCAGCCGGCCTTCCCGTACCTGCTGCGACCTGACCGTGCGGCGGGCACTTGTTCTGCTGGTGCTGGCCGGCCCGGCGTCGGCCCAAGCGCCGGCCCCTTCGCCTGCCGTTCCTGCTGATCCCAAGGGCGCGCTGAACACCATGCTGTCCGCCTTGCATGCCGCACCGAACGAGCAGGTCGCCAAGGCGCTGGAGGACCAGATCCGCGACGCTTGGGCCAAGGCTGCTTCCCCCGCGCTGCGCCTGTTGCTGGCCCGTGGCGCCCGCGAGCTGCAGGAGGGCGCGGCTGGGGACGCCGTGGACAGCTTCGACGCGGCGCTGGACTTGGACCCGACCCTGCTGGAGGCCTGGCGTGGCCGCGCCCAGGCCCGGTTGCGCGGCGGTGACTCGGCCGGCGCTATCCGCGACATCCAGGAGGTGCTGCGTCGCGAGCCCCGGGATTTCGCCGCATTGCAGGACCTGTCGCATATCGCCGAGGCGCAGCATGACTGGAAAGGCGCGCTGTCCGCCTGGCAAAAGGTGCTGGACCTGGACCCGAAGACGCCGGACGGGCGGGACCGCCTGCAGGACCTGCGTAGGCGGGCGCTCGGCGACAACGCCTAGAATCGGTAAGCGTCCTTCACGCACACTCCAGCAGCGCCTGTCCGCCGGGCTGCCTCGTTCACTAGTCGCTCGACCATGTAGGCCATGTCCGGCCGTCCAGCGCCGCGATAGGCGGTAATCGGCACCGTGTTGGTCAGCGCCAGCCGGTTGCGCCCATAGGCGGCAGGGATGCGATAGGCGCCGGATGCCATCAGCGCCGCGTTCAGGGTGTTCGTCTTCACCCCGGCGGTAGAGGGGTGCGCGCCGATGTCGCACACCCAGTCATGGCGGATCGCCAGGAACCGGCCCTCCGCATCCAGCGCCAGCTTCGCCGCCATCTGCACGGCGCGGCCATGGTAGTCTCTGAGGAAACTCTCGGAGCGGCTGTCCACCCACTTCACCGGCCGCCCGGCGATGCGGGCCGCCAGCGCCAACGCCGCATACTCTGGGTAGGCCGCGCTGCGGATGCCGAATGCGCCGCCGACGTCCTCGGCATGGGACCGGATGTGGTCCGGCTGCAGGCTGGTCAGCCCGGCCGTGCCGCCGCGCATGCCGTTAACGCCCTGGCTGCCGCTCCAGAGATCCAGCACGTCTGCCATTGAGCTTCGCTCCAGGACGTGGCTCCGTCAGGCCCTGCTGACCGGCGTAGCGAGCAACTTCAGCGGCTGCGTGGCATCCGCCAGGCGCGCCGGGTCCACCATCAATCCGCCGGCGACCAGGGCCTTGCCCTGCACGTAGTCGCGCGTGGCATTGACGCAGTCCAGCGCGATCACGCAGGAGCGGCGCAGGTAAACCACCGAGAAGCTGCGCGTCTCCGGCTCGCCCCGGACCACGATGGCATCATGGCCGGTGGACAGGCCGACGGTCTGCAGCCGCAGGTCGTACTGGTTGGACCAGAACCAGGGCACCGCATCGTAAGGCACAGGAGCGCCGGTGATCGCCTTGGCGGCAACGAGCGCCTGATCGACCGCATTCTGCACCGACTCGACCCGGACGCTGGTCCCGTCCGCAAACCGATTCCGGTGCGCCGCGCAGTCGCCGATGGCATAGATGTCCGGCAGGCTGGTCCGGCAGCATGCGTCCACCTCGACCCCGTTGCCGCCCGCCGCCCCGGCGTCGAGCAGCGGCTGCACCGCCGGGATGATGCCGATGCCGGCGACCACCATGTCGGCCGGGAGCACCGTGCCGTCGCCGAGCCGGACGCCGCTGGCCCGGCCCTCACGCTCCTCAATGCAGTCCACGGCCGCGTTGAGCAGGATGCGGACGCCGCGGGTGCGGTGCTCGGCCTCGTAGAACCGCGACACCGGCTCACCGGCGACGCGCGCCAGCACGCGGTCCTGCATCTCGATCACCGTGACCGACTTGCCCATCGCGGTCAGCACGGCCGCGGCCTCCAGGCCGATGTAGCCGCCGCCGACCACCGCCACCGTGGCGGCGCCCGCCAGCTCGCCCCGCATGAGGTCCACGTCGGCGCGCGTGCGGATGGTGTGCACGCCGCTCAGGTGGTGTCCGGCGCACGACAGGCGCCGCGGCGCGCCGCCGGTGCACCAGACCAGCGTGCCATATCCGAGCGCCGCGCCATCGCCGGTCCGCACCTGGTGCGCCGCCGGATCGACGGCGACGACGCTCTGGCCGCGCAGCACGGCGATGTGCTTTTCCGCCCAGTACTCCGGCTCCTTCAGCAGCATGGCCTCGAACGGCTTCTTGCCGGCCAGGTAGTCCTTGGACAGCGGCGGCCGCTCGTAGGGCCAACAGGGCTCGTCGCTCAGCAGGGCGAGGGTGCCGGCAAAGCCCAACTGACGCAGCGACACCGCGGCCTGGGCGCCGGCATGGCCTGCGCCGACGATCAGCACGTCGAACCGTTGCACCGTCCCGTTCCGGCCTAGAAGCCCGGTTGGTCCCGTGACGGGCCGGCTGGAGGCGGCATCAGCCCTCCTCGGCGATGGTCATCCGCAATCCGTCCAGGGCCGGGGCAAACGGGATCTGGCAGGACAGGCGCGAGGTGGGCGTGCGCCGGTCCGAGCTGTCCAGCAGGTCGTTCTCGTCCTCGCCAGGCGGGCCGACGCGCGCAAAGTCGTCGGGATCGACGATGACGTGGCAGGTCGCGCAGGAGCAACTGCCGCCGCATTGCGCCTGCAGGTCGTCGAAGCCCGCCTTGCGGATGATCTCCATGACCGACAGCCCGGTCGCTGCCGGGATGGTCCTGGTGTCGCCGTGTGTGCTGGTAACGGTTATGGAAGCCACCGAATTTCCTTACGTCTATGCGCTGCGCCGGTCTGAGCGCCGCAAGCTGCTGCCGCGCCCCCAGCCGATCAAGGACCGCCCGCCGCTCAGGCCGCCTTCTTGGAACCGCGCGTGCTGACCCGCAAGACCTGTCCCCGCTTCAGCAGGCCGAGCAGATGAGTCGCGGCAGGCGTAAGCGGAAGGTCGGCGCGGGTGACTGCGACCAGCGGCGGGGCGGACAGCTCCTCCACCACCGGGATCGTCGTCAGCAGGCCGCTGTGCGGCAGGCAGATGATCAGCATCAGCGCCGATCGGCGGTCGCGCCATCGTCCCGCAGGGCCCGGCTGCGAATTTCGTCACGCCAGCGCATAAGAATCCTGGCGTTCTGGCCGATCCGCCTTCTAGCGTGGAAAAAACGGGGAGGAAGCAACAATGGACGATATTGCAACGTCTCGGGCGGCGCCGGCGCCGTTGCAGGTGACGGCGCGGGTGCGCGGCATCCAGCGCACCGCGCTGGCAATGCTCGTGCTCGGCGGGGTGGTCAACTACATCGATCGCGCGACGCTCGCGGTGGCGAACCCGCTGATCCGCGCCGACCTGGGCCTGTCGATCGCCGACATGGGATACTTGCTCTCGGCCTTTCTTTGGGCGTACGCGTTCTCGCAACTGCCGACCGGGGCCATGGTGGACAAGCTCGGGCCGCGCCTGCTGCTGTCGATTGGCCTGACGCTGTGGTCGTTCGCGCAACTGCTGGGTGGGCTGGTGCATAGCTTCGGCCAGTTCTTTGGCGCCCGCGTCCTGCTGGGCATCGGCGAGGCGCCGCAGTTCCCCACCGGCGCCCGGGTGGCGCGCGACTGGTTCAACCCGCGGGACCGCGGCCTGGCGACCGGCATCTTCAACTGCGCATCGACGCTCGGCACGGCGATCGCGGTGCCGCTGCTCACCGTGCTCATGCTGTCGTTCGGCTGGCGCTGGATGTTCATCATCATGGGCATCGCCGGGCTGCTGGTGGCGGTGCTGTGGTACAGCGTGTACCGCAACCCGGCCGATGTCGGCCTGACGGCGCAGGAGAACGCCTATCGCACCGAGGGCGATCCGCCGGGCCAGCGCACCAAGGTCAGCTTCGCCGAGTGGAAGCAGCTTTTCCGCTTCCGCACCACCTGGGGCATGATCCTCGGCTACTTCGGCTGCATCTATCTCACCTGGATCTACACGGCCTGGCTGCCGGGCTACCTCGAGATCGAGCGGCACATGAGCGTGAAGTTCACCGGCATCGCGGCGTCGATCCCGTTCGTCTGGGGCGTAGCGGGCGGCGTGCTCGGCGGCTACCTCGCCGACATCCTGGTGCGGCGCGGCGTGTCGCCGATGAAAAGCCGGCGCTATCCCTGCGCGATCGCCCTGCTGGGCACTTCCGCCTGCACGCTGGCGGCGGCCTATGTCGAGAGCAACACGCTTGCCATCGCCTTCATCTCGGCGTCGCTGTTCCTGGTCTATGTCACCAGCACCTGCGCCTGGGCGCTGAGTTCGGTGGGGGCGCCGACCAACTGCACCGCCTCGATCGGCTCGATGCAGAATTTCGGCGGCTACTTGGGCGGAGCGCTCGCGCCGACGGTCACCGGGTTGATCGTGCAGGCGACCGGGTCGTTCGTGCTGGCCCTCGTGGTGGGTGCGGTCATCGGGGTGCTGTCGGCCGGCTCGTACCTGTTCATCGTGAAGGACCCAATCACCGCAGCGGATTTGGGCGTGGCGTAGCCCTGCTGGCGCCCGACATCCGGCCGCCATACAGATGCGGGATATCCTCGCCCGTCGTCTCGGCCGGCGCCGGGTCCTCGTCCGCCAGCAGGACGGACACGCCGCGGCGTCGCCCCTTCAGCCCGTCATGCCGCCTTGCCCTCCAGCAGCCGCGCCAGGCGGAGCGGCTGCAGGTCCACCCCGCTTCGCCCGTCGCACACCAGCCCTGCCACAGCCTCGCCGATGCCGGCTGAGTGCTTGAAGCCGTGGCCGGAGCAGGCGGACACCACCACCACCCGGTCCTGCGCCGGATGTCGGTCGATGACGAAGCCCGCATCCGGCGTCACGGTATAGAGGCAGGCGGCCGAGCGGGCAGGGGCCGGGCCGGCGCCGCGCAGGCGGCCGGCCACATGGGCGGCGTGCGTTGCTGCGGCCTCCTCGGCGGACACCGTCCGGTCCACCGCGTCCGGGTGGCAGGCGACGCCATACTGCTCGGTCCCCACCTTGACCTCGTCAGCGCCGGGCAGGGCCGGGAAGCCGTAGAAGTAGTCCTCCGGCTGCGGCCCCTGCATCCAGATGTAAGCCGGGCAGCGGGCGGGGGCGTAAGCGGCCGGGTCGTCCACGAGAATCCAGTGCAGCACCTGCCGGTAGGGGACCAGCGTGCCGCCGAACGCGCCGCCTAGCAGCGCACCGGCCCAGGCCCCCGCGGCGACGACGGCTTGGTCGGCCTGAATGGCGCCGGCATCCGTGTCGATCTGCACGGACCCGCCGCGCTGCTGCACCGCCAGCACCCGTCGCCCGGTCAGCACCGAGGCGCCGTCCGCGGCGGCGATGCGGAGCTGGGCGGCGATGCACCGCTCCGGGTGCACGAAGCCGCCGCCCGGCTCGAAATAGCCCTCCTCGTCGCCGCGCAGGTTGAAGACGGGGAAGCGCGCCGCGATGGCGGAGGCGGCCAGGCGCTCATGGGCAATGCCGTGCCGCTCGGCGACGGCGACGGTGCGGCCCAGGAAGTCGGGCTTGTCGTGGTGCCCGGCGCGGACACCGCGCGGCGCCATGATCAGCAGGCCGCACTGCTGCAGCAGGGTTTCGCCGGTCCGCGCCTCCAGCTCGCGCCAGATGGCGTGGGAGCGGGTGACGAACGGCACGTAGGCCTCGCCCTCGCCAACCGCGACGCGGGTGATGCGGGTCTCGCCGTGGCTGGACCCCATCGTGTGCGGCGGCGCATAGCGGTCGATGCCGACGGCCTGCACGCCGCGCCGGGCAAGCTGATAGAGCACTGCCGCCCCCATTGCGCCCAGGCCGATGACGGCAACCTCCGCACGGATTGCCCCGGTCATAGGTCTTGAGCCTCCAGGTGGGCGTCCAGCCGATTGCAGTGCCAGTCCACGAACTTGATCACTCCGGCCTCCAGCGGGCGTTGATGTCGGGGTCGGCATAGAACGCGCCGGGGAGCGCGTGGCCCATCTTACGGGCGCGCAATAGTCCCATGTGGTCGGTGCTGCGTGGGCGGGCATCGAGAGTGCTGCTCATCGGAAGCGGCTACTCCGCCGCATCTGCCCGCGGCGCATGGTCCAGCCGGTAAGTGCCCTTGGCGCTCGCGGCCGAGATCAGGCCATCGTCCAGGTCGCGCCGGACCAGCGCCGGGTCGCGTGCCCGCGGGTCGCCCAGGCTGCCGCCGCCGGGGGAGCGGATGACGATGCGCCCGCCCCGCGGCACCGCATGCCGGCCCTTGCCGGGCAACAACTCGCCCGACGCCAGACCCACGTGCCCGGCTGCGCCCGCATGCCCGCCCGCGAATCCCCGGGCCGGGAAGCGCACCCGTTCATAGGCGGTGGTGCAGATGAACGGCTCATCGATGGTGTTGCCAAGCTCCATGTCCTGCCCAAGCCCGCCCCGCATCGCACCGGGGCCGCCGGAGTCCTGGCGGAACTGCTTGCGCCAGAACACCAGCGTGGACATCGACTCGAAGATCTCGACCGGCCCGCCGCGCACGCCGCTGGGAAAGCCGGTCGCTGACAGCCCGTCCTGCGACGGCAGCGCGCCCATGCCCCCCGTGGTGACGATGTTGACCAGGAAGTCGTCGCCCCACACCGGAGGGCTGCTGCGCGAACCGGAGCCGGTGATGCCCCAGTGCACCCCGGCGCCCTCGGCCGGCACACGGTCCGGGATCGCCTGGCGCAGGCAGCCTAACACTAGGTCGGGCAGCATCAGCCCGATCTGGTGCCGCTGCACCACCGCGGCCGGCTTCGTCGCATTCAGCAGGGACCCCGGCTCCGCCGTCACCGTCCGCGGCTCCAGCGAGCCGGCGTTGTTCGGGATGTCGCGCGCCAGGATGCACCCCAGCGCATAGGTCGTGTAGGCCAGCGTGTAGCACAGCGGCACGTTGAAGTTGTGCCGCACCATGCCGGAGCTGCCGGTGTAGTCCACGTTGATGCCATCGTCAGAAACTGTAAGCGCCGCCCGCAGCTCGACCGGCTCCCCATCCTGCCCGTCCAGCGTCAGCCCGGCTTGCCATGTGCCGCGCGGCAACTCGCGTATCTTGTCCAGCATGGCCGCCCGTGAGGTGTCGATCACGTGGTCGGCCAGCGCGTCCAGGCTGTCCAACCCGAACTCGTCCATCATCTCCGTCAGCCGCTCGCAGCCGATCTCGTTGCAGGAGATCAGCGCGTAGGTGTCCCCCTCGGTCTCCACCGGCAGGCGGGTGTTGGCGCGGATGACGGCCATCAAGGTCTCGTTCACGACGCCCGCCTCGACCAGGCGCAGGATCGGCAGGAACAACCCCTCCATGAATACGTCCAGCGACCCCGTCATGTTCGGCACCCCGCCGATGTCCATCAGGTGGCAGTTGCAGGCGACCAGCCCGACGAATGCGCCGCGGCGGAAGCAGGGCGTGGTGACGGAGAAGTCGTTGGTGTGGCCGGTGCCGATCCAGGGGTCGTTGTGGATGAACACGTCGCCGGGCCGCATGGTGCTGACCGGATGCTTGGCGATGACATGGCCGACCGCCAGCGCCATCGAGTTGATGTGCCCTGGCGTCCCCGTCACCGCCTGCGCCAGCATGCGCCCCTGTGCGTCGAACACCCCGGCCGCGAGGTCGCCGGACTCGCGCACGATGGTGCTGAACGCCGTGCGCTGCAGCACCTGCGCCTGCTCCTCGACCAGCGCGATCAGGCGGTTCCAAAGGATCCCCTTGTCGATCAGGCTGAGGCTCATGCTGGCGGCTCCTTGCGGTCCATGACGATGCAGCCAAGGCCGTCCACCCAGGCATCGAAGGTGGCGGTGACGAAGGTGGATGTCTCGTCCTCGGCGATCACGGCCGGGCCGGGGAACCGCGCGCCGGGAATCAGGTGCTCCCGCCGGTAGCGGGGCACTTGCACGACCTGGCCTGACCGGCCGTCGAACACCGCGACCATGCCGGACGCCGCGGGCGCGCTGACGCCCTGGGGCGCTGCAACCGGCTCCGGCAGGGCAGCCTCGGTGGAGACGGTCACGGACCACGCCATGATCTCGATCTCCGCGTGGGGGATCACGCGCTTGAACAGCGCTGCATAGGACCGCTCGTACTGCGCCCGCAGCACGGCGTCGTCGCCTGGCCCAAAATCGCGCAGCGGCAGCTCGACGGCGATCTCGTGCCCCTGGCCGATGTAGCGCATGAACGCCACCCGGCGCTCGGCGAGCGTGGCGCCGTGGGCGGCCGGCTCCACCCAGGCGCGAACGCCCGCCGCCATCCCCCGCAGCAGCGCCGCCGCAACCGCGTGGTCGAAGCCGCCAAGGCGCATGTAGGCCGTGCGGACCAGCTCATACGACACCGGCGCCGCGAGGAAACCGATCGCCGACCCCACGCCAGCGTTGGGCGGCACGATCACCCGCCGCACGCCGATCTTCTCCGCCACGCGTGCGACGTGCAGCGGGGCCGCGCCGCCGAACGCGATCAAGGTGTGCTGGCTGGCGGTGACGCCGCGCTCCACCGTGTGCGCCCGGGCGGCGCTGGCCATGTTCTCGCAGACCGTCTCGTACACGGCGTAGGCCGCCATGTCGGGGCCGAGGTCCAGCGCGTCGCCGACCTCGGCCAGCAGCGCCGCACGGGCCAGGTCCGGACGCAGCGTGATGGAGCCGCCGGCGAAGTCGTGCGGGTCGATCAGGCCCAGCACCAGGTCCGCATCCGTGACCGCCGGCCGGGTGCCGCCGGCGCCGTAGCAGGCCGGGCCGGGCACGGAGGACGCACTGTCCGGCCCGACCGTCACCCGCCGCAGGCTGTCCAGCCGGGCGAGGGAGCCGCCGCCGGCACCGATCTCCACCATCTCGGTCACCGGGATACGGACCGGCAGGCCGCTGCCCTTCAGGAAGCGCGCCGCGCGGTCCACCTCGAACAGCCGCACCGTCTCCGAACGGTAATCCTCGATCAGGCTGATCTTGGCCGTGGTGCCGCCCATGTCGAAGGCCAGCACCTTGCGCTCCCCCAGCCGGGCGGCGATCCCCGCCGCGAACACCGCGCCGCCCGCCGGGCCGGACTCGACCAGGCGCACCGGAAAGCGCCGCGCCAGATCGACCGAGGTCAGGCCGCCGCCCGACGTCATCAGGCACAGCACGCCGCGGAAGCCCTCGGCGCGCAGCCGCTCCTCCATGCGGAGCAGGTAGCCCGCCATCAGCGGCTGCACGTAGGCGTTGGCGACGGTGGTGGAGGTGCGCTCGTACTCGCGAATTTCCGGGCAGACCTCGCAGGAGAGCGAGACGCCCACCCCCGGCAGGGCCGCCCGCAACAGGGCCTCGCAGCGCCGCTCATGCCCGCCGTTCGCGTAGGCGTGCAGGAAGGCCACGGCCACGCTCTCGACGCCAGCCGCCCGCATCGCCGCCGCCGCTCCCTGCACGTCCGCCTCGTCGAGCGGCAGCAGCACCTGGCCGCGGGCGTCGATGCGCTCGCGGACGGTGAAGCGGAGGGGGCGCGGCACGAGGGGCTTTGGCCGGGCCAGGGCCAGCTCGTACTGGTCGTAGCGGCTCTCGGTGCCGATCTCGAGCACGTCGCGGAAGCCGTCGGTGGCGACCAGCGCGGTGCGGGCGCCCCGGCGCTCGATGATGGCGTTGGTGGCCAGCGTGGTGCCGTGGACGAAGGCGCCGACGTCGGCGAGGGCAGCGCCGGACAGGGCCAGGACGTCGCGGACGCCGGCCAGCACGCCCAGCTCGGGTGCGGCCGGCGTGGTCAGCACCTTCGCCGTCCATCGCGCGCCGCCGTGTTCCAGGATCCCGCGTTCCAGCACGACATCGGTGAACGTGCCGCCCACGTCGGCGGAGAGCTTGGTTTGGCTATCGAGGGCCATCGGTCAGGTGGCGATCCAGGCGCGGGCGTGGACCCTGCCGATGCCGTCGGCCGGGATTAATTGGCGCAAGGCGCGTTCATCGCGGCGGGCGTGCCGGCTCGGCACATTCCTGTCGGGGCTCGGCCAGCGCCCGGCAAACTTCCCGTTCTTCCGCACTAAGACGCCCCGCATGATGGGACGGGGCTGGAGGATTTGCCGCGCTATGGCTCCCATGTGTCTGATGGCATTCAACTGGGGTTTCCTTTCATCTGGGCGGCGATGATCCTGGCCACGCGGCCCAGGGTTCCTAAGCAACTACCATGCCCGGGTGTGGCCTGGGGGTCATCACAGAATGCACGGAAACGGTTGGAGACCGTCTCAGCCCTCGCGGCTACTGCAGTAGGGTGACACAACCTATCTGCTTGAACGATAGGACTTCAGCCGATGCTGGACGGCGTTTCCCTTGATCAGTTGCGGACCTTTGTCACGGCGGTGGACGAGGGCAGCTTCTCGGCCGCTTCGCGCCGGCTGCGGCGGGCGCAGTCGGTTGTCAGCCAGGCTGTCAGCAACCTCGAGCAGCAGATCGGCGTCGCCCTGTTCGACCGGGCCGGCCGCACCCCAAGGCTGACCGCCGCCGGCACCGTCCTGCTGGCCGACGCACGCAACGTCCTGTGCGGCGTCGATGCCATGAAGGCCCGGGCCCGCGGCATGGCCGGCGGCCTGGAGCCGGAATTGGCGGCGGTCATCGACGTGTTCTTCCCGATGGCGGCCCTCACCGAAGCGGCCAAGGATTTCCAGCGCCTGTTCCCCGCAACGGCGCTGCGGCTGTATGTCGAGGCGCTCGGGGCGGCCTACCAGCCGGTCCTCGACGGCCGGTGCAGCCTGGGCATTGTCGGGCCGCTGCCGCTGCTGCAGCCCACCCTCACCAGCGAGCGCCTGATGGCCATCGAGCTGGTCATGGTCGCCGCACGCGACCACCCGCTTGCGGCCGCCGCGGCGCCGATCCCGCGGGCGGAGCTGGCCCGGCACATGCAGCTCGTCCTCACCGACCGGTCCGAGCTGTCGGCCGGGCGCGAGTTCGGCGTGCTGTCGCCGCTGAGCTGGCGGCTGGCCGACCTGTTCGCCAAGCGCGCCTTCCTGCTCAACGGGCTCGGCTGGGGCGGCATGCCGCGGCACACCGTTGCGGAGGACCTGGCCCGGGGCCGGCTCATCGCGCTGCAGATCGAGGATGCCCCTACCGGCGCGCTGACGCTGCCCATGACCGCCATTTACCGGACGGCCGCGCCGCCCGGGCCAGCCGGGCGCTGGCTGATCGAGCGGCTCAGGGCAAATCCAGGACGCAAGCTGTCGCGAGCGAGAGCGGCATGATCCCGGAGGGGTTGCTGCCGTCGCCCGCCGCGGACGCCAGACGCCCAGGGCGGCAGGGCCAGCGGCAATCCATGGGAACCATCGTCTATACCGATGGAACACATCCAGAAATTTGGGGTTTAAGCGAGAACGCCTATCGCCGATGTGTTGCTCCGCCAAGCAACGGGGTCACGCATGTCGGATGCAACACTGGCCCATCGTCGCGCAGGCACATGGACATAGGCTTTGGTCTGGACGGTGCAGGTCTTGGTCGCCATAGCCTGCTTGGGCGCAGGCGGTGCGAAGCTCATCGGTGAACCGACGCCCCTCGCAGCCTTCGAGCACATCGGGGCTGGGCAATCATTTCGTTACGTGGCGGCCACGGTGGAGATCACCGGCGCGGTCCTGATCCTGGTCCCGGAGGCTGCCACCTTCGGCCTCACGCTGCTGGCCTGCATCATGGCGTGCGCGGTGTTCACCCATCTCGCCATCATCGGCGGCAATCCCATGCCGGCCGCTGTGTTGCTCGGCCTGAACCTGCTTGTGGTCTGGCTGCGTCGGAACTTGGTTTCGGTCTGGCTCGCCACGCTGAACGCCGGGCCAGGCTACATCAAGGCCGCACGGCAAGCTGGCGCCGCCGGCATCAATGCGTGCCTGCGCGCCAGTGGAGCGGACGTCAGGACACCGCCATGCGGCCATGTGGCGCCGTAAACCCCATCACATTAACCGGAAGGCAAAGCCATGACATCTCTTCTCGCCATCGAGGTCAGCCCTCGCTTCGAGTACTCCGCCTCACGCAAGCTGGTCGCGCAGTTCGCTGACAAGTGGCGGGCCGACCACCCCGGCGGTTCCGTCGTCGTCCGCGATCTGATGAAGACGCACCTACCTTACGTTGACCTGCCCTGGATTGGCGGCGCGTTCACCCCGCCCGAGCAGCACTCGCCGGAGATGACGGCGGCAATCAAGGTATCCGACGACCTGATCGCGGAGCTGAAGGCCGCCGATCACATTGTCATCGGCACTCCGATGTACAACTTCTCCATCCCGGCGGTGCTGAAGGCCTACATCGACCACGTGGTCCGGGCTGGCGTGACGTTCACCGCGGACTACAAGGGGCTGCTGACTGGCAAGAAGGCAACCATCATTCTGGTCTCTGGTGGCGCCTATGGGCCGGGCTCGCCAGCCGAAACATATAATGTCGCTGGGAGCTACCTGCGCCAGATCCTCGGCTTCGTCGGCATCACTGACGTGACCGTGGTGCTGGCCGGGCAGTCGCTGGCGATCGATCAGGGCGAGGTAACGATGGACGAGTTCGCTAGCCGATACGAGCAGGAGCTGTCGGCCGCCGCGGCCTGATCGCACTCGCTGACGGCTTCTGCCAGCCCGGGCCCTGAGCGGGCGTCCCGCCCCTGGCGGTAGGGGCGGCCTGAGCGGGTCCGGGTCGGCAGCGGCCACCTTGATGGACTTGGTTGGGCGAAGCCCCTGCCAGCCGGGCGGGGCAGCCGAAGCTGCCTCTGCTGCGCGTTAGCCCGGCCGCGCCGACTTATACCAACGGCCCTGTGCTCTGACTCAAACGTGAGTAGGAGCGGCTTGGCGGGGTGTGTCTCGGTTTGCTTCCATGATGGTGGGGGCTGGCATGACGGTTGCGATCACTCGGACGGAGCACACGGCTGCGGGTCTTCGCCGGTTGGCGGGTGGGTCGGATGACGCGGCCGTGGCCCGGCGGTTGCTGGCGCTGGCGCTGATCCTGGACGGCCACAAGCGTGAGGATGCGGCGCGGCTTGCGGGCATGAACCGGCAGGCCCTGCGCGACTGGGTTCATCGCTACAACGCCGATGGCGTGACGGGCCTTGCCGACCGGCACGGCGGCGGCGTTGAGGCGCGACTGTCGGCCGAGCAGAAGGCAGAGGTTGCAGGCTGGATACGGACTGGGCCGGACCCCGCCCGGGACAAGGTCGTGCGCTGGCGCTGTGCGGACATCCAGGCGCGGATCGCCGGGCTGTTCGGGGTCGCCCTGCACGAGCGCAGCGTCGGCAAGTCGGGCAAAGCCCTTGCTTTGCCCATGCTGCACCGGCTGCGCTTCTCCCACGTCTCGACGCGCCCGCAGCACCCAAAGGCGGACCTCCTGGCGCAGGCGTCTTTCAGAGCGGGTTCGCGGCTCTTATGACCGCCGCCCTGCCCAAGGCCGTCCGGGCCGCAGGCACGCCCATCGAGGTCTGGTTCCAAGATGAAGCCAGGGTCGGGCAGCAGGGCACGCTCACCTGCGTCTGGGCCGAGCGCGGCAGCCGGCCGCGTGCCCCGAAAGACCTCCGCTACGAGTGGGCCTACCTGTTCGGCGCCGTGTGCGCCGAGCGCGGCGTCGGCGCCGCCCTCGTGCTGCCCTATGCCAACACGGACGCCATGACCCTGCACTTGGCCGAGGTCAGCCGTCAGGTCACAGCCGGCGCCCATGCCGTGTTGGTCTGCGACGGCGCCGGCTGGCACCAGACCGGCGGACGCCTGCAGGTGCCAGACAACATCACCCTGCTGCACCTGCCGCCCTACAGCCCCGAGCTGAACCCGGTCGAGAACGTGTGGGCCTACCTGCGTGCCAACAAGCTCAGCAACAGCGTGTTCGAGACCTACGACACCATCCATCGAAGACGATGGACGGACATCGTCGACCGCTGCTGCACCGCCTGGAACTGGCTCACCGAAACGCCAGAGCGCATCCGCTCCATCGCAGCCGCGCCCTGGACCAAAACGGTCAAAGCACAGGGC
>JAABUX010001743.1_pt1 | contig 32069 bp, 29 predicted proteins | sample 5561851 | NCBI WGS metagenome assembly JAABUX01 (sample SAMN10711883, study PRJNA513361) | rock metagenome | isolation source: Antarctica rocks | place: Antarctica: Victoria Land, Richard Nunatak red sandstone | collected 2016-01-03
TTCAAGGACTATCTTTGGTTCAGCAAGAGGACTAACCTTAAGAGTAGAGACCAGATCTGCAGTCTCCAGCAGAGTTAATTGGCTTATCTGGTCGACAATGGTAGATATTTTAGGGTTTGATGCAGCTGCTGTGGACTCCCATCGCCGCGATGGCGGTCTCCTTTGGTACTGTGTGCATGCTATAGGGGGAGAAGAGCTTGTTCTCGGGGAACTGCGAAACGACCGCGCACAGCACCTGGTGAAATTGGTAGAGACTGAGGACATAGTGTATGAATGACCAGGGGCCAATACAGAGACGATGGTTTGGCAAGACTCGTAGTTTTATGATAATTTAGCGCGAGGTAGAATAAGCGGAATGTTCCGCAGCAATATTAACTGTTGTCCCCTGCAACATGGTACCACAATTGCATCCCACTAATATGGAGATCTATCTCTCAAGACAAGAGGCTAACATTATTCATATCGCCGCCATCGCTTTAAGTTCCTGGCACATCTACCGGGAGTGGGACGAATTCAACGAAAAAGCAACAGTCGTCTGGAATTGGTTCACCGATCATGATCCTGAGGCAGACGCTCAACCCCCTCCGCCTGCTCAGCAAGAACGATGACCACTGGGACGGTCAATTCAGAGCATATTCTAACAAACAACATGGCTGAAGTGTCGGAGGAACGCCACGCGCCAAAGGACTCGAGACCCTCCACGAAAGCTAAGCAGAGTCCTAAAGGCCTCGAAGCAGCATTGACTCTGCTGGGAAAGAACGACGATACCTCCCGTTTTGTGGGTCTAGCCCTACTCAAACCCGTTCTTGAACAAGAGTTGAGCCATGAGAACACTATGGACGAGGGTGAAAGATTCTCACTCATACAACGATGTTGGGGCGCCATACCCGCTAAATTTCTGGATCGATTACTCAAAGCTCGAGCAAATGATAAAAGAACGAAAGAGGAAGCCCACGGTATGTCTGGGCTGGCGGTGGCTGTCATGTACGCCTTCATGACTCTGTTGCAGTCTCCCAATACAGACAAGAAGTTTGTCAGTCAGGTAAGGCAAATTCCGAGGTCTAAGCTGGGGAGCATGCTGTTGTATTTTGCCAAATCTCCATTGCCACTGCTCCTGAATCATGATACATGTCAAGAGCATGACTGTTGCAGCCAACCTATCCTCCTTCGCAAGCTATTCTATTGCTTTATTCCATGCATCGACAGTGAGATATGCTAAATTTGGAGTACTATAGGTCCCTCAACTCATGGCGCTTCTTCGCTCTTGCCCACAAGAGACAAGAACACCAATCATGGAGATCTTTCACACGCTGGCCACAACGCCCGAGGGTTCTGAGGTCATCTTCAATTCTCGAGGCCACGGCAGCGATCTAGATCAGAAGCCAGAGATTTACCTCTTCATCACTATGCTAATAATCGATATCCGGTCGACGATTCCTTCTCTGCACGAAAAGCTTCACTCCGACGATTTTCTGGCAATATCTGAGCGTTTAAGTAGAGCCTACGACATCGTATCCGCGTTCATTGGCTTCCTAATCCAAAGGCTTGAGATGATGTCGAGTGACGACAGCATCTCAGGCCCTCTGCCCGTAGACCTCCTTCTGAAACTTCGAACCAACATCTCAGAAACGATGTCGTTGACCATCGAATATCTGCGCGACCGGTACGATTCTTCCACGGCCGGAGCCGCTGGCCTCCATTCCGCAGCCCGCTCCTCCATCGACCAGTCTTCCCCACTCCCTATTGCTTGGGACACGTCCAGTGGCATGTTCGCCGATCGATTGACCCTTTCGCAGCTTCGGACTTTGTCTCTCTGGCTCCGCGACGAAGACAACGATGCACTTCGTAGAGAAGCAGCCGGCGTGATGGACGCTCTCCTTGCTCTTTACCAGTATAATGGTGAACAAGACTTCCGCTACCCTGTTCTAGTCGCACTAGAGGTATGTCTCAGTAGATCGTTTGTTCCCTCCCTAGTGCAAAGATTTGGGAAGCTGCCCCGTTGCAAAACCATTCACCTCTCGTACATTATGTTGTACCTGATCGAATACATTCTGTGGATTGACAATGCTGACTCAGAGACCCTACTTAGGGCATTACCCAGTGTACCGAAGGAGTCGAGGCATTCCTACAAGAGGGAGGCTGGCTTCCATTAGCCAGAGACCTCAGCACAACCCTACAGCAACCATCCGCTAACCCCGCACTCGGCATCGAAATCGTTCGCATCCTTCTCGTGATCGCTGAATCACAGTTCTTGGGCGAGCCAAGACAGGATTGGATGGCCATCATCACTCTAGCCGAAGAATTCCTAAGCCCCACAACACAAAGCCCCCGTCTCGAACTATCAATAGCGGTAGCCCAACTAGCAGTCGAGCTCCTTGCTCAATCGCCTCGTGGTTCTCGGAAAAGGTATCAGGGTCAAGTACGGAAGCTGCTGAACGCAGCCGAGACTCTCTTCACGAAGGAGGACCTAAACGGCAACGATAAGGAGGGGTTGGATGAGGTTGTCAGCGGGCTGTCGGGTTTAAGGCTTGGATGAGTATGCTGATATGGGATATGTTCTATAAGTAAACATTCATATGGCATGATACCGCATCAAATTAGAAGCTGTATCGATCCTCAATACCAACTTCACACATATCATCTACTCCTATACTTCTTACCAACTATCTCGAGCCATTGTACTTAGGGATCAATGAGCGGGCTTCTATCGATCAGAAAAACCCAGGCACTACCAATACTGCTATCCCCGCAGCATACACCTCTCCTCTCATTCTTCAAGAACTCAAAGAATCTCAAATCAGTATCCCCCACCCTCCCACCATCCCACCACAAACCATCGTCTATCTACATACGTACATATCTATTCCCACATACCCCCAACCACATCCCCTACTCCCTATACAACATAAAACACCCTCCCAACACTATCCCTACCACCCAAACCCTCCCATCTACTCTACAAACTCCAAATCGCAATAAACTACCTTTCGAAGCAGTTCACATAGCGGTCATTCAATGAGACGTGCACATAAGAGCATTGTTGGCCCTTTTTGCATCCTGCATATTAATAAGATGGTGGAGCACTAAATGATAAATCCAGCTTGTGAGCAAGCATAGCAGTGAAATTCCCCGGCTTTATCTAGTCTATGACCAATACAGTCGTACATTCACGCCGGGTGTATATATTCTGCTCCGGAAGTATATGTTGTAAGTGGGCTGAACTCCTCAATGGTCGATTTGAAGTGCCTATTCTATCTTCGAGCCAGATGGACATTCTCACAGTCCATTTTATCCTATGCAATAATATGGAGGGAGCCCGAGTATGTCTATCACTGTAGCATGGCAAGAGACGCATCAGCCCCAAACTTTTGAGCTCAGGACACGAACCGTGAAGATAGTACTCCCGATAGAAAACCTTACGTTAACCTACCTTATTAAATTATAGATTCATCCATAGTACACCAACACGAATCAAATCAGGATTCAAAAATCCCTCATATCATCAGAGCAGAGGAATCCATGCAGTGCAAATCTCTCACTATGATATCATCCATTGAGAAGGCACTTTTGTCTACCGGTGGGGAGCAGAGGCTACTTGCCCTAGTCAAACAGATCCCTATCAAAAAAATACCCATCCGCATGTCAGTCAGTGCAGCCATCCTCCAACCCATACATGTAAGCAGTGTTTGCCATACCCATAAACGCCCAGTGGCGGCTTTGAAAATGGTCGGAACAGGCCCTCAACCCCCTCCGCCATGTGTCCGTAGTCGCCAGTAAAGCCCCTACCCATAATACCCTTTTTCCATGGGACCGATGACGGCTGTCGCTGTAATCATCTCTACCCATTAATACTAGTGAACCCACCTGCACCACCATCCCTTGACGGCGGTGGTGGCGGCAATTCACTCTTCACATCCATCTTGTCCTCGTGGTCCTCGTCATCATCGTCATCTTCACCACCCCCTCTCATTATCGATGGTCCCGTTGGCGTATGTCTATGCCCATACAAGAGAGCCTCCTTCATCAGGTTAAACTGATGCAGATCATTGCTGTACCTTGCTATATTCTGCTCATACATGTCTTCGAATTCGCGTCTGATTGGCGCCGCGTTCTCCCACACTTGTCTTGCGATATCGACAGCGTCGTCTTCGTTGCGATATTGATAACGATCTCGTTGCGGAAGAATGTGCCGATGGAAGAATTCTTGGAATGCGGTGGGTGGGGGTACAGGAGCCTGGCGTAAGGCTTGAGCAGCAACTGGGCTGATGGAATTGGTTGGGAGAGGGGAGGGGGTCGGTGGGTGTTGTATGGTTGAATGACCATTGGTGGTCGGGACGTGCTGATATCGAGACTCGCGAAACGGGTCTCTTGGTGGCTCGAAAGCGGAGGTTGGATGTGATTGTAAAGGTGCGAGAGGTCTGTGTTGCTGGTGGCCCAGGGGAGGAGGAGGAGAGCTGACTGGGCGACGGTGGCTGCGCTTGGAGCGAAGAGGCTTTTCGTTCGGCTACAAGATAAAGGTCATTAGCGCTACAGAGTTTCGAGTGTCTGGGAGCAGTATGCAAGATGGTGAATATACATACCGTAGGTGGGGCTTCGCTACTGCCTTCGCTATCTTCATCGTGAGGATCCATGTATGCGTCCACGCTGTCACTATTCTTGTTCATGCGTTTGCCCAGGATTTCTAGAAGATATGCTCGTTCCAGGCGCATTTTGCGAATGCCACGTTGCAGGCGAGCTTTACGAAGGCGGTAGGTGTCATTGCTTTCCTCAACCTCAATAGTGCGGCGCCTGAGCTCGATACATTTTTTGCGGTAGGCTTCCTCTACCGACGGGGGTAATGCCGGTGGATTGGTACCTGCAGCCACTGTTGGTCACGTAGAATCGTCAGCTCTCTATACTTCAGTCTCTTCTTGTGGTATGCCAAGCAACAGGTCTGCACCAAAATTATCAACGACTTTGGACTGTTGTTCGCATGTCTCCTGCTTCTCATCGTAGCTGTCTCTCGGTTCAGGTTCTTTCATCTTGTCTTCGCAAGATCTACTATATTGAGTTTCATCACAGAAATCTGGCATCCCTTGGCCATAGTCCATCCTTCGAATCGTGGATTGGGGCTGTAAAAAAGCAGAGTGGTTCGCTTACTTGATGCAGACTCTTTTTGAGCTATGATGGGCAGCACTCAGCCGGACCGGGTTATTCAATGGCAATGTGGAAGCAGCTGTGCTAAAAGTGTGCGAATGGTGCAGTCGCAATGCGCATAGATCTAGAATAGAAAGAAGCTCGTATTGTATTCAAGACGCTTGCGAAAGCTTGGCATAGAACGAGAAGAGTTCACCCCTACAGATCCTCAGCCATAATGCCCTTAGGCCTAGAAACTGTCGCATCTACAGATCCTCAGCCAGCTTAACAATATAGAATGTTTTGCTACGAGAAATTTGGAACAGAAGGGGGTGAACTCTTCTAGATCTATGATGAATCCACCATTTCTTGATCTAGTTACCTATATTAAGCACTAGGTAATCTCCATGATGAATCGCTAATATCTACATCGGTAACAGAAGATGATCTTGATGAAGAGTAGACCGCTGCTCTAATATTCTATACGCTTCCAGTCCCATATATCCGCATTTATCAAGTAAACTAATAGTATAAAGTAGAATGTCTCATTTCCGCTAGTCTAGATTGTCAAAGCAATCGTTATGGATATCAACGTGTTCATTCACGCAAAGAATTCAATGGGATTTCACGGAAGAGGATTATTGATGTCAAAACTCTTAAACCGATTAGAACCAGAGATATATCGACTATCTTACCCATCTCATACCTATAAGGGATCTTAAAAAGGTCCTACAAAAGGTCTAATAACTTTATGTTGAGAAAGGACTATTCTTGATAAAGGCTGTGTCTGCACCGTCTTAGATACACTAATCTTTAAATCTTACTAGCAACTTCAATAATCCGAACCCTCCCATATCCCTTCCTCTTCCTCTCTATGACGTCTCTCCCAGTACCTTAAATATTCTCTACCCTGCCACAGCCACAAAGGGTCCCCGTAGTAATCACGAATCAATGCCTCCAATTCAGCCGGCAGAAATCTACCAATGGCCCTAAACACTGTCCACCTGTGTGGCACACACGAGTCAGCTTCTACTTTCCAGAAACGCTTACGCAAGTGCGACATAGCCATACTCACTGTACAATATCCATCGCCCTATCTTTCACCTTTTCCTTCATCGGAGCCAACCTCTGCTCTTCCTTCGCTACTTCAGCTTTGTATGCCGCACGGCGGTCCTCGACACGGCGGTCCTCGAATGGGTCGTCAATTGGATCGTTGTCGTACTTCCAGGGCACTGAATGCAAAACATCTCTTTCCAACCTCCGGATCCGAGACCGAACTTGATTTGTTCTTAGTCGTCGGATTATATGTATCCGCAGAGCTTTCGTAAGCTCGAGTGAAGATGATATGGGGGCTGTTGACAGAGGCAAGGTGGAAAATATATCTTGCGCAGCCTCATGTGAAGGCGATTCAGCTGGCATAAAGTATGGTAGAAGGGTAGATCCAGGGTTGGAAGGTGGTAGGCACGCGAACCGTGCGTCGACTCGGAGGGCTTGATGAAACATCTTGTTGGTTGCAGTGATGATCGCGAGCGATCTTAAAGATGAAGGTATAAATAGTCGACGAGGTAAGAAACATAGAGAGATGTTCGATGGGTCAAGCTTCTTCCATGGCATGTTTATCGATGTTAGTGTTGTAGTGATCTGCCTGTTGACTTTCTGTGTATTGTCGTCGATTCTGTTTAGTATATTGTGTTAAATTCTAATGACACTCGTAAGCCCAACTTCTAGTACGTCCCATACCTCGATTTTAATTTAACAGACTAAACTACTGTAAGAAGACATGCAGTGCAACAAGAACAATTTGATGTACATAGTCTACCAGAGGAACAAGGGGAAACCCAAATTCACGTTCAAAACCTGATGGGATTTGCTCTGAGATAAATTTACCTGCGTCAGAGCTGGGTATGTGAATATATTTCATGAGGAGAATGGGAAAGAGTAAGTTGAAAATGCTTATTCCTCTGATTGGATACAAAATAAGCGCTGGTGGAAATTCGTGATGGGCGCCATTGACAGCAAAGAGAGCAGTGTTGTACGAATCCACTTCCCGTACAGTGATGAGAGAATTATTACCTCGTTTTGGCATCATCAAATTGACATCTCACGCATTCAAAACCTCGTCCCATTAACCCCCTGCATGCCCTTCCCTAATTGACTAGCAACAACAGTAGCCTCCCTCACACTTCTCGCCACAGTTCCCCTCAGACTGCCCTCCTCTAGTACCAATAGTCCGCCAATAGTACATCCTCCCGGAGTACTGACTTTCTCCCTCACCATGGCCGGATGCTCGCCGTTTAGCACCAACCCGGCCGTCCCTCTCATCGTCTGCGCAGCCATTAACTGGGCCTCCGCCCTCGGCAAACCCATAGCTACCGCACCATCGGCCATAGCTTCGAGCACGAGAGCGAAGAACGCGGGACCAGAACCACAAAGAGCGGTGCTGGCGTCCATTTGGGTTGGGGGAAGATGTACGACACGGCCAATGCGATTGAAAATCCAGGTCACGAGAGCATTGAGTGGTTGAGGAAGCGGAGGATTGGAGGTTGCGATAACGGTCATAGATTCGCAGATCAGGGAAGCGGTATTGGGCATTACTCTGACGATTGTGCAGCGGCCGTCCGTCTCTGGATCAGCAGGGAGCGTCTTTTTGCTGCCGTCCCCGTAGATCGTATCCTCAATCTGCGATACCGGCACTCCCGCCAATATACTGATCAGGAGCTTCCCAGTCAGTGCTTCCCGCATGCCTTCTTCTTGCAATACCTCTTTCAGATTGTAGGGCTTGCAAGCCAGTAAAATGACGTCAGCTCCGCGAACCCCTTTGACATTTTCATTTCGCAGTATTGTCAATGCTGAGGTCAGATGAGAGAGCTCAGTCTGTATTCTTTTCGCCGATTGTGGCCGAGTCACGCAGGTAATGAAGCTGGACGGGGTACGTGGAGGAAGCTCTTCAGATGGGGTGGTGGTACCGCTGAGTGATGACAGTGGTGCTCCATTCGATGGAGAAGACAGAATTCCCGAAAGAATGGCGGTGCCAAGAGTCCCTTGAAGGTAGTGATATCAGTTTGGAAGCCTCTAACGGCAAGTGGGTGCTCGAATACATACGCACCACATCCCAAAATCGTCAGAGTCATATTCTTGTCGTCCATCTTAGTGTTAATTAGAGTCACCGTCGAGTGTAAAAGGCACGCCGTCGAGTTGTGTCTGAGTTGAAGACATCTGTCACACTGAAGGGAGTTGACCCCCTACTTTACTTACTTGAAAGAGACGCCGCTAGCGCCAGCGACCGCCCCAAGCGCAACCGCGCGCATGAGCAGATTCTTAAACAAATGACAAGGACGCAATCAGCCTGCTGGCTTATCTTGTTGCAGCTCTCAACTCGATAGCTGCAGGCTTTCTGGCTCAGAGCGATAGATAGATAGCCAGTATTCTACCATTGCATGCTGCATGTCAATGGAAATATACGGTTCATTCGCAATCGACGTTCACCCACTTTTGGCGTAGTTATACAATCTGTACGATCTTAAGTCAATGTCAGAATCACTAGGAACAGGAGGTCGTGTACTAGATTCTATGACTGATGGAGGATAGTCATGTAAAGTACAGGAAGACTTGATACTATATAAGACATACTCTATAAATTCATTCACAATTGACAGGGGCCGCGACCCGGCTAAACTTGCCCTTGGATAATGTATCTTTCTCACCACCGGGCGTCTTCAAAACATGCAACTACGAAACCCATCACAATGGCAGACCCCTTCGAAGTTCGCATGCGCTTCACCTCGCAGCTTCAGCACCTCAATGCTACCATTACGTCTTCGCAAAAGGCCGCCCACTATGCCCTCAAATACAAAGACATGGACGAAGATCTCCACTCATGCATTCTCGAACAATTAGAACGAGTACGCCTATCCCCCTTGTACGCCCCCTCCCAAGAGCAGAGAGGAGCACTGGCTCATGTTGTATGAATGACAGAATTCCATGAACAACCGCGCAAACATAATGTACTTCATCGAACACCTCTGCGACATGTCCCAGCGTGAAAACCACCTCGACTTCGTCCGCATGATGCAGCGCGACATCCTCCGCGTCGTTGACGCCGTAGCACCCAGCGACGGCTCCGGCGCCGCCAACGTCAAAGTCGTCCGCCGAGTACTCGCAGGCCTGCAGACGAAATCAATCCTCCTCCCCGAAACCGTCCTCGAGATCGAAGCCGGGCTTGCAGAACGGGATACACTACCTGGCGCACATCCAGCGCTCTCGCCGATTTCGCCGAACGCGCAGAGGGAGGGGCGGGATGTGCAAGTTGTGGAGGGTGTGTTGGTGGGCGGGAAGGCGAATGGGGTTTCGAGGTTGGATAAGCGGCAGGTAGAGCAGCGGATTGAGGAGGATCGAGTGAGGCATAAGCGGTTGAGGGAGAGTATTTGGGCTGTTGGGGAGGAGGGGGAGGAGGCGGAGTTTGAGAGGTTGTGGGAGGAGGCGGATGGGATTGGGGAGGATGATTGGGTGGTGGCGCAGGAGGATGCGATGGAGAGGAGGGTGGTGGGGAAGGTGGTTTAGGGAGTTTGAAGTGGAGGATATACCCGGTGTGCGTTTGAATCTGGCATATTTGGCGAAGTTGGCCGCATTGCGAGGCAGCTTGGGGGGAGCATCCCAAATTGGGATTGATTTGGCTACGTTGCTATAGATCCACCACACTTACAGAACCAAGCACTTATGTATGGAGGAAAGGGCGCGGTCCTCCGAGACGGCTTTCTCCAACCATAACTTTAAATGTATCAACACTAAGGAAAAAGTTGCGGCAGCTGCCCTTTCTGACCGTTGAAGACGGTCCTAAAACCCGTCGCGGCGAGCACAATAGCTAGGATAATGTTTCCCATGTTGCCTCTGTCTACCTCTTTGCCAGAATCGTCGACAATTCGGACGTCGACAACGAACGTTTACTTACCTGCTGAGCCAGGCCTGATCGATTGTCAGGATTAAAGCCCGCCATCTATTCATTCTATGAACTTCTGCGGGCAAGGACGGCGGGGTCGTTCCTAAGGGTGTAGTGAACCATATGATTTGAGCCACTGCGAGTCAGTCCACAGACTGTCTGGTGTTTATGGCCTTGAATATTGATAGCGATATTTCTCAATGGCGGGATTACTCGGCATTCGTATTGTCGTCTACAACGTTTTCGGATCGAAGGATGCGGTGGAGGCCCCCTTGCGAGGCGTTCCAATGTTAAACTCAGGAATTGGTGAGAACGGCATGCTTCAGCGTTCATATGTAGGACTATCAAGGCCATCGCCATCGTTGTCATCTCGATTGAGCAGACCCCTCGATTCTCCGCCCTGCTCCTCCCTGAGGACACCGGAGCCCATCTTGGGTGTCGCAGCCTCAGCGCTGTCCAGTATATACCAGATGTCTTTCTTTGTGAGCAAGCCTTGAAGTACGCCCCTATCGCAGAACAAGACGTATCGCAGCCCAAGCTTCGAAAACATGCTGAGAGTCAATTGAAGGCTGCTTTTGGCATTGAGCGTGATAGGCGTTTGGTCCATCCAGGGGCGGAGGTCTAGGGTAGCGTGTGGGTCGGTCCCAGGTTGATGAGAGAAGAAGACCTCGGTTGACGGAGGTAATTTTCTGGGTTCGGCCGCGGCTAGCTTGATTGCGTATATCAGCTCTGTACGAGATATGTAGCCCAATAGGATATTCTTGGCGGCATTAGAAACCACGGGGAAACCGCGAAATGGTTGAGCAACAATCATATTGTGGATGGATTGAATAGTATGACCGGTAGCTGTCAAGACCGACAAATCGTGTGTCTGAGTCATAATCTGGGATACCGGGACATCGGGGGCAGGGGCGTCGTCGTTGTTGTCCAAGAACGGGTACTCTTTGAAGTGAATCCAGCTTTCGTAGATACCACGCCTGCCGAAAGCATCGCCCACCCATTTACTGACCATGACGGCAATCATGATAGGGAGGACGTATGTCAAAGCACCTGTAAGCTCGAACATTATGACGACAATCGAGACTGTCATCCTGGTGACTCCGCTAAGAGCAGCAGCTGCCCCGATGATCGCGTATGTGCCAGGTGTGATGCATGGAACATCTGGTTCGCAGGCTGAAAATATCAGCGCATTGGAATGGTTCCCCTGCCAGACTTCAACAATGACTCCTACAGCCCTTCCGTAAAGAGCACCTATCGCCATAGATGGGAGTATGATGCCAGCGGGAATTTGCAGCCCGAATGTGCCTGATGCGAGTAAGAAGCCTACCACCGCGGCCTGCAAAAGCAGTAGAATGACACCTGCATAGGCTGCTCCGGTTTTACAAATGCCGAATTGGTCATCCTTGAGGTTTGCGCATTCAGCAAACAACATGTAAACTAACTCTGATGACTGAGCCCTCATGAACTTATTCGGAAAGTTAACGATTGCGGTCACAACAGCGACTGCTAGAACTTCGAGGATGGGTGAAGATGCCCACACCGATGTTCTGCGCCATCTCGCGATTTTCATATTTACCTTGATAAACAGCCCACCATACAAGCCTCCTAGGACTCCTAAAATCGCGAAGGGAACCATCTCGAAGCCATGCCATCCGGTGCTGTAAGTGACTTGGTAGAGAACAAGCTTGCCTGTACGGAACGGATTGAAAGCTTGTAACGTCACAGCAGCGACCATAGCGCAGACAAAGCTTTGCCACATGGTCTTGTCTGGGAAATAGTACGACAACTGCTCAAGGCTGAAGAGCACTCCCCCAATAGGCGATCCGAATGCAACAGAGATTCCGGCCGCTGCGGCGGCAGAAAGAACTTCGCGTTTCCGGGCCTCATTATCATTTAAGCTTGGTGACAGCTTCATCAGGAGGTTTGCGCAACAGCATGCTACATGGACTAAGGGGCCTTCCTTTCCAAGCCACAGTCCGGAGGCTACAGCAAGGCACAAACCGAGCGACTTCACAATCAATGTCCACAAACTCATGAAGCGCTGGATAACAAAACCACCAAGTACAGTCTTGATCTCGGGGATACCGCTGTGCTTGGCATATATCGCGAAATGCTTGACAAGAACACTTGCGCAGAATGCGAAAAAGACTGAGTAGAGGATGTAAAAGACATACTCCACAATATATCTTCCTGCCGATGACCGCACATGAAGCGCACTGCTCCAAAGATTCCAATCTTGACATTGTGCCAATTCTTCGTGTCCCCAGCAACAAAATCCTCTGTTGAGATAAAATCTGCCTCCACCCTTTCCATCACGGCAATATCCATTTTTCAGATCCGCAAGCCAGTCACTGGCTACATCTATGCCCGCAGCGAGAATCCCAGAGGCTAGCCCTGTAGCGATCAATACTATCCAGATCTGACTGGCATCCAGTATCTGTTGTGCGTGACCGAAGAGGCCTGTTGCCTGTGAATAGAGGTACCGTAAACGTTGCCGCTCTTTGGTATACTCGAAGATCCAGTCAATTGCCGTAAGATCATCATAGCCTACACGCCGTCCGGGACCCTCCGTGTACCAGTCTAGAGATGAGCTATCCTTGCTATCGCCGTAAGCAAGTCCCTTATTTGCATGACCGTTGCCAGAGCTGAGTGCGATATCAGAATCGTTAGTCGAAGAAACTTCGCGCAGCCTACGGCTCCGAGCGGTGGGTAGAGGTGGATTTGGTAAGTCATGCGGGCTGGCGCTCCGGGACGGTTGATTCGAATGCTGCGAAAGGAAGTTTGGAAGCCCAAGTCCTGAAGGTGACTTTGCTTTGCGTTTGAAAGTCATTCTACAGATTATTAGTTGATTTCAACGATATATGACCTAGAAAATGATACGAAAGTTTCCCGTCACCTAAAAGCGCATCGTCCTGGCTGAGATCTGGGTGATGATCACCATCAGAATCTTCAGCCGTGTTGCAAGCTTGTTGAGATAGCCTGGAAGAAAAGGATCTTTCAGGATCATCCTGAGTAGGTCCATCATTGTTCATCGTCGAAACTGCCATGCTCCGTATGCTGGCACGCTGGATTGAGCTGCGGCCAATATCAACGCCAAGCCCGCAGCGACGCTAATTCCGCTCCGCGGCGAATCCTCGGCTAAAGTATATTCATCATAAACTTTTTTCCGTGGAGGCATCGAAGTAGATTTGATTGTAGCCACTCGAAGATGGACGTCTCGAGGTGCTCAGCGCAGCTACTGGATCATTTCTCTCATCTTCACGAGTTTCCAGAGGAGTTGTCCGACTTATTGCATCGGGGGAGCAATGAACAATACCTAGACACACTCTCACAACTTGCCCTCAACCCGACACACACCATTGCCGTTTTCGCAACACACGAGGGAATCTTCGCGGAAATATGTAGCAGATGGCTGACAAATACAGAGTCGGAAGACTTGTTCGCCTTGGCAGCCCTGGCGATAGTCCTCCCTTCGGCGCCTCATCTCTCGGTATACGCAGGATATCTGCTGAACCGGAAACGGGGGATACTGGAAGCTTTGGCGTCGCGAGACGCTACAGCACTTCATGAATTGCCTACGGATACATTAAGAACACTTCTGCTTGCCCTAGGCCGCCTTCTGAAATTTGATAATCAAGCGTTCGCACCAGCCATTTCACCAGCAAAGCTGCAGATGCTTCTCAACCATGTCCAGCCATACATTAGATATCTCGCTATAAGGCTAATATGCCTATATCTTCATGCTTCCGATGCGGCTTTGTTGTCTATGATCAATTCTTACATTGGGGAAGATGGGATACTGGGTCCATGGGAAGACAAAACCATCGATTATTCATTCTTCAGCTTATGGGAACAGGAGAGGCTTATATACCTCGGTCAGATGTTACAGCTAAAGAAAGAAGCTCGTGGTGTGGACGGGCCGGGACGAGTAAGGTCAAACGAACGAATGCTCACAACCGAAAACTTTTCAGCAACTACAGCCTGCATTGCCGGAATTCTCGTACCCCGACTGAATGAGAAAGATCCGGGACCTACATCGCTTGTCATGACAGGGACTACAAGAGGCAATATCCATTCGTTCGCTGAGGCTGTGAATTCATCGAAGCCATTACTAGTGACTGGCCGTTCCGGTACGGGGAAGACTTCAATAATCACAGATGTTGCAAGGGAACTTGGGAAAAGTTCTTCGATGGTCACTCTTCACCTCAATGGGCAGACTGACGCGAAATCACTTGTTGGCGTGTATACCAATGCGAAAACGCCAGGTTCATTTAGCTGGAGTCCGGGCGTTTTGACGACAGCAGTGACTGAAGGTAGATGGCTAATCATCGAAGACCTAGACCGAGCTCCGACGGAGATCGTCAGCACTTTGGCACCATTGCTGGAACGACGTGAACTATTTTTACCGAATGGGGGGGAGACCATTAAGGCTGCTGCTGGCTTTAAGCTTATCGCTACTATACGGTCGACCATCAATACTCGGGGAGAAGAGGTCATCCCTATAGCAGGTATGCTTGGCACACCCCATTGGTTGCAGGTACCCTTGAAGGTAGCATCAGATAGCGAGCTCGCCGAAATTGTCACCAATAAGTTTTCGCTCGTTCACGCTTATATACCTAAATTCATGGCCGTTTATCAGATCCTGATACAGCAAGACTCCCCAAATGCTTCCAAGACTCCCTTAAAGACGAGCGTCTCGAGACCTTTTGGGCCTCAAGATCTTCTGAGATGGTGCGGAAGAGTTCAAGAACTCCTGTCATCTGCAGGCATCATCTTTGGCAACGAACCGATATCTGATGCCTTGAATGACCACATATTCCTTGAGGCTGTTGATTGCTTTCTCGGAGCCTACGCTTTGGGATCGCAGAGAGCACACCGCCTTGATCTTATCGCTCAAGGCCTGCATATGCCTGCTGAACGTGTCAAATACTGCTTGGAGGGTCGCAAACCCGATTACTTCGCATTTGATTCAGCATTCCGTATAGGTCGTACGACTTTGCCTAAGCGACAAATGGCCCTTGGTGTTAAGTCGCCGAGTAATCGCTTTGAGTATAGCCCTTTCGCGACCACGAAACACGTCATTCGAATCCTCGAATCGATTGCGGTGGCGGTTAAGCGGGCAGAGCCGTGCCTTTTGGTTGGTGAGACTGGCACAGGCAAGACCACTGTCGTGCAGCGGCTTGCTGATGCATTGGGCCAGAAACTGACTGTAGTGAACCTATCACAACAGAGCGAAGTAGGCGACCTTCTCGGTGGTTACAAGCCAGTCAATATGAGGGCCCTTGCCATACCCATGAAAGAAGATTTCGATGAGTTGCTAGATCTGACTTTTACCTCAAAGCGAAATCAGCGCTACGTTGAGCTTCTGGGTAAATCGATATCGAAAGGCAGGTGGGCTCGTGCTCTAGCCTTATGGCAGGAAGCCCTGCGCATGACAGATGAACGTTTCAAGCCAACGGGGCAAAATAATGATCAATCAATCCACGAGCCCCTATCCAAGAAGAGAAAAGTGGAGGCATCTAGGGTCCAGAAACTGAAAAGCAGATGGGACAAGTTTGCTTCTGACGTTAGTATCTTTCAAGAGCACCTAGCTAGCGGCTCGAAAGGCTTCGCGTTCTCTTTTATCGAGGGTAATATCGTCAAGGCAGCTAGAAATGGGGAATGGGTGCTTCTAGATGAGATCAACCTTGCTTCGCCAGACACTTTAGAGAGCTTGGCAGATCTGCTGTCTCAGACGGTCGATGGTCGTCCCTCGATATTGTTGACAGAGTCTGGAAACGCTGAGCGTATCTATGCGCATAGAGATTTTCGTATCTTTGGTGCTATGAATCCTGCAACGGATATTGGCAAGCGTGACCTTCCTATGGGTCTTCGGTCAAGATTCACCGAGCTATTCATTGAAGCACCAGATAAAGATCTAGAGAATCTTGTACCAGTCGTGAAGGCGTACTTGGGTGAAAATCATGTAGACGTTCGCGCTGCTACCGACGTTGCTCAATTGTATATTGAAATCAAAAGGCTGGTTGATGCTAATCAGCTCGTCGACGGCGCTAAGCAAAAACCACATTTTAGTCTTCGCACCTTGACTAGAACATTGCTCTACGTCTCACAAAATGCTCCCTTTTACGGACTTCGCCGAGCTCTCTTTGAAGGCTTCTCGATGAGCTTCATGACATCCTTGGACAGGGAGTCGGAATTGCTTTTGAAGCCGCTTATAGACAAGCATATCTTGGCTGGGCAGAGGAACAGTAGAGCAATATTACACCAGACTCCTCATCCACCAAAAGAGAGCAGGGACTACATTCAGTTCAAGCATTACTGGATCTTACGAGGCGCACAACCCATCGAGCCACAAGCTCAATACATCATTACTCCCTTTATCGAACGCAATTTGTTGAATCTTGTGCGAGCAACATCGACCCGCAAATTTCCTATTCTGCTCCAAGGTCCGACCTCTTCCGGTAAGACCAGCATGGTTGACTACCTTGCCCGGATATCCGGAAACAACTTTGTGAGGATCAACAACCACGAACACACCGATCTACAAGAGTATCTTGGCTCTTATGTTTCGGGTCCTGATGGCCGCCTCCAGTATCAAGAGGGTGTCCTTGTCCAAGCTCTTCGAGAAGGCTACTGGGTTGTTCTAGACGAATTGAATTTGGCTCCAACCGATGTGCTGGAGGCCCTCAATCGACTACTGGATGATAACAGGGAGCTCCTGATACCAGAAACCCAGCAAGTGGTGAGGCCACACCCGGATTTCATGCTCTTCGCAACGCAAAATCCGCCTGGAATGTATGGTGGCCGGAAAGTCCTATCCCGCGCGTTCAGGAATCGCTTTCTGGAACTTCACTTTGATGATATCCCAGAAGATGAGTTGGAAACGATCCTTCGCGAGAGAAGCCGGATAGCTCCATCATTCTGCAAAAAGATGGTTAAGGTCTACAAGGAGCTAACTAAGATGCGTCAGACCGAGCGGCTCTTTGAACAGAGGAACAGCTTTGTTACCCTCAGAGATCTATTTCGGTGGGCTTCACGTGAAGTAGGTCTTCAGGAGCATCTAGCGATCAATGGCTTCCTACTGCTGGCTGAGCGAGTGCGTAATCAAGAGGAGCGCTCTGTGGTAAAGAAAATCATTGAGGATGTCATGAATGTCAAGATAGACGACTCTCATCTATATGGAGTGGCTAGGACCGGAGACAGATTTTCCACGTCTGTCGAATCACCACTAGGCGTTGTCTGGACCAAGTCGATGCGCCGTCTCTACACCCTGGTTACTGAAGCCTTGAAGAACAATGAACCTGTCCTACTCGTTGGGGAGACAGGATCTGGCAAGACAACTATTTGCCAACTGATTGCGGAGATGAGCAACACCAAGCTGTACATAGTGAACGCTCATCAAAACATGGAGACTGGTGATCTGATTGGGGCTCAACGCCCGATAAGAAACAAAGCCCACGCTGAAGCACAGCTGAAGTGTGATCTCAGAGCTGCCCTGAGAGAATCCGGGGTCGACGAGGAAGACCACGAGCACGAACTTCCCGAGCTTTGGGAAACCTACGCAGTCTTGCGGCGTCATGCAAGAGCAACCGTATCTGACCAGATGCACATTCGTGTAGAGGAGAGCAAAAGGAGGGTGAATTCACTGTTCGAATGGGTCGATGGTAGCCTTGTCAATGCAATGCGTAATGGTCAACACTACCTGCTAGATGAAATTTCTCTTGCCGATGACTCGGTGCTTGAACGCTTGAATAGCGTCTTAGAACCTGGTCGCACTCTCTTCCTCGCGGAGAAAGGGGCAGCTGATGGCCTGATCAAAGCAACACCCGGCTTTCAATTCCTCGCGACCATGAACCCAGGAGGTGATTACGGTAAGCGTGAATTGTCTCCCGCTCTTCGGAATCGGTTCACTGAGATCTGGGTGCCCAATTCGTCATCTGAAGAGGAGATGCTAGAGATCGTGCAAGCCAAGCTAAGTCCTCGAATGTCCAGGTTCGCTAAAGCCATGATCACGTTTGCAGCTTGGTATTCTGCTACATACATTGCTGCTACACCGCACATCTCAATTCGAGATCTGCTTACTTGGGTACAATTTGTAAATGACTTCCAGCATTCAGACCTTAAACTTACTCTGTTCCACGGAGCTGCGATGGTCTACATTGACGGCTTGGGGGCGAATCCTGCCTCAAAAATGGTCATATCGGAGAATGCTGTATCGTTTGAACGTCGCGCATGCGTCTCTAAGCTTACCGAAGCTTTTGGTCAAGACTTTTCCTCCCTCTACGATCAGGATTACCGGCTTTGCTCTACAGACGTAAGCTTCACCATTGGTCCATTTGGTCTTGCGAGATCGCTTGCATCGGGGTTAGATTCCAGATATAGCCTACATGCCCCTACCACGTTGTCCAATGCTATGAAGATCGCACGTGCTTTACAGTTCAGCAAGTCAATCTTGGTAGAAGGCAGCCCCGGGGTTGGAAAAACGACTCTCGTAGCTGCCCTTGCTCAAAGCATTGGGATGCCCCTAACACGTATCAATCTATCAGACCAAACGGACTTGATGGATCTTTTCGGGTCTGATGTTCCCATTGAAGGAGAAGAGGCAGGCAACTTTATTTGGCGCGATGCACCTTTCCTTCGAGCGATGCAGAAAGGCGAGTGGGTCCTCTTAGATGAGATGAACCTAGCTTCGCAGAGCGTGCTCGAAGGATTGAACGCTTGTCTCGATCATCGGGGTCAAGTATACGTCTCTGAATTAAATCAGACATTTAAAAGACACCCGAATTTCATTGTGTTCGCGGCGCAAAACCCTCACCATCAGGGGGGTGGTAGAAAAGGACTGCCTGCTTCTTTCATAGATCGCTTCACTGTCGTCTATGCTGACAATTTCAACGCAGAGGATCTAATGACCATCTCATCTGAAGTATACCCAGATATTTCCAAGGACGATAGAGGGAAGACCTTACACAGCGTCATTGCGTTGAATCATGCACTCCAGGTCAATCGCACACTCGAAGCACACGGAGGTCCATGGGAGATCAATCTCCGAGATGTGCTTCGTTGGCTTCATCTGATGACTTCGACCAACGGACTGCTGCCCCTTGCAAGTCCTGCGGATTTTCAGCAATTATTGTTCCTCCAACGGTTCCGAACCATCGAAGACGCTACGTTCGTATCAAAGGTATTGGAGCAATATATATCCCACGATCAACCTCGTACCTACTTTTACGGGAAGTGCGGAAGCCTGCTTGAGATTGGCCTCGCTGTTCTGCCTAGAGACTTGAAGCTGCAACCAAGCCCGACTCAGGGCTTTCAGACATCAAGACTGAACTTGGAGATCGCAGAATCCGTAATGCTTTGCGTCCAGAATCAGTGGCCTTGTTTATTGGTTGGGATGTCTGGGTCTGGAAAGTCCAGCATGATCCTCCAGCTTGCGAGCATGGTCGGTGCTGAGGTTGTACAAATTTCCCTGAATGCGGAGACGGACACTTTGGACATGATAGGTGGCTACGATCAAATAGATCCTCAACGAGCGGTAGTTGGGTTTGTCAGGAGACTACATGAATGTACTTGCAGGGATCTTATCACGAACCTCATATCCGTGGATGGGTCGAGTAGCTATCTGGGAGAACTTGAATCTCGGCTTCGACGTCCAGCAATTGACCTAACTGACGTGCTGGAACTAGTCCGAACCGTCGCTCAGGAAGGTTTTGGACCGAGATACAATAACTTTGTAATCGAATGTGAGGAAATTATAGCACTAGCCGCGGATGACAACCGCGCTCGTTTCGAGTGGGTCGACGGGATTCTCGTCAAAGCATTGAAGCAAGGACAATGGGTAGTTCTGGATAATGCCAATTTATGCAGTCCTTCGGTCCTTGATAGACTGAACTCACTTCTAGAGCCGGACGGCGTCCTAAGTGTCAATGAACACCGCGATCCAGATGGCAGTGCTCAGCTTGTGAAGCCTCACAAAGATTTCAGATTGTTTATGACAATGGATCCACGTCATGGCGAGCTCTCGCGAGCCATGCGGAACAGGTCGATCGAGCTGTTCATGCCAGCTCAAATTCTGGCTCCTTTGATCAACCTTAGATATTCTGATTGCGAATCTTCTTTTTCTCGTTTCGAGTTGTTTCAGGCTTTCGATTGGAACAGTATGGACGAGACTCGGCTCAGTAGACTTCTTTCAATCTTTTTCGATCACCTAACATTCTCAGATCTGAAAATTTGTCGCCTGTGGGAAACCCAGATCCAGAACGGCTTAAATCGTCTATCGCCCTCAAAGCTATTAGCCTTTTCGAAGATTGCGGAGACATACACAATGGCATCGGCTAATGATGGGTCAATCTTCCATGCCATACATGATGCTTATGAGCAGCTGGGGAAAGAGCTGATACTTACCTCATCAGATTTCGGATCTATGCAGGTCAGTTGCGCCGAATATGAGAGCCCAACCTCGTGTATTAATCGATCGCTTAGACAATCCATCCATTCAACAACCCCATTTTATTGTCCGCAGAAGATTATAAGTTACGTTCCACCAATCTATCCTGGCTCGCAACCTGCTCTGAATTACTGGTAGAAGTATGTGGCTATTTACAGAATATTGATCATGTAGATTGTAGGATATGCTTGAGTGACCAACATCCATGGTCTCGACTAGAAAGATCATTGATATATCTGAGAAATGGGAGATTCTACAACGACTCCACTCAGCCTCTGGCGGGATTCCTACAAGACATGGGTCTCTATATGCGGAGCAGCATTGAGGGCAAGATTTATGACGATCTCAGGATCCGCCAGGTTGGTACTCTGGTTTTCATGTACGTCTACTATGTACTGATATCATTGCCAGCACAGTCACTCATTCTCTTGCGATGTCTTGACCTACCTCCAAGACCTTCTCGATCTTGGGCAGTCATCAGATTTTGACGAAGGCGTTTTCCAAGCACATCAAACAATTGGAAGATCCTTGTGCGCTCAGGGTTTGTCCCTGGGAGGTCAGGGAGGCGACATTGCTCGCGAACTGGGAAAAAAGCTTGATACTTTCAACGCTTCCTGGCAATTGTGCTCCGGTCTTTGTATGAATAGCCTATGGACTGCGTTCAGACCAGCAACTGCCAAGAATCTATCCGAACTTGAGTTTAGCATTCATGTGGGGAAGCTTGCTGATCGTTTTGATGCCTTGAAATGGAGTTCGGGAGCCTCTTTTCGGGAGCTCGAAGTACTGCAAAGCTCTATAGTACATATGCACACTTCTATAGAGACTATCTTGTCCCCTAATTTGGGGCCTCTAATTGTATGTTATCGTTCTGCGGGTAGGACACAAATGCTGATGCAATATTAGGACATGCAGGACACACTGGATGATCTTAGCAGCCTATCGAATTCAGCCTCATTGAATGTGTCGCCCTATCTCCAGGCCGAGTTTGAAGCATTCTGTCAATATGACGCTGCCCAGGGCGTCAGCATCCCAGGGTCTCGTTCTGTATTAGGCCTACTCGCTGGAAGACCAACTGCACATTCGATGGAATTCGAGGGCACCTCAACAACTTGGAAGAAACTCTTACAGCTAAACGACATGACGGCTATGGGTCATCAAGATGTGGAAATGGGAGCATTTCGGAGTATCCTACCAGTCTCTTTACTGCAGAAACTCAAGGGTACTAGCGAGGTGCCTCTACGATCTCTGGACTTGCTGCGCACTGAAATCGACTTAATTGCCCAGCATCTTACAGCTACAACGGAGGCCATTCAGAAGAAGCCCCTAGACCAGCTCTACCATTTTCTAAGGATATTGCAAACTGAGGTGCAGCAGGCGCTAACCATGCAGGATCAGGGTGACAGTCTCAGAAAAGCACAATTGCACATGGACCAACTCCTCCAGCGATCTGGAGGGGGCGCACATGATGGACTCTCATTCGATGAACGGGCCCGGCATCTTGGTCTCTGTATCGCCGAAATCATGGATCCCCAAGCTTTTGACACCCCGTGGGCTTCAAGTGAACATCATGAAGAGTTCTCGGAGGCTTCCTCTCATTGTGTACGGTTCTTTGCCGGGTGCTTGCTTCTTTACGTACCTGACCGACGCTTTGACCCAGCTCTGAGACCAATCGTAGATCAGGCTCGGCACAACAAGCGCAAAGCAGAGTTTGGAAGTAAAATCGGAGCGCTTCAGGAATTTGAGAAGGTGTTCTCGGGGCAGACGTCAAGTTTTCGCATTCAATTAGCTGAGCAGGATCTCGAATTCTTAGGAGCTGAACCCGAAGTCCCACTTGTCGTTCGCCCCAAAGTATCCGAGCTCGGACAGCTGCAAGCGGAATTCGACAACATAATAAGTAGGGTTGTCTTGAGGCTGCCGAGATTATCTGCGTTGCAAATAACCCACGAAAGCCAACCTACTCAGGTTCAGGAGATCAGGCTATTGAGAACCAATATCGCCCAAGCTGTGCTGCGACTATCACAAAGCTTTTCCGCTTACAAGGACGTCACGAAGCCTTTGATTGCCATGTTGCAAGGCCTAGATGTCGGCTTGGCACTTGCTCAACTTGCTGGCTCTCCAAAGAATCTTGGTGATGATGATGATATCAAGTACCTATGTGACATTACGCCCTTTTTAGGCGCAGACCCTTATCATATCTGCAATGTCACGCTTTTCGACATCCAGAACCATAGTAGGCATCGGATAGACCGCCGTTTACAATTTTTTAGCTACATGGCTGTAGCGCGGAACGTAGGTCATGATCTAGGAGCAGAGTCTGCGGACGCCGTGATTCAAGCCTTTCATAGTATCTATGAAGAGTGGAAAGAGGGACTTGGCCGTGACCAGCAGCAAAGCGCTATCGAGACTTCGCTGTACCGCTACCGCGGTAGCGAAGAAGACGATATCGAGGCTGACGACCAAGACTTCAACCAGCTCTTTCCGAATTACATTCAGCCGCCTGAGAATGATATAGAACGAATATCAGGCAACAGGATCGGACCGAAGGAACGAGCCCAACGCCTTGCACAGGTGCAACGAGAGATCTTCCAGAATACCCAAAGCGCCCCCAAAGGACTCCTGCATTTGCTCCATAGTGCAACAGAGGATATTGCAGGATTGTGGCAAGGTGAAGCTAATATATCGAGAAGCCCTACACCGGCTGGAAAGTTAATCCCAGCACTCGTGCTGAGCTTATACGAGATCAAGGAACGCTTGCACGGGGGAGGTGCACAAGGGAGCCTCTATAACTTTTATACAGATGCTGATCTAGCGCAAGCTCAAAAATTGGTTGTTCTCGTTCGTAACGTCCAGGCAAGGTTCGGTGATCTTCAAGAAGCATGGCCTGAGCATGCAACGCTAGGCGAGGTCCTCAAAACATCAACCGAGTTAATGTCGCTGCGACACACCGAGCCAATCGCCAAGCTACTGACCAAGACAGAGCAGCTACATGGCTATGTCCATGAGTGGCAGGTTGTGGCAAGCAAGGAGTACACGGCAGTGGCTTTATACGACCAGCTCACAGAGCTTCTCATTAGCTGGCGTCGAGCTGAGCTCTCGACTTGGGCTCGATTACTGGACATGGAAGATAAAAAGTGCTTTAATGACGCAGATTCGTGGTGGTTCGTCGCATACGAGGTCATCATTGCTGCGCCGCTCTCTATGATCCGTGCCGGAGAGGATGTACGTGTGCATGCAGAGCATCTTTTCAGCACACTTGCAACGTTCATGACGACTACTTCCATGGGACAATATACCCATCGTCTAGGCATGATCACATGCTTTAGGAGCCATCTTCATATGCTCATGCAAGACGTTCCTTTAATCAGTGTAGTGTATAATGCTGTTACGAGCTTTATAAGCTACTACACCCTTTTCGAAACCTCCGTGCGGGAGTTTCTGCAGAAGGGACGTCAACCTTTGGAGAAAGATATGAAAGAGATCCTTCTGCTTGCAAGCTGGAAGGATACCAATATCAATGCGCTACGTGACAGTGCAAAACGCTCTCACCACAAGCTTTTCAAGGTCATCCGCAAGTATCGAACATTACTTGCACAGTCTGCGGAGACAATCATTGGGCAAGGGATTCCCACACTTGCTGACCTGCCGGCACCACCGATTTTGAGCGTTATACCAGTTGACTTGGTGAATCCTCGCGCCTTGCAAATCTGTCAGCAGCGCCTGCAGACTTGGCAAACGAAACAAGAGCGCTTTACTAGGCCCATATCAACTGCTACTCGCATGATTCGAATGAGTTTGCCTATCTTTGTTACATTTGATCCCGCACCATACCTTGATACATTTGGCGCTGAGTTGTATAGCAGTATAAAGGCGCTGCAAAAAGAGACCCCGACGGAAATGGCTAAAGAGAAGAATGAGGCTGTCAAACATCTGAAAGCAAGAAAGCGCAAGCTTTTCGCAGATACGCTAAAGTCGTTACGTCAGATGGGGTTCCGGTCCAGCATGAGCGCACACGCTCTCGCCAAGCAGGCTTCAACAGCTGCAATACTGACTCACAGTCCTGGTTTCGGCGATGGATGGTACCCGAGCGATTCGAAAGCCGCGCAGTACTATTTCCACAAAACTATCAGTCTCATGCCTCGTGCACGAGAGAGTGGGCGAGGCCATTCCGAGGACCTCACCCATGGTGAGGTATCTAGGAGCCTCGGATATCTGGAGAGTATGGTGTCTGTAATACTTGGGCAGAAAACATTGTTAGCAAGCACTTTCGCCGCGCTTAACATGTTTGAAGAGTCTATCAAGACATTGGAAAGACTGTCCCCAGACTCGCGCGCTCTAAAGCACCAACACCCCAGGAGGGCTACTTCGGCGAATGAGATCCGCTACCTCATGAGGTGGCTTCCCTCAATATTAGAAATTGGCTCCTCCATAATCGAGAAACATGGTATATTGGGAGGTATAGATCTATCAACGATACTGGGAGGTTTCGAGTATTGGAAAGAACGAGTCTTAGCTTCGGCCAAGGCCATCAACAATTTACCAGAAGTCTCTCTTGCCTTCCTCGGTTTGACATCATCGCGTTATGATGAAAGGCTTGCAGAGGCAGAAATCTTATTGCGAGATCTCAAGACAAATCTGCGAGACTTGATGAAAAGTAATCCGGCATTAGGCTATATCCTTACAGAGATCGAGTCATGGACTAGTCTGAAGAATCGCACTAGCAAGGAATATATGAATGGAGCCCAGTCAGTCAATGTCAACGCCTTTGACCACGCGATGTCAGGGATAATTGACGCCGTATTGGTTGCTATACAACGATTGCGAGACCCTAGTGCAGCAACACCGACGTCGGATGGTGTCGCCTGGCTTTTCAATGTGAACACCTGCCAAGAAAGCAGCCTTAAAAACCTACAGATGGCCGAAGTAAACAAGTGCCTCAATGCTGCAATCTCAATGATGGGTCGACTGGACTCTGTTGAAGAAAGCAACCTCAGTGTCGCGGGAGCAATCTGCGCCATGGCGCTGCCCATTGTCGAACAGTATCATAACATTCACAAGGCTGCTCTACATCGACATCTTAGATTCCATGGCTCACTCTGCAAGCTTTCGTCACTGTTGACTCACTCGTTCACACAAATCGCTTTGGAAGGATTTTGCAGTCCTACGGAGGATCCGGTCGCTAGTTCGGCGAAGGCAGAGAAGCCTGAAGGAGGAACAGGGCTTGGTGAGGGAGAAGGTTTAGAAGACATTAGCAAAGATATACAAGATGATGAAGATTTGTCTGAGCTTGCACAGGGGCCGAATAAAGCCACTGAGCGTGAAGAAATCAAGGATCAGGAGGATGCTGTAAATATGGATTATGATGAGATGCAGGGTCAAGCGGAAGAAGGATCTGATAAAGAAGATGATGATGAGATAGCAAGTGACCACGATGACGACCACGATGATATCGACGAGGAAACGGGCAGTGTTGACAATTTGGATCCAACAGCTGTGGACGAAAAGCTTTGGGACGGCGAAGCGGAAGAGACAGATAAGGAAAGGAAGGGTTCGAAATTAAAAGGAGAGCCCAAGCAAGACGAGCAGATGGCTGCTGAATCTGATGTCCAACAAGCCGACAAAGCGGAGGCCGAAAACGAAGAGGATACTGAGATGAACCATGAAGGTGCGGAAGAAGGCGAAGAAATAGCGAAAGAGGAAGCCGACAAATTGGATTCTTATACCCAGGAAGGGCAGAATCTCGATCTGCCTGAGGAGATGGACTTGAATAACACTGATGGCTCCGAAGCAGGTACAGACTCCGGAGAAAGTGACATGGATGGTATGTCAGACATTGAAGGAAAGCAAGCGCTGGAGGACAGAACAGATCACCAGGATGACAATGCCCTGGATGACGAATTGAAGGAAATTGCGGAGGCTCAGACCGCGCAAGCAGATGATTGCGAGGAGGCTGAAGAGGAAGCCGATGTTGCAGAAGCTGCACATTCTCCTGTCGATACCGAGCCAAGTGACGACTACGAAGAAGAGAACGACCGAGGTCTTCTCCATGACCGGGCAGACGATGCTGCCGCGGATCCAGAGAACGTCGCACCTAGTGATGCACGAGGCTTCAATGGAGATCTGAACCAGGAGCAAGACAACGAAGAACCATCTACAAGTCACGCTCAAGCAAGCAAGGGAACCAAAGGCAGCGCCCTGGACCAGATCGACGCTGAAGCCGCAGCGGAAAATGGTCAAGTAGGTCCTAGCAAGGATCGATCCCAGGGAGAGCAATCGCAAGATGGTCAGCAAGATGATAGCAATGCGAGCCAGGCTTTCAAGAAACTCGGAGATGCGCTCAAGGAATGGCACAGACAAACTGCACAGATCAGAGAGGCTGCAGAGCAAGAAGAGAAGAGCCTGCCAGAGACAAGAAACGTAGACATGGCGAATCAAGAATTCGAACACCTTCAAAACGAAGAAGTGGATGGTGATACACAGGCTTTAGGTGCCGCTACAGACGAAGAAGCCCGCGCGCTGAATGAAGATGCTATGGACTCGGAGATACGTGGAGAACCTCGCGAATTCCCTCCCAACCAAGCACACGAGGACAGTGCGACTGTAAACGATGAGACCAATGATGATGTTCTAGATACCGTCATGGAAGGTTCAAGGGATCAGCCGAAGCAGCCAAAACCAAGTATCTTTATCAACAACACTCTCGATCCAAGCGAAAGACCAGCTCAGGTAAACCTAGCAGACATTCAAAGCGACGGAGATATCGAGGACTTGGACAGCAACTTCTCGATTACCAATATCCGAAGCGCAGAAGAAAACTCGGCTCGCTCTGGTGAAGAAGCCCGCCGCCTCTGGTCACACTACGAGAACCTCACACGCGACCTTTCATTGTCCCTCACCGAACAACTTCGCCTCATCCTTGCTCCCACCCTCGCCACCAAGATGCGCGGCGACTTCCGGACTGGCAAACGCCTCAACATCAAGCGCATCATCCCCTACATAGCTTCCCAATACAAACGTGACAAGATCTGGATGCGTCGCTCCATCCCGTCCAAGCGCAACTACCAGATCATGCTCGCTATCGACGACAGCAAATCCATGGGCGAGTCTGGAAGCGGACAATTAGCTTTCGAGACACTCGCCCTTATCGCAAAAAGCCTAAGTATGCTTGAAGTGGGAGAGATCAGCGTTGTCGGATTTGGTAACGAGGTACACGTCGCTCATGCCTTCGACAAGCCTTTCCTGTCCGAAGCTGGCGCACAGGTCTTGCAGCATTTCGGATTCCAGCAGACGAAGACGAATGTTCGCAAGCTTGTCGCTGAGTCTATCGGTCTTTTCCGCGAGGCTAGGCGGAAGAATTTCAATGCGGGTACCGACCTCTGGCAACTTGAACTCATTGTCAGTGACGGCGTGTGCGAGGATCATGACACCATACGGCGACTTGTACGGCAGGCACAGGAAGAGCATATTATGATTGTATTTGTGATTGTGGATGCACTGTTGAAGGGGGAGTCGATTATGGATATGAAACAGGCAATCTTCAGCGACAGTGGAGAGATTCAGATGAAGAGGTATTTGGATGGATTCCCTTTTCCATATTATCTGGTGGTGGGCGATGTGAAGGAGTTGCCTGGTGTCTTGGCTCAGGCTTTGAGACAGTGGTTTTCTGAGGTCGTTGACAGTGGATGAGAAGCCGAGATTGAAGCAAGGCAAGCAGCAGAGGGAATCATACTTTTGCTACGAAGACATACTTGAGATATACCTGACAAAACCTCATCTCTTTCTGCTACGTTCCATCAATGTCTATGCATCCATCTCACACCATTAATTCTGAGGCATCATATCACTTGACAATGGCATGTTCATATCACCCCCAATCCTCCCAGCACCAAGGCAACCTTCAAGCCACGCACTGAACAACTGATCGATATATATACATAATCTTATAACATCCATACTTACTCTTTCCTACGCTCAAGAAACACCAACTCTCTGTATGAATATCAAAAAACAAACAAAGTTTCCCAACCCATCCAGTGGATCCACACATATGAGTCAAGTTCCCCTGAGCTATCCCCAAAGGTTTTCTTTAGCTCCAATGTTCGCCTCCTCGCGGCGCTTGAAATCGGCCTTGCCCATATGTAAGTGGATCTCATCTTGAAGAAAAATACACAATAAACCCAAATCCACCTTGTGGATCCACTTCCATGAGTCAAGTTGCATGTGCAGCGACTCAACATACGCCTCTCTTTCTGATTGGCTCCTCGTTGCGCTTTGAGCGACTCTCAGGAAAAATATACAATAAACCCAAATCCACCTGGCGGATCCACTCTCATGAGTCAAGTGCTTGAGCAGGGCCATAAAGTTCCCTCCAATCCTCAATCTCCCTCTCTCTCTCAAAGTAAACCATATCATAAAACTAGATACTCTCACACTTCTTCCATATCTCCCAAGACTACATCACGATCTCCGCTCACCCTTGCCATACAGCAAACTTACGCACCAACGACAAGCACAATGGATACCACAGCAACACTCCGCTCACCCGTCCACATCGACCGTCAAGATCCCAAGTACAGAATGTACCACTCTAACAGATACGACGACGGGTTCGGGACGCGCTATATCCCTCCGCTCACTCGCGACGAGCATAGCAAGAGGGAGTACCTCGGTGCTCCCTACCAATTCGCCGCTGACAACGAGGACAACCCTTTCGAGTCCAGTCGTCCTACGAACCGTGCGCCGTCACCAGAGCCGGGATTCGGGAGGAGAGTCTTCCTCCAGGGATCGCTGTCCGAGGTTGTCGAGTACCGGGATGGCGAGGATGATTTTTCGACTCCGGGGGGGAAATGGTACTGGCGACAGCGGGAAGAGGAGGAGGTGAGTGCCCAGACCGTACCTACGCAGAGCCACTACAATCTCCGCTCTGCTCGTTCATTATTGGGAGTAATCAGGCTGACACCCACCACAGCGTCTAGACGCCCTCCTCGCAGAACAGCATCGCGAAGAACTCCTCGCCGTTGGTGAGAATCCTGCACACAACCCCCTACCCATTCCTCTCCGCCTTCGTCACTGAACGCGCGACATGGTGAGCTCCGCTCCATTCGTTCACGCTGACCCAAGTATAGGTCGTCGCGTGCCCGGGTTCTATGGCGGGATTTGGCATCCGTACTCTGTTGACGACGCCATCACGACATCGGATGACGATGGCGATTTTGCGAATCCGAGGCCGGTCAAGAGGAGACGAGGACGGCCTTGTAATGAGGTGAGAGCGGCTGTGGTAATGGGTGTAGTGGTTGCGGGCCTTCTCCCATCGAAGCGGAAACTTGGGAAGAGGCCTGAGCGTCGGGTGGGGGCTAGAGAGCTCGGGGGCGCTGAGAAGGTGGTAGATGACACGGCTGTTGTAGCGCCTGTTAAGCGAGGACGGGGACGGCCGAGGAAGATTGCGGTGGATTCGATGACGCTGCAGGTAAGTGCTTTCTTGAAAACTCTACACTCTCTCTTTTCGGCAACCGCAAACTACTGACACAGAGCCTGATAGTCACGGGCGAAAGTCTGGGACAACGGAGGCGCCGTATCCGAGAGGACGGCACCCGAGACCTTGCAGCCGCCAGGAAGGGTTGGCGGCGGTGGTAAATTCAAGCCTGGAGAGGCGCCATGGAGCAAGGCAGCTCTCCCGTTGTCTTTGGAAAAGGAGGCAGCCGGTAATGGTTCGGCCACCTCGCCCTTTGTCTTGGATTTGTCTGCGGAGAACGCATCGGCGATTCCCTCATCGTCGACAGCCAAGATTAGCGAGGTGAACATCTCGGCGATCACCTTGTCGCCCATGGAGGGAACAGATGCAGGTGTCGGAGCATCTGGAGACCGGAAGGGGGAGAAGCGGACGATTTCTTTGGATAAGGAGAATGATGAGATTGTGGTGGGTTCGTACAATGTTTTCAACAGTGTGCTTCTCAAAGGCAGGGCAACTAGGAATGGAAAGGAATTTTCAGGGTAGAAAATTGATTCGTCAAAAGGTTGTGTCAAGCGTGGACGAGAATAATAACCACGAGTGGGCGATTCACCGTTGAGCGCTTCATGAGTGAACTTCGGCTGCTAATGCTAATATCTCGTAACTGAGGCTCCTACCTATCCACAATAGCCGACTTTCATCTCTTGTGCTTTTTTATGCTAAATGCAATAATGATGATTAACTTTGCTCACTTACCACATGGATAGAAAAACCCTTACCTCGGATGAACTCGATCTACGGAAACAACGGTAGAGGTGCGGCTCTGTTTATTTGAGCTGATAACATCAGCCATGGGCCGTAGCAGCTTTCGGCCATACCGTCAACTTGCGGTATATTGGCCAATCCCGTCAGGGTCTTGGTCCCACTTTTCATAGCTCATTGACAAGAATTTTGATCCTTCTCTGGCGCCATGTGCTCTCGGAGCGGCGTAGGATGTCAAGACTCTCATTTATGTATCCGTTGCTCGCAGTTCACTTTGTTTAGACGGACGGGCCTTACTCCAGTATTATTCTACCGACGAAGTTCTCATTTCAGGGTGAGTACACTATCACCACCCATACTTGCTCCCAGCCTCACTCCGATTCCTCCTTCCTGTTGCAAAAGACTCTTCCAGCGCTTCAGCCTGTACGGTACCCATATTGACCAACTGTTTGAGACTATGTTTTCCAGGTGCAATAGCACGAACAGCATTGTGCTGAACTTGCTCGCCAGATTTCCGAATCTCTTCGTTAGCTTTGTATTCTTCGTCAGTATTGAAATTCACTATATTCACAGCAGAGGCATTATTCTTCTGGCGGCCAAGGAGTTGACGTTTAGCGGATCTGGAGAGATTGAGGTCCGATGCTATTGTGTCAAGGGATTGGGTTACTGGGTCGGTTTTAGACGTGATTGAAGGGGCGACGACACTGCTGTCGGTTTCAACGTCGTTTGCTTTCTCGAGGGATGGCGCCGTGATGTCTACGGTGTTGCTATGATAAACTAAGGGCTGGTATTCTGTTTTCACGACGGACCCGTCTCCCGAATCCTCGACCACATCTGCGGAAGAAAACAATGAGACTTTGGGGGCTGGCGTCCGTTGCTGCGTAGTGCCTGTAGCTTCAGACATTGTGCCACTCGATCTTATCTTAGGTCCCTTCTTTTTCTGCGGTTTTCGCGCGACGGATAGAGGCTTGAACATCGTCGATTTACCCTTAGACTCTGTTCCATCAAATGGATCCTCATCTAACGGAGTAGGGACCACATCCGTAGACCCCTTGCCACTATCCTTTTGCGCCTCAACGCCTGTCATGCCCTCATCCCCTGGTATATGACTCTCCTCGACTGAGGATGTATGTGGCTCAGGCTCCCTACTGAAACCTGGTGCAGCTCCAGTCCTTAAATTGACGCCACTGCCCAGTCCTCCTTTCCTTGACCCGCCCAATGAAACTCCACCATTCGGCGCCCCTGCTCGCTTGGGCGCCGGGAGGAGGGCGTTGAACCCACTTGTCCCGCCTGAACTGATCTTTGCTCGTTTTGAAGGACGCTCTGGATCATTACTGTTTGTGAAGGGTTTCGATGCTTCAGGC
>JAABUX010001744.1_pt1 | contig 32066 bp, 32 predicted proteins | sample 5561851 | NCBI WGS metagenome assembly JAABUX01 (sample SAMN10711883, study PRJNA513361) | rock metagenome | isolation source: Antarctica rocks | place: Antarctica: Victoria Land, Richard Nunatak red sandstone | collected 2016-01-03
CCGCCACCCGCAGCCGCGGGTCGGCAATCTCCGCGAGGATGGCCGGGGTCTGGTCGGTCGAGGCGTCGTCGAGCACCACAAGCTCAAGCTCGACCCCCTCGCTCGCCAGCACGGCCGCGCAGGCGGCGCCGATGTTGGCCTCCTCGTTGCGGGCCGGGATCAAAACGGACACCTGGGGCCGTCCGGCGGCCAAGGCCGGCGCGCGGTAAAGGAGGAGGTTCCACAATCCCAGCAGCAGCGGCCCGGCGGCCAGGAACAGCGCGAAGCCGGCCAGCACCGTCATTCCCGAGGCTCGTGCCGCGGGTCGAACCGGCGTCCGGCGGCATACGCCCGGCTGCGGCGATACAGGTCATACACTCCCCCCACTCCGGCGCCGCCGCGCAGCAAGGTGCGGAACTGGCGGGGATCGCGCCCTACCGCCTCCGCCGCGAGCGCGTCCATCGTCTGCGTCAACTCGGTTTCCAGGTGATCGGTCCATTCGGCGACGCTGCGCTGCCGCCCGGTCTCGATGGGGTCGCCGAAACGGGCCAGCGCCTCGGGCCGGCTCTCGTTCCAGAACGGATACTCGATCGCCAGCGGCAGGATCACGGCGCCGGGGACGCGCCGCGCCAGGTGGGCGAGGCCAGGACGCAGCCGCACGGGGCGTCGCCGGGCATCGGTGAACTCGCCCTCCGCGGTGATCCACAGCGCGCTGGCCGGGTCGGACAGGATGCGCAGGCTGGTGGACAGGAAGCGCGCCGCGCCGCGTGGGGTATCGAGCGCAATGCCGAACACCCCCATGCGCTCGAACACGCCGTAGTTGCCGAGCGCCTTGGCGTCCATCGGGCCGTAGCCGCGGCGGCCCGGGAACAGCAGGGTGCACAGCAAGATATAGAGCGCCGGGTCCCACCACGACGGATGGTTGCCGTAGATGATCAGCGGACGCCCGGCCAAGCCGCGCGGCAGGCCGGACTGGGAGAGGCGGACGGCATGGAACTTCCGGTAGAAGTACCAGCGCAGGTACCAGCCGAAAGCCCAGAACGCCCGGCCCGACCGTGTGGCGATCGGGTCGGGCGATGCAGTTTCAGGCACCGGCAAGCGCCAGGGCCGGTTGCGCCATGTCCTGCGCCAGGCTGTCGGCGGCGATCCAGCCGCTCATCAGCACCATCGGCATCCCTGGCCCCGGATGCGCGGCGCCGCCAGCCAGGTACAGGCCCTTGAGGTCGCGCGACCGGTTGCCTGGCTTGAACGCGCCGTTCACCTTGCCGTGGCTCGCCAGGCCGTAGATCGCGCCGTCGAGCACGCGGTAGCGCTCATGGATGTCCTGCGGCGTCAGGTGCCGCTCGAACACGATGCGCTCGGCCAAGTCCGGCATCCCGGCGCAGCGCGCGAGCTTGTCGAGGATCACCTGGCGGTACGCCGGGAACATCTTGGACCAGTCGTGGTGCGGGCGGAGGAACGGGGTGTGCACCAGCACATACAGCGCCTCCCCGCCCGGCGGTGCCACGCCCGGCTCGGTGCCAGAAGGCGCCGCGACGTAGCAGGTCGGGTCCGGCGCCGGCTCGCCCTTGTTGTAGATCCAGTCGAACTCCTCCTCCGGGTCGCGGGAGAAGACGAAATCATGATGCGCCAGGTGGTCGTAGCGCCGGTCGAGGCCGAGGTAGAGCACGACGCCGGAGCACGCCGGGTCGCGCTTCCAGCGCCGGGCGAAGCTTGCCTGCGGCTTGCCGCCCACCAACTCGCGGTAGGTCCGCACGCTGTCCATGTTGCTGACCACGGCGGAGAGCGGCACCGTCTCCCCCGCCTCCGTGCGGACGCCGCTGACCCGGCCGTCATCGGACAGGATGGAGGCCACGCCGGTGCCGGGCCGCAGGTCCACGCCGAGTTCGCCGGCCAGGCGTTCCAGGGCCAGCGGCACGGCGCGGGTGCCGCCCATGGGATACCACACGCCCTTCTGCGTCTGCATATGCGCGATGGAGCACAGCACGGCGGGCGAGGCGTAGGGCGAGCTGCCGACATACTGCACGAAATGGTCGAGCATCTGCGATACCCGGGCGTCCGGCACCCGCTTCCTGATCTGCCCGGCGACCGAAGTGCCCATGCGGAGGCTCAGCACATCCTTGAGCGTCGCGAGGTTCATGCCCTTGAACTCAAGCGTGTCGGCGATGCCCTCCACCGACTTCCAGAAGAAGAACTTCTCCGACACCTCATGCAGCTTGGCCGACATGGCGATGAAGTCGGCGTAGCCGGCCTCGCTGCCGGGCGCGTACTCCGCGATGACCCGGGCCATCGCCGGCACGTCCTCCTGCAGGTCGAGCACGGAGCCGTCCTCGAAGAAGCAGCGCCATTGCGGGTCGAGCCGGCGCAGGTCCAGGTAGTCGGACATCTGCCGCCCGGCCTCGCTGAACACCCGCGCCAGCACGTCCGGCACCGTCAGGATGGTCGGCCCCATGTCGAAGCGGAACCCGTCCTGCTCCAGCAGCGCCGCCTTGCCGCCCAGCCAGGGGTTCTTGTCGAACAGGATCACCTTGTGCCCGCGCGCCGCCAGCGTGCAGGCGGCCGCCAGGCCGCCCAGGCCCGCGCCGACGACGCCGACCGGCAGGCTGCCGCGGATGGGGTTGATGGCGTTCATAGGGCCTCCGCGATGGCGGGTTCGTCGCGCCGAAGGCGCGCCAAGCTTATTGAGTATGAGACTGTCATAGCGCCTCTGCTATGGCAGGCTCGTAATGGTCTTGCGCCATGGCGGAGGGCTTCTCCCAGTGCGCGTCGAGGCCCAGGTCCTCCGCCATCAGGCGGGAGGTGATGCGGGCGCTCTCGAAGATGACCGGCAGGCCCGACCCGGGATGCGTGCCGCCGCCGACCAGGTACACGCCGTCCAAGTCCTCGAACCGGTTGCGCGGGCGGAAGTGCAGCATCTGGCCGAGGTTGTGCGCCAGGTTGAAGGTGGCGCCGCGGTAGATCTGCAGGTCGTGCTCCCAGCCCTGCGGCGTCAGGATCTTCTCGAAGCGGATGCGCTTCTCGATGTCGGGGATGCCGATGCGCTCCAGCCGCTTGAGCGTCAGCGCCCGGTAGCGTGCCGTCTCCGCCGCCCAGTCCACGCCGTCGCCGATCCGGTGGCCCACGGGCACCAGCACATACAGCGTCGAGTGGCCCGGCGGCGCCAAGGCCGGGTCGCTGACGCAGGCGTTCTGCACGTAGAAGCTGGGTTCGGACGGCGCCATCCCGGCCTCGATCTCGGCGATGTTGCGGCGGTAGTCGTCGGCCAAATAGATCGTGTGGTGCGACAGGCCCGGTATGTCGCCCTCGATGCCGAGATACATCATGAACGTGCTGCAGGAGAACTTCTTGGCCGCGATCTTGCGGTCGGACCAGCGGCGGCGGATCGCGTCCGGCACCAGCTTGGTCATCGTCTGCGCGAAATCCGAGTTGATGACCAGCGCGTCGAAGCGTTTCTCCCCAGCCTGCGTGCGTACGCCGACTGCGCGCCGCCCCTCGAACAGGACTTCCTGCACCGGCTCGCCGAGCTGGATCTTGACGCCGAGGTCGCGTGCGACGCGGGCCATCGCGGCCATCACCGCGCCGGTGCCGCCGCGCGGGTGATACACGCCGAACTCGTATTCCATGAACGACAGGATGGTGAACAGGCTCGGGCAGCGGAACGGCGACATGCCGAGGTATTTCGACTGGAAGGAGAACGCCAGCCGCACCCGCTCGTCCCGGAAATACGTGCCGAGGTCGCTGTCCACGCTGCGATGCGGGCGGAGCCGGGACAGGCCGCGCATCACCTGCGGCCGCATCAGGTCGCGCATGGAGTTGAACGCATTCTCCAGCACCGGGCGGAACACCGCGAGCTTCTTGCGGTTGTCGGCCATGAAGCGGGGCAGGGCGGCGGCGTCCTGGGTGGAGAAGCGGGCGATCTCCGCCGCCATGCGCGCCATGTCGCCGGTGGCCTGGATCTCGCCGCCGCCCTCGAACACCAGGCGGTATTGCGGGTCCAGCCGGATCAGCTCGACCTCCTCCTCCAGCGTGCGCCCGCAGGCGGCGAAGATGTCGGACAGCACGCGCGGGTATAGGAAGAAGGTCGGCCCCATGTCGAAGCGGAAGGTGCCGGACGCCGTGGGCGCGGTGATGGTGCTGGACCGGCCGCCGACCATGTCGCGGGACTCGTAAAGCGTCACGTCCACGCCGGCCTTGGCCAGCAGCATGGCCGACGCCAAGCCCCCCGGGCCTGCGCCGATGATGCCAACCCGGAGGTTCATGCAAGAATCCAATTCAACGAAAACAGGTGGCCAATGATACGAGGCGGCATGCGGCGAAACCTAATCCCTCTCACGGTGTGCGGATAGATGCTGACTGAAAGTGGGAGCATGAACGAGGTTGTCACCACTACGTTCCTTGCTGAAGCCCGCGGCGCCGGCCAGGCCTGGGCGGCGATGGGCGTCCCGGCTCGGCTTGCTGTCATCGGCCGCCTACGGCGCCTGATCGCCCGCGACCCGGCGGCCCTGGCCTCAACCGTCGCGCGCAACCCGGCCGATACCTTGGTCGCCGAGGTCCTGCCCCTTGCGGAGGCCGCGCGCTTCCTGCTGCGCCGCGCGCCCTCGCTGCTCGCGCCGCGGCGCCTGCGCGGCGGCCGGCCGCTTTGGCTGTTCGGCGTGCGGGCCAGCATCCGCCGCGAAGCCTTTGGCGCCGTGCTGATCCTGGCGCCGGGCAACTACCCGCTGTTCCTGCCCGGCGCGCAGGCGCTGCAGGCGCTCGCCGCCGGCAACGCCGTGTGCGTGAAGCCGGCGCCAGGGTGCGAGGCGCCGATGCGGGCGCTGGCGGGCCTGCTGCGACAGGCCGGCCTGCCGGAGGGCGTGTTCCATGTGCTGCCGTCCGATGCCGGGGAGGCCGCGGTCCGTTTGGGCTTCGATCACATTGTGCTGACCGGCAGCGCCGAAACCGGGCAGCGCGTGCTGGCCGCCGCCGCAAACACCCTGACGCCCGCGACGATGGAGCTGTCCGGCTCCGACGCGGTGCTCGTGCTGCCCGGCGCCGACCTGGATCTGGTCGCCTCTTGCCTTGCCTACGGGCTGCGGCTCAACGGCGGCGCCACCTGCATCGCGCCGCGCCGCGTGTTCGTGACGGAGGCGGATGCGGCGGCGCTGGAAGCCAAGCTGCTGGCCCGGCTGCCCGCCATCCCGTCCGCGGCGGTGCCGCCCGCCGTCGCGGCTCGTCTGTCGGCGCTGGTGGGGGAGGCCGTGGCGGAGGGCGCCCGCATCGTGTCGGACGGGGAGGGCCGGCCTTCCGTGATGGCCGACGCCCGGCCCGGCATGGCGCTGCTGCGAGAGGACGTGTTTGCACCCTGGCTGGCGCTGGTGCCGGTCGCCAGCCCGGCAGCGGCCCTGGCCGCGGCGGCGAATTGCCCCTACGCGCTCGGCGCCAGCGTGTTCGGGCCGCCCGACGCGGCGCGGGCGGTGGCGGGCCAGGTGCGCGCCGGGTCGGTCTGCGTCAACGACCTGATCGTGCCCACCGCCGACCCGCGCCTGCCGTTCGGCGGACGGGGCCGCAGCGGCTTCGGCACCACCCGGGGCGCGGAGGGGCTGCTGGCCATGACGGTGGTGAAGACGGTCAGCGAGCGCCGCGGCCGGCTGCGTCCGCATTTGGCACCGGCGACGGCGGCCGACGCGGGCCTGTTCGCGGGCATGACGGCCCTGCTGCATGGCGGTTGGCGCACGCGCTGGGCCGCGTTGCGCGCGATGGCCGCGGCGCGGCCCAGCGTGCCGCGAGGCTAACCGGCTTGCCCCGGCGCGCAGGAAGCGTCAGCCTTCCGCAGCATAACAGGAGGCTGGCATGGCCGGAACCAGGGGCGGGGCAATCAGCCGCGCGTTGGCGTTCTTCGACGAGGGCGGGTTCGAGGCCCGGCTGGCCGGCTTGGTCGCCGTGCCCAGCACCTCGCAGGACCCCGGCCACGACGCGGACCTGGCGCGCTACCTCGACGCGCACATCCGGCCGTGGCTCGAACGCATGGGCTTCGCGGCCGAGCTGCACGCGAACCCCGTGCCGGGCTTCGGCCCCATCCTGCTCGCCGAGCGGATCGAGGGCGCCGGGCCGACGGTGCTGACCTACGGCCACGGCGACACCGTGCGCGGGCTGGAGGATCAGTGGCGACCGGGGCTTGATCCTTGGGTGCTGACGGAGGAAAGCGGCCGCTGGTACGGCCGCGGCTCCGCCGACAACAAGGGCCAGCACGCGATCAACCTTTCGGCGCTGGAAGCCGTGCTGGCCGAGCGCGGCGGGCGCCTCGGCTTCAACCTCAAGCTGATCCTGGAGACGGCGGAGGAGCGCGGCAGCCAGGGCCTGCGCGCGTTCGTCGCCGCGCATCAGGACCGGCTCGCCGCCGACGTGCTGATCGCCAGCGACGGCCCGCGGGTGGGCGCCGCGACCCCCACCGTCTCGACAGGCACGCGCGGCACGTTCCATTTCGACCTGGTGCTCGACCTGCGCCCGGGCGGGGTGCATTCCGGCAACTGGGGCGGCATGACCACCGACCCGGCCATCGTGCTGTCCCATGCCATCGCCAGCGTCGCCGACCGCCACGGCCGCATCCTGGTGCGCGACTGGCTGCCGGCCGCCATCCCGAACAGCGTGCGGAACGCGCTGCGCGGCTGCGAGCTGGTGGCGGAAGGGGAGGCCGCCACGATCGACCCCGGCTGGGGCGAGCCGGGGCTGTCGGCGGCGGAGAAGATCTACGGCTGGAACAGCTTCATCGTGCTGGCGCTGCTGTCCGGGCGTCCGGAGAACCCGGTGAACGCCGTCGCCCCCAATGCCCGCGCGAGCTGCCAGATCCGTTACACCGTCGATACCGATCCGGCGACGTTCGAACCCGCATTGCGCCGCCACCTCGACGCCGCCGGCTTCCCCGAGGTGGCGATCGTGGCACCCGGCGTCCGCATGCTCGCGAGCCGCACCGACCCGGCCAACCCCTGGGTGCGCTGGGCCACGGCCAGCATGGCGGACACACTCGGCCGCCCGGTGCAGTTGATCCCCAACGGCGGCGGCGGCCTGCCGGGAGACGTGTTCGTCGATCACCTCGGCACGCCGCTGGTCTGGGTGCCGCACAGCTACAACGGCTGCAAGCAGCACGGCCCCGACGAGCACCTGCTGGCTGCGCCGGCGCGGGAAGGCATCGCGGCCTTCGCCGGGCTGTGGTGGGACTTGGGGGAGGGCGGGACGCCGCGAGCCGGGCTTGGTGGGCGCGACAGGGATTGAACCTGTGACCCTTCGCGTGTGAAGCGAATGCTCTACCGCTGAGCTACGCGCCCCAACCTTGTCCGGTTGCAAGGGCTGGGTGTGTAGGGGCCGGGTCCGGGCGCTGTCAAGTTGCGGCGGCGGCGGTTTGGCCTGACAATGGCAGAATGAGGTATCCCGCCCTTGCCCTGCTTTTGCTGTGCCTGTCCCCGGCGGCCCGCGCCCAGCCGGTCAGCGCGCATTACGCCGCTTACTCCACCGGGCTGAACGTGCTGAGCCTGAATGCGGAAATTGCCGTCGGCCCGCGCGACTACCGGGTGCACCTGACCTACCACACCGCCGGCACGGTCGGCTTGCTCGTCTCGGCGGAGCAGGACACCGTGGTCGAGGGCGCTTTCGTCGGCGACCGTCCTGCGCCCCGGCGTTTCTACAGCGCCGGCCACTTCCGCGGGCGTCCCCGCGTCACCCAGATCGACTACCCCCGTGGCCAGCCGGAGATCCGCACCCTGACCCCGCCCAACGAGGAGGAGCGCGAGCAGGTCCCGCTTGCGGACCAGGCGGGCACGGTGGACAGCCTGAGCGCCATGGCGCAACTGGTGCGCCAGGTGAACGCGACGGGCCGGTGCGACGGGCATTCCCGCACCTATGACGGGCGCCGGCTGGCCGAGCTGACCGCGCGCACCGCCGGGCGCGAGGTGCTGGAGCAGACAAGCCGCTCCAGCTTCGCAGGCGCGGCGCTGCGCTGCGACTTCGAGGGCCGGCAGCTCGGCGGCTTCCTGCTGGACGCGGACCGGGCCAAGGCGCAGCGCCCGCGCCGCGGCACCGCCTGGTTCGCCGCGGCAACGCCGGGCAGCCCGATGATCCCCGTCCGCATCCAGTTCGAGACGGACCTCATCGGCAACCTGACGATGTACCTAGCCCCGCCCGAGTAGCCCCCGCGCCAGCCCGGCGACGTCCGGGAACGCCTGCGCGGTCGCCGCCACGTCCGCCGGGGCTGCGCCGTAGCCCCAGGCGGCGAAGATGCACGGCACCCCGGCCCCGGCGGCGGCCTGCGCGTCGTTGTGGTGGTCGCCGACCATCACCGCCGCGTCCGCCCGGCCCCCCGCGTCGGCCAAGGTCGAAAGCAGGTGCTGAGGGTCCGGCTTGCGGGTGCGGTAGCTGTCGCCGCCGCCCACCGCGGCAAACAACTCCAGCACGCCCAGCGACGCCAGCAGCTCGCGGGACGCGACGACGGGCTTGTTGGTGCAGACCGCCAGGCGCCATCCGTCGGCCGCCATGGCGCGCAAGGTCGATTCCACCCCGGGAAACAGGCGCGACCCGTCGGCGACGTTCGCGATGTAGTCCGCCAGCAGCGCCTGCACGTCGGCCGGGGCCGCTTCCCGGCCCCGCGCCGCCATCCCCCGGCGCACCAGCACGGCCGCGCCGTCGCCGATCATGGGAATGACCTCCGCCGTCGAGAGCGCCGGAAGTCCGTGCGAGTCCAGCAGGCGGTTCAGGCTGGCCAGCAGGTCGGGCACGGTGTCCACCAGCGTCCCGTCGAGGTCGAGCAGCAGGGTCAGTTCCATGGAGGCGCTCCGAAGGGTGAACATGGCCTTTGACATGCGCGCGGGCCGAACGCTACCCATCGTTGCATGACAACAACTGCCGTCCTGCTGGCCGCCGGGCTGGGCACCCGGATGAAATCCGCGTTGCCGAAGGCGCTGCACCCCATCGCGGGCCGCCCGATGCTGCAGCACTTGATCGCAAGCTGCATGGAGGCGTTCGACCGCGTCGTGGTGGTCGTCGGCCCGGGGATGGACACGCTGGCGCGCACTGCCGCGCCGCATCCCGTGGTGGTGCAGGCGGAGCGGCTGGGCACTGCCCACGCGGCGCTGCAGGCGGCGGCGCAGTTCGGCGACGGCGACGTGGCGGTGCTGTATGCCGACAACCCGCTGATCCGGCCCGCGACGCTGCGGCGCCTGCTGGAGCGGCGGCGGGCCGAGGGCGTGGCGCTGGCGCTGCTGGCGATGCGCCCCGCCGACCCCGGCCGCTACGGCCGCGTGCTGACGGAAGGCGGCGATGTGGAGCGCATCGTGGAATGGGCCGACGCGACGGAGGCGGAGCGCGCGGTTGGCCTATGCAACGCCGGCGTTATGTGCGCCGCCGCTGCTGACATGCTCCGCTGGCTGCGCGGGGTGCAGCCTAGCGTCGCGGGCGAGTTCTATCTGACGGACTGCGTGGCCCTGGCCCGCGCGGAGGAGGAGCGCGTCGCCGCCGTGGAAGCGCCGGCCGAGGAATTGCGCGGCGTCAACTCCCGCGCCGAGCTGGCGGAGGCGGAGGCGACGGTGCAGGACTGGCTGCGCCGGGCCGCGATGGACGGCGGCGCGACGCTGACCGCGCCGGAGACGGTGTTCCTCAGCGCGGACACCGCGCTCGCGCCCGATGTGGTGGTGCAGCCGCATGTGGTGTTCGGCCCCGGCGTCAGCGTCGCCTCCGGCGCCGAGATCCGCGCGTTCAGCCACCTGGAAGGCTGCGAGGTCGGGCCGGGCGCGCTGATCGGCCCCTACGCCCGGCTGCGCCCCGGCACCGTGGTGGGGCCGGGCGCCCATGTCGGCAACTTCGTGGAGCTGAAGGCGACGCTGCTCGGCGCGGGGGCCAAGGCGAACCACCTGAGCTACCTCGGCGACAGCACGGTGGGACCCGGCACCAACATCGGCGCCGGCACCATCACCTGCAACTACGACGGCTTCGCCAAGCACCGGACGACGATTGGAGCCGGGGCGTTCGTCGGCACGTCGGCGGTGCTGGTGGCGCCCGTCACGCTGGGCGACGGCAGCTTCGTTGCCGCGGGCAGCGTGGTGACGGCGGACGTGTCGCCGGACGCGATGGCGTTCGGCCGGGCGCAGCAGGTGGAGAAGCCCGGACGCGCGGCGGCCTTCCGGGCAGCGCGGGGCAAGGCGCGCTGAGGCTCAACCCCGGCTGACACGTCAGCCCTGGCTGACATCCGGCCCGCGTGCGCTTATCTTCCGTGCAAACGGAGGACCCTCATGCTGAACCCGACCGCGCCGCTCCCGCTCAAGGACCCCAGCCTGTTCCGCCAGGCCTGCTGCATCGACGGCCAGTGGGTGCAGGCCGCGAGCGGCAAGACGCTCCCGGTCCGCAATCCCGCGACCGGCGCCGTAATAGGCGAGGTGCCGGCGCTCGGCGCTGCGGAAACGCGCCAGGCCATCGAGGCCGCGGCCCGCGCCTTCCCGGCCTGGCGTGCCATGCTGGCCAAGGAGCGCTCAGCGGTGCTGCGCCGGCTGTTCGCCCTCATGATCGAGAACACGGACGACCTGGCCGTCATCATGACCGCCGAGCAGGGCAAGCCGCTGGCCGAGAGCCGGGGCGAGATCGCCTACGCCGCGTCGTTCATCGAGTGGTTCGCCGAAGAGGGCAAGCGGGTCTATGGCGACACCATCCCGCAGCCGCAGCATGGCCGCCGGATCATCGTCACCAAGGAACCCATCGGCGTGTTCGCCGCGATCACGCCTTGGAACTTCCCGGCGGCGATGATCGCCCGCAAGGCCGGGCCAGGCTGGGCCGCCGGCTGCACCGGGGTGATCCGCCCGGCGAGCCAGACGCCGTTCTCCGCCCTCGCCTTGGCGGTCTTGGCCGAGCGTGCCGGGATGCCCAAGGGCGTGTGCAACGTGATCACCGGGCCGAGCGGCGAGACCGGCGGCGAGCTGACCAGCAACCCCTTGGTCCGCAAGCTGACCTTCACCGGCAGCACGGAGGTCGGCTCCAAGCTGCTGGCGCAGATCGCGCCCACGGTGAAGAAGGCGAGCATGGAGCTGGGCGGCAACGCGCCGTTCATCGTGTTCGACGACGCGGACCTGGACGCCGCCGTGGTGGGCGCCATCGCCAGCAAGTTCCGCAACGCCGGGCAGACCTGCGTCTGCGCCAACCGCCTGCTGGTGCAGGACGGGGTATACGAGGCGTTCACCGAGAAGCTCAAGGTCGCCGTCGCCGCGCTCCGTGTCGGCAACGGCATGGAGGAGGGCGTCACCCAAGGCCCGATGATCAACGCCGAAGCCGTCGAGAAGGTCGAGGCGCACATCAAGGACGCGGTCGGCCGCGGCGCCCGCGTGGCGATGGGCGGCGCGCGGCACGAGCTGGGCGGCTTCTTCTTCCAGCCGACGGTGCTGACGGAGGTTCCCCGCGCCGCCGACATCTTCCGCGAAGAAACCTTCGGCCCGGCGGCGGCGCTGTTCCGCTTCTCGACGGAGGCGGAAGCCATCGAGATGGCCAACGACACCGAGTTCGGCCTTGCCGCCTACTTCTACGCCCGCGACGTGGGCCGCATCTTCCGCGTGGCGGAGGGGCTGGAATACGGCATCGTCGGCTGCAACGAGGGCATCATCTCGACGGAGGTCGCCCCGTTCGGCGGCATGAAGTCGAGCGGCCTGGGACGGGAAGGCAGCAAGTACGGGATCGAGGACTACCTGGAGATCAAGTACTTGGCCCTCGGCGGAATCGGGACCTAAGCCCATGGCGACCTACGACTACGACCTGTTCGTCGTCGGCGGCGGGTCGGGGGGCGTGCGTTGCGCCCGCATCGCCGCCGGGCACGGGGCACGCGTCGGCATCGCGGAGGAGGCGCGCTGGGGCGGCACCTGCGTGAACGTCGGCTGCGTTCCGAAGAAGATCATGGTGCAGGCGTCCGAGTACGGGCGCCTGGCCGAGGACTCGCGCGGCTTCGGCTGGGACACCTCGCCCGGCGTGCACGACTGGGCCGCGCTGATCGCGCATAAGGACAAGGAGATCCTGCGGCTGAACGGCATCTACGTCCGGATGCTGGACGGCAGCGGCGTGACCCGGCACGAGGCGCGGGCCGTGCTCACCGGGCCGCACGCGCTCCGTGTCGGCGGGCAGACGGTGACGGCGGAGCGGATCGTCATCGCCACCGGCGGCCTGCCGGCGATCCAGCCGCCCATCGAGGGGATGCACCTCGGCATCGTCTCCGACCAGGCCTTTGAATTGCCCGCCTTGCCGCGCCGGGTGGCGATGGTCGGCGGCGGCTACATCGGCATGGAGTTCGCCGGCATCTTCCACGGCCTCGGCGCCGAGGTCGATGTCGTGTATCGTGCGCCCTTGCCGCTGCGGGGCTTCGACCACGACCTGCGGGAGGCGCTGGCCCAAGGCGTCGCCGAGCAGGGCATCCGCCTGCACCCGACCCAGACGGTGCACCGGGTCGAGCCGGCCGGCGACGCCCGGCGTGTCACGCTGAGCAACGGCCACGTGGTCGAGGCCGACCTGGTGTTCTTCGCCGTGGGCCGGGTGCCGCACACCGCGGGCCTTGGCCTGGAGGACGCGGGCGTCGCGACGGACAGCCGGGGCGCGGTGATCGTCGATGCCCAGAACTGCACCAGCCAGCCGCACATCTTCGCGCTGGGCGACGTGAGCAACAAGCTGAACCTGACGCCCGTTGCCATCGCGGAGGGGCATCATCTGGCGGACCGCCTGTTCGGGCCGGGCCGTCCGCGCACCTGGGCGCTCGATCCCGTGGCGACCGCCGTGTTCAGCAACCCGCCGCTCGCCACCGTGGGCATGACGGAAGAGCAGGCTGTGCAACACGGCGCGATGGACATCTACATCGCGCACTTCACCCCGATGCGCCACGTGATGTCCGGCCGTCCGCGCAAGACGCTGATGAAGATGATCGTCGATCAGGCGAGCCAGCGGGTGATGGGCGTGCACATGCTGGGCGACGACGTGGCGGAGATGATGCAGGGCATCGGCGTGGCGCTGGTCGCCGGCGCCACGAAGCAGGACTTCGACCGCACGGTCGGCATCCACCCCACCAGCGCCGAGGAGTTCGTGACCATGCGGACCGTGACCCGCGTGGCGCCCGCGGCGAAGCTGCCGGAGGCCGCGGACTAGCACGGGCAGGTAGCATCCGCCGGAGACGGTGGTAAGCTGGACCATGCGGAAAGGACGGACGACATGACGGAAGCGGTCTGGACGCCGGCAAGCTGGCGGGCGCGGCAGGTGCTTCAAGGGCCGGCCTACCCCGACGGGGGCGCGCTGGCCGCCATGGAGGCGCGGCTGGCCAAGTACCCGCCTTTGGTGTTCGCGGGCGAGGCGCGGCGGCTGCGGGACGCGCTGGGCAAGGTGGCGAACGGCCAGGCTTTCGTGCTGCAGGGCGGCGACTGCGCCGAGAGCTTCGGCGATTTCACCGCCAACGTCATCCGCGACACCTTCCGCGTGCTGCTGCAGATGGCCGTGGTGCTGACATTCGGCGCCAGCCTGCCGGTGGTGAAGATGGGGCGCATGGCCGGGCAGTTCGCCAAGCCGCGCTCGTCGGACACCGAGACGGTCGATGGCGTGGCCCTGCCGAGCTACCGCGGCGATATCGTCAACGGGCCGGAGTTCACCGCCGCCGCCCGCATTCCGGACCCGGCCCGCATGGAAACCGGCTATTTCCAATCCGCCGGCACGCTGAATTTGCTGCGCGCCTTTGCCAGCGGCGGCTATGCCGACCTGCACCAGGTGCACCGCTGGAACCTCGATTTCGCCGCCCGTTCGCCCTTGGCCGCGCGCTATCAGGACATCGCGTCGCGCATCGACGAGACGCTGGCCTTCATGTCGGCCTGCGGCGTCGGCAGCGTGAACACGCCGCAGATGCGGGAAACCGAGTTCTACACCAGCCATGAGGCGTTGCTGCTGCCCTACGAGCAGGCGCTGACCCGGATCGACAGCACCTCCGGCGCCCCCTATGCGTGCTCCGCCCATTTCCTGTGGATCGGCGACCGCACCCGGCAGATCGACGGCGCGCATGTCGAGTTCCTGCGCGGCGTGCACAACCCCATCGGCCTCAAGGTCGGACCGACGATGACGCCGGACGAGCTGCTGCGCCTCATCGACGTGCTGAACCCGGAGAACGCAGCCGGGCGCCTCACGCTCATCAGCCGCATGGGCGTCGGGCGCGTGCAGACGGCGCTGCCGCCCTTGCTGCGCGCGGTCGGCCGTGCCGGGCGTCGTGTCGTGTGGCTGTGCGACCCGATGCACGGCAACACCATCAGCACGGCGGCCAAGGTGAAGACCCGCAACTTCGACAGCATCCTGGCCGAGGTCCGCGGCTTCTTCGACGCCCACGCGGCGGAGGGAAGCTGGGCCGGCGGCGTCCACATCGAGATGACGGGGCAGGAGGTCACGGAATGCGTCGGCGGCGCGCATCGCCTGACGGAGGCCGACCTCGGCAACCGCTACGAGACGTTCTGCGACCCGCGGCTCAACGCCGAGCAGTCGCTGGAACTCGCCTTCCTGGTCGCGGCCGAGCTGAAATCCCGCCGGACGCTCGGACGCGCCCAGGCGGTCGCCGCGCAATGACCGCGTTGGACCCGCGTCCGGTGATCGCGGACATCGACAACCGCACGGACGCCTATTTCAACCGCACGCGGGAGGTGATCGGCCGCTTCGGCGACAAGCGCGTGACCTACGCCTTCTTCCTGCGCCGCCCGGTGATCTCGGCACCACGCTTGATGCTGGATTGGCTGGCCGAGGTCGCGGCGCTGCGCGGCACGCGGTTCGAGTTCGACCAGGCGCACCCGGAAGGTACCTGGGTCGGCGCCGGCGAGCCGGTCGTCTACGTCACCGGCAGCTTCCATGAGTTGGCGGATTGCGAGACGATCTGCTTGCAGAAGCTCGGCGCGGCTTGCGTCGCGGCGCACAACGCCTACCAGATGTGCATGGCGCTGCCGGGCGCGCGCTTCCTCGCGATGGAGGCCCGGCACTGCGCCGGCGCCGAGATGCAGGACATGATGGGCTACGCCGCAAGCGTCGGCAGCGCGGCGGCGCAGCGGGAAGGCGCGCACGGCTTCATCGGCACGTCCTCCGACCTGGCCGCGCCGTATTTCGGCGGCACGCGGGGCCTGGGCACCATGCCGCACGCGCTGATCGGCTACGCCGGGTCCACGGTGCGGGCGGCGGAGATGTTCCATGAGACCTGCCCGGACGAGGCGCTGACGGTGCTGACCGACTTCTTCGGGCGGGAGATCACCGACGGGCTGGAGGTGTGCCGCCGCTTTCCGGAGCTTGCCGCCGCCGGGCGGCTTTCGGTGCGGCTCGATACCCATGGCGGGCGCTACCTGGAAGGGCTGGACCCCGCCGAAAGCTACGCCGCCCTGGAGCGCAACGCGCCCGGCGCCATCCGCCGTTACCGCAGCGACCAGGAATTGCGGAACCTGGTCGGCACCGGCGTCTCGGCGGCGGCGATCTGGCGGATGCGGGAGGCGCTGGACGAGGCCGGTTTCCCGCAGGTGCGGATCGTGGTGTCGTCCGGGTTCGGGGTGGCGAAGTGCCGGGTGATGGCGGACACGCGCGCGCCCATCGACGTGGTCGGCACCGGCAGCTTCATCCCGGACGATTGGCACGAGACCTACGCCACCGCGGACATCGTGGAGTACGACGGCGCGGCGCGGGTGAAGGTCGGGCGCGAGTTCCTGCTGCGCGCCCGGGCACGCCAGGCCGACGCCCGGCGTGTTGAAAGCCGGCCTACAAGCCCCAGGTCCCCCGCATGACCCTCCGCATCGCGCTTGCCCAGATCGACCCGCACGAAGGGGACGTGACCGCCAATCTGGCGCGCATCCGCCGTGCCCGGGCCGACGCGGCGGCGATGGGCGCGGACCTGGTGGTGACGCCGGAGTTCTCCATCGGCGGCTACCCGCCGGAGGACCTGGTGCGCAAGCCGTCCTTCGTCGAGCTGTGCGACGCGGCCATCGCGGAACTGGCGCGCGACACCGGCGACGGCGGGCCGGGCGTGATCGTCGGCGGCCCGTGGCGCGACGGCGGCAAGCTGTACAACGCGGCCTTCGTGCTGGACGAGGGTCGGGTGATTGCACGCCGGGCCAAGCACGAGCTGCCGAACTACGGCGTGTTCGACGACAAGCGCGTGTTCGACGCCGGCCCCAGCCCCGGCCCGGTCGCCTTCCGCGGCTACCGCCTGGGCGTCATGGTGTGCGAGGACTTCTGGCTCCCGGCCGTGTCCGAGACCTTGGCCGAGAGCGGCGCCGAGATGCTGCTGTCGATCAACGGCTCGCCGTTCGAGGACGGCAAGCAGGCCCGCCGGGTGGAATTGGGCGTCGAGCGGGTGGTGGAAACCGGGCTGCCCTTCGTGTTCCTGGGCCAGGTGTGCGGCCAGGACGAGCTGGTGTTCGACGGCGCAAGCTTCGTGCTGAACGCCGACCGCACCCTCGCGGTGCAGATGCCGTATTTCAGCGAGGCGCTGACGCTGACCGAGTGGCGGCGCGACGGCGACACGCTGGTCTGCACGCCGCAGCCTTTGCCGCCGGAGCCGGACCGGCTGGAGCTGATCTACCGCTGCATGATGCTGGGCCTCGGCGATTACGTGCGCAAGAACCGCTTCCCCGGCGTGCTGCTCGGCCTGTCGGGCGGCATCGACAGCGCCTTGTCGGCGGCGGTGGCGGTGGATGCGCTGGGTGCGGCGCAGGTCCGCGCCGTCATGCTGCCCAGCCCCTACACCAGCCAGCACAGCCTCGACGACGCGGCCGAGTGCGCGCGGCTGCTCGGCATCCGCTGCGACACCGTGCCGATCAGCCCGGCCATGCACGCCTTCGGCGACGCGCTGGCGCCGCTGTTCGCGGGACGCCAGGCGGACATCACGGAGGAGAACATCCAGTCGCGCTCCCGCGGCCTGATCCTCATGGCGCTGTCCAACAAGTTCGGCGACATGCTGCTGACCACCGGCAACAAGTCGGAGATGTCGGTGGGCTACGCGACGCTGTACGGCGACATGTGCGGCGGCTACTCCGTACTGAAGGACGTTTACAAGACGACCGTGTTCGCGCTGTGCCGCTGGCGCAACGCGCATGTGCCGGGGGGCGCCCGCGGCCCGCACGGCCCGGTGATGCCGGACCGCGTCATCACCAAGCCGCCTTCCGCCGAATTGAAGCACGACCAGACCGACCAGGACACCCTGCCGCCCTACGAGGATTTGGACGCCATCCTGGAAGGGCTGGTCGAGGGCGAGCAGTCCGTCGATGCGCTGGTGGCCCGCGGCTATGACCGGGCGGTGATCCTGCGGGTGTGGCGGATGCTGGACCGCGCCGAGTACAAGCGGCGCCAGGCCCCGCCCGGCGTGAAGATCACCCCGCGCGCCTTCGGGCGGGACCGCCGCTATCCCATCACCAACGGCTACACGGGCCTGGTCGCGTGACCGACGCGCCGCCCGAAGGCTGGCGCGTCCGCATCCTCGACTTGTCGGGCGGCGCCGAGGACAACATCGTGGAGGACGTGCCGGGCTTCCTGTCGTTGGAGCACGCCAACCTGTTCGCCCGGCGCTATGTGCGGGACAGCATCGAGCGATGCCGGGCGCGCGGCATGGAGGCGCAGGCGGTGCTCGACGCCTGGTTCGCCTATGGCGAGGACGCGGAGGTGCTGGGGGCGGGCGGGGAAGGGTGGCGCAGCGCGACCGAACTGCATGACTTCGCCGCTCGACGCGCCGCGGCGGCCGACCGCGACTGGCGCTCTATCGACCCGCGCCTGGTCACGGATGACGACGAGGACGACGACGGCGATGGTTCGGTTCCCGACAACGGGCATGGCACGGCATGAAGGTCCGCTTCGCCCCAAGCCCCACCGGCCTGCTGCATGTGGGCAACGCGCGCATCGCGCTCGCCAACTACCTGCTGACCCGGCGCCATGGCGGCCAGTTCCTGCTGCGGCTCGACGACACCGACACCGAGCGCAACCGCCCGGAGTACGCCGAGGCCATCGCCCATGACCTGCGCTGGCTCGGCATTTCGTGGGACGGGATGCTGCGCCAATCGGACCGGCTGGACCGCTACGCCGCGGCGGCGGAGCGGCTGAAAGCGTCCGGGCGGCTGTATCCCTGCTTCGAAAGCGAGGAGGAGCTGAACGCCAAGCGTGAGATGCGCGTCCGCCGCAAGCAGCCGCCGATCTATGACCGCGCCATGCTCAAGCTGACGCCGGAGCAGCGCGCCGCCGCGGAGGCGAACGGCAAGCGCCCGCATTGGCGCTTCCTGCTGTCCGGCTACCCGGCGGAATGGGGCGACATGGTGCTGGGGCCGCGCATGGTGAAGCTGTCCGCCATCTCCGACCCCATTCTGATCCGCGCCGACGGCACGCCGCTCTATACCTTCACCTCCGTCGTGGACGACATCGAGACCGGGATCACCCATGTGGTGCGCGGCGAGGACCACGTGACCAACACCGGCATCCAGATCGACATCCTGGCCGCCCTCGGCGCCCGTCCGGCCAGCCTGCGGTTCGCCCATCTGCCGCTGCTGGTGGACCAGGACGGCGGCAAGCTGTCGAAGCGGGTGGGCGCGCTGTCGCTCCGCAGCCTGCGCGGCGACGGGATCGAGCCGCAGGCGCTGGCCGGCTACCTTGCCCGCCTCGGCACCGCCGACGACCCGGCGCCGCAACCCGCGGAGGAGATCGCCGCCACCTACGACCTGTCCCGCGTGTCCCGCTCCGCCGCGCGCTTCGACGGACGGCAGTTGCTGGCGCTGAACCGCCGGGTGCTGCATGAACTGCCGTTCGACGCGGTGCGCGACCGCCTGCCGCCCTCCGCCACGACGGCGTTCTGGCTTGCGGTGCGCGGCAACCTCGATCTGCTGAACGAGGCGCGCGGCTGGTGGGAGGTGGTGGCCGGCAGCATCATTCCGCCGCTGATCGAGGACGAGGCCGAGTATCTCCACACCGCCCGCGACACCCTGCCGGCGGAACCTTGGGACAACGACGTATGGACCAAATGGATCGACGCGCTGAAAGCCGCCACGGGCCGCAAAGGCAAGAACCTGTTCCTGCCGCTGCGCCTGGCGCTGACCGGGGAGGATCACGGGCCGGAGCTGCGGGACCTGCTGCCGCTGATGGGCCGGGACCGTGCGGCGGAGCGGCTGCGGCTGGCGGCGGCGTGAGCGGCATCCCGGACCACACGGCGCTCCGGGTGCATATGGGCGCCATCAGCCCGATGGTGGAGCGCAAGGTGCTGCACGCCTTGGATCGGCACTGCCGCGCCTTCATCGCGCTGTCGCCCTTCCTGGTGTTGGCGTCGGCCGACGCGGAGGGTCGGGTGGATGCCAGCCCGCGCGGCGACCCGCCGGGCTTCGTGCAGGTGCTGGACGACCGCACGCTGCTGCTGCCCGACAGGCGCGGCAACAATAGGGTCGATAGCTTCGGCAACATTCTGGACGCGCCGGGTGTCGGCTTGATCTTCTTTGTGCCGGGCATTGACGAGACGCTGCGGGTGAACGGCACGGCGCGGCTGCTGACGGACGCTGAAGCGCTTGCGGGGTCCAGCATCGCCGGCAAGGCACCCCGCACCGGCTTGTTGATCGCAGTAGACGAAGCGTTCTTCCACTGCGCCAAGGCCCTGCGCCGCGCCCGCCTGTGGGACCCGGCGGCCCAGGTCGAACGCTCCACTTTCCCAAGCCTCGGCCGCATTCTCGCCGAGCAGACCCAGGCGTTCAGCGTTGAGGAAGCAGAGCGCCGGATTGAGGACTCTTACCGCACCAGGATGTACTAAAGTTCCCATGCCCAACCTCGTGCTGCACAACACCCTGGCCCGGCAGCGCGAGGCCTTCGTGCCGCTCGACCCTGAGCACGTGCGCCTGTATGTCTGCGGTCCTACCGTCTATGACCTGGCGCATATCGGCAACGCCCGCGCCGAGACGGTGTTCGACGTGCTTGCCCGGCTGCTGCGGCATCTGTTCCCGCGCGTCACCTACGTGCGGAACATCACCGACGTGGACGACAAGATCAACGCCCGCGCCGCCGCGAGCGGGGAGGGGATCGACGCCGTCACCGCGCGCACCGCGGCACAGTTCCACGCCGACATGGCGGCGCTCGGCAACCTGCCCCCCGACATCGAGCCGCGCGCCACCGAGCATATCGCGGGCATGGTCGCGCTGATCGAGCGGCTGGTCGCGGGCGGCCATGCTTACGCCGCCGATGGCCATGTGCTGTTTGCCGTGGCGAGCTTCGACCAGTATGGCGCGCTGTCGGGCCGCAGCACGGACGAGCTGCTGGCCGGCGCGCGGGTGGAAGTGGCGCCCTACAAGCGCGACCCCGGCGACTTCGTGCTGTGGAAGCCGTCGCCGCCGGACCTGCCGGGCTGGGACAGCCCCTGGGGCCGCGGCCGGCCCGGCTGGCACATCGAATGCAGCGCGATGGCCTGGCAATACCTTGGCGAAACCTTCGACATCCACGGCGGCGGCGGCGACCTGCTGTTCCCGCATCATGAGAACGAGCGGGCGCAGAGCCTATGCGCCCTGCCGGGCAGCGGGTTCGCCCGGGTCTGGCTGCACAACGGCATGCTGAACCTGAACGGGGAGAAGATGTCGAAGTCGCTCGGCAACTTCTTCACCATCCGCGACGTGCTGGACCGCGCGCCGGCGGAGGCGGTGCGGCTGATGCTGCTGAAATCGCAGTACCGGGGCACGCTGGAGTTCAGCGACGCCGGGCTGGTTGAGGCGCGTGGCGAGCTGGACCGATTCTACCGCGCGCTGGCCCGCACGCCGGCGGGGGAGGGGCCGGTGCCCGCCTCGGTGCTGGACGCCTTGTGCGACGACCTGAACACGCCGCTCGCTTTGGCGGCCCTGCACGCGCTGTCCGACGACGCCATGGCCGGCGACCGCGCCGCGGCGGCGGGATTGCGGGCCGGAGGGGCGCTGATGGGATTGCTGCAGGCCGATCCGGCGGCGTGGTTCCAGGGGGGCGACGACGCAACCGCCATCGAGGCGGCCATCGCCGACCGCATCGCCGCCCGCCGTGCCCGGGACTTCGCCCGGGCCGACGCGATCCGCGCCGAATGGCTGGCGCGGGGCGTGGCGTTCGAGGACCGCCCAGATGGCACGACCGACTGGCGCCGGGTCGCGACCCAGCCGGCATGACTCAGCCCGTATGACCGGGCGGGACGGCGGCGCCGACCTTGCGCCGATAGGCGAGAACAGCCCGGTCGTCATCCTGGTTCGCCCGCAGCTTGCCGACAACATCGGCGCCTGCGCCCGGGCCATGGCGAATGGCGGCCTGTTCCACCTGCTGCTGGTGGCCCCGCGCGACGGCTGGCCGCAGGAGCGCGCCTGGCGCACCGCGTCCGGCGCCGACCGCATCCTGGACCAATCGACGCTGCACGGCACGGTGGCGGACGCCGTGGCCGGCTTGCACCGCGTCTTCGCCACCTGCCCGCGCCCGCGCCACGTGATCAAGCCGGTGATGACGGCCCGCGCCGCCGCCGGGGCGCTGCGGGAGGCCGAAGGGCGCGGCCTGCGCTGCGGCATCCTGTTCGGGCCGGAGCGCGCCGGCCTCGACAATGACGACATGGCGCAGGCCGACACCCTGGTGCGCTACCCGCTCAACCCGGCGTTCGACAGCCTGAACCTGGCGCAGGCGGTCATGGTCATGGCCTATGAATGGTGGACTGCGGCCGATGCGACCCCGGGCCAGCGCCTGATGACCCACGAGACGGCGGTCGCGCCCAAGGGCCAGATCGAGAACCTGCTGGCCCACCTGATCGACGAACTGGACGCCAGCGGCTTCCTGCGCAACGCGCCGAAGCGGCCCGGCATGGTGCGGAACCTGTATCACCTGTTCCAACGCGGCGAGGTGACGGAACAGGAACTGCGCACCCTGCACGGCGTCGTCAGCATGTTGGCGCTGGGCCGCAGGCAGCGCGGCCGGCTGGAGCCGTCGGACGCGCCTGATTCAGATGGGCCTAATCCGGATTTGTGAGCCGTTTCGCCAAGCGGCGGGACAGCAGCCAGCCGATGATCGCGGAGGACGGGCCGCCGATGATGATGGGGACCAGTCCGAACGGCTGCCCGTTCGCCATCAGGTCCATGCCGATCCCCAGCATCGCGCCGCCGATGATGCCGCCGGTCACGCCGGACGCGATGCCGAGCCAAAGAATGTCGCCGCGTGTGATCATAGGGCAGACATGCAGGTGTTACGGCCGTTTGACAACGGGGCATGGCCGCCTTACCACGCGCGCACTGCCGGGAACGTGGACGCGCCCTCGGGGCGTGCGCCCGCCGCATTGCTATGCGGCCTACCGGTGCAACAAGCGGCGCAGAAGCGTTGCATAGAAGATGGAGTTTCGCGCATGACCAAGCGCGCCGAAAGCAAGTACAAGATCAACCGCCGCCTGGGCGTCAACCTGTGGGGCCGTGCCAAGTCGCCGATCAACAAGCGCGAGTACGGTCCGGGCCAGCACGGCCAGCGGCGCAAGCAGAAGCCGACCGATTTCGGCATCCAGCTCATGGCGAAGCAGAAGCTTAAGGGCTACTACGGCAACATCGGCGAGAAGCAGTTCCGCAAGTATTACGACGAGGCCGTCCGCCGCAAGGGCGACACCAGCGAGAACCTGATCGAGCTGCTGGAGCGCCGGCTGGACGCGGTCGTGTACCGCCTCAAGTTCGCCATTACACCGTTCGCCTCGCGGCAGTTCATCAACCACGGCCATGTCATGGTGAACGGCAAGAAGGTGAACATCCCTTCGTTCCTGGTGCGCGACGGCGACGAGATCGAGGTGCGGGAGAAGTCGAAGCAGCTTGCCGTCGTGCTGGATTCGGCGCAGAGCGGCGAGCGGGACGTGCCGGACTACCTGGAGGTGGACCACCGCGCCATGAAGGGCCGCTTTGGCCGCGCGCCGAAGCTGACCGACGTGCCGTATCCCGTGTCGATGGAGCCGAACCTGGTCGTCGAGTTCTATTCCCGCTGAACAGTCCCCATATGGATGATGCATGCGCCGGGTCCTGCCCGGCGTTTTGCATTTGAGGGCCTTCATGACACCCAAAGAAGAGATTGCCCGCCGCCGCACGTTTGCGATCATCTCGCACCCCGACGCCGGCAAGACGACGCTGACCGAGCGGCTGCTGCGTGCCGGCGGCGCAATCCAGTTGGCCGGCAACGTGCGCGCCAAGGGCGAGCGGCGCCGCACCCGGTCGGACTGGATGGGGATCGAACGCGACCGCGGCATCTCCGTCGTGACCTCCGTGATGACGTTCGAATACTCCGGCTGCGTGTTCAACCTGCTGGACACGCCGGGGCACGAGGACTTCAGCGAGGACACCTATCGCACGCTGACCGCCGTGGACTCCGCGGTGATGGTGATCGACGCCGCCAAAGGGATCGAGGCGCGGACCCGGAAGCTGTTCGAGATCTGCCGCCTGCGCGACATCCCCATCATCACCTTCATCAACAAGATGGACCGCGAGGCGCGCGACCCGTTCGAGATCGTGGACGAGGTTGCCAGCACCTTGGCCTTGGACACCGCGCCGGTGACGTGGCCGGTCGGCCGCGCCGCGACCTTCGCCGGCACCTACGACGTGCGGAGCCGCGCCCTGAACCTCACGGACGCATTGGAACAGAGTGATCCTCGCATGATCGCGCTGGGCGAGGAACTGGAACTGGTGCAGGCGGCCTTGCCTGAGTTCGACCGGGCAGGCTTCAACGCCGGACACCTGACGCCGGTGTTCTTTGGCAGCGCCATCAAGGAGATCGGCGTGTCGGACCTGCTGGACGGCCTCGTGAGCTTCGGCCCGCCGCCCCGGGCGCAGCCGGCCGACCTGCGTACCGTCGAGGCGACTGAGGACAAGCTGACCGCCTTGGTGTTCAAGATCCAGGCGAACATGGACCCCAACCACCGCGACCGCATCGCCTTTGCCCGGGTGTGCTCCGGCCGGCTCCAGCGCGGGATGCGGCTCAAGCAGGTGCGGACCGGCAAGCAAATCCCGCTGCACGCGCCGCAGTTCTTCTTCGCCCGCGACCGGCAGATCGCGGACGAGGCGTTCGCCGGGGACGTGGTAGGCATCCCGAACCACGGCACGCTGCGCATCGGCGACACGCTGACCGAGGACGAGGAGCTGAACTTCGTCGGCGTGCCATACTTCGCGCCCGAGATCCTGCGCCGGGTCCGTCTGGACGACGCGATGAAGGCGAAGAAGCTGCGCCAGGCGCTGCAGGAACTGGCAGAGGAGGGCGTGGTGCAGTTGTTCCGCCCGCAGGACGGCAGCCAGCCCATCGTCGGCGTGGTCGGCACCCTGCAGCTCGACGTTCTGGTGGCGCGGCTCGGCAGCGAGTACGGCGTGGCCATCGGCTTCGAGCCGGTGCCCTATGCCCTGGCGCGCTGGGTCACGGGCGAGAAGGCGCTGCTGGCCCGGTTCGTGGCCGAGCAGCGGACCAGCATGGCGGACGACGTGGACGGCGACCCGGTTTACCTCGCAAGCTCCGCCTTCATGATGCGGCGCACCACCGAGGCGCACGAGGGGCTGACGTTCCGCGACATCAAGGATGTCCGCGCCGAGGCCGTGGCGGCCTGAGATGGACCGGGTTGACCGCAAGTTGCTGGCGTTGCTGCAGCAGGACAGCACCCAATCCATTGCGCAACTGGCCGACCAGGTCGGGCTGTCGCAGACGCCGTGCTGGAAGCGCATCCAGCGGCTGGAGGCGGATGGCGTGATCGAGCGCCGAGTGGCGCTGCTGTCGCCGGAGAAGCTAGGGCTTGGTTTGACGGTGTTCGTATCGATCGAGGCCGGCGACCATTCGCCGGACTGGCTGGCCCGGTTCGCCGAAGCCGTGTCGAGCTTTCCGGAGGTGGTCGAGGTGCACCGGATGGCCGGCGACATCGACTACATGCTGCGGGTCATCACCCGGGACATCGCGGCCTTCGACGGGTTCTACAAACGGCTGATCGCCGCGGTGCCGCTCAAGAACGTCAGCTCGCGGTTCAGCATGGAGCGGGTGAAGTCGACGACGGCGCTGCCGTTGGAGATGGCGGGGTAGTCGCAGCGGCTTGCACTCATCCGCGGGCTGGCGCACGCCGGGCGGGGCTGAGTCGGGCAGGGAAACGGAGAGTTCCTGTCCTAGGAAACGATCACGTCGGATTGCATGAACGCTGGCGAGACTGGCCGATGTCAGAACCGTTCCCTCACCATCTCCTCGCTTTTCACCCATAAGGCATGTGCGTTTTCAGGGTCCAAGGCGTAGGAGCGGACGCCTGTCTTGGAAGTCGGATCATCAATGACCGCGGCAACGTGGCAGTCTTCGCAAAACCGTCCCCCGATATCGCCCGCGGCCGCGACCACCCCGGCCCACACGGCTGTCGCCGCTCCTTGCGAAACTGTCTTCCAATCGTAAGCCGCGACGGCTGCATCCTTCGCGTCACCCAGCCCTTCAATCATCCCTTGAACGGTTTCGGTCATGATTGCGCCCGGATGGACGGCCGTGGCCCGAATGCCCATGGGATTGTAACGCCGGTCGAACTCGGCCGCGAACAGGATGGTGGCCGTCTTTGACCGGCCATAGGCCGTGTATTCCTCGTGTGGGGTCCGCTCGAAGTTCGGGTCCTCAAGATCGACGTCGGCCCGACGATGACCTGCCGACGCGACCATGACAACGCGGCCGCCGGATTTCAAAAGGCCCGCAATGCGGTTGATGAGAACGAAGTGCCCAAGGTATACTCCGTCCACGTGAGAACCCGAAAATCGACTGGCGAGTCGACCCTGATATCAACGGCATTTCGGAGGTGCGAAGTTTCCGGGTTCTCACGTGGACGGAGTATAGTTGGTCCCGAACTGCGTCTCGAAGCCATCCACGGTCATTCGCTTCGGGCCAGCCATGACCCCGGCATTGGCGATCACCAAGTCAAATGGTTTGCCAACAGCGACCAGGGCGTCAGCGCAGGCACGCACGCTCGCCAACGATGCCAAGTCGAGTTGCACCAGTTCCAACCCGCCGCCTTCGGCAGCCTGGTCATGAACCTGCTCGGTCGCCGCCTTGGCTTTGGATAAGTTTCGTGCAGCGCCGACGACCTGGGCACCGTGTGCGGCCAGACTGCGAGCGGTTTCCACGCCAATCCCGACCGAAACGCCCGTGACAAGGACGCGCCTGCCGTTCAAATCCACATCGCGCAATATCTCATCCGTTGTCGACGCGGCGCCAAAGACTCCGGCCATGGTTGTCTCCGATGTGATGTTCCTTGAAACCAGTGGTTGACCTCGGCTAGTCGAGGCAGGTCGCTTCAGGTGATGGTTCAGGCCCGGTTGGCCTCATCCACGGCATCCCAGCCGAAACGCAGCAGGGGCAGCGCGGCCTCGGCGAAACCGACGATGGCGCCGACCAAGGCTGGCCCGGCTGTTGTCTCCATCGGCAGGTCGCGGTGGGCGATCAAAGACGTGAGGCGCAACGCCGCGCTCACCGGGCTGTCTTTCAGGTCTTCAAACCCGCGCGGCATCCGGGTCAGGCGGTTCGCCTCGTTGAGCGCCAATCCCGAGGCATTCAGGGCGTCCTGCATCGCCAGGAACCGGCCCGGATGCACGCGGATGCGTTCGCGGATGGCCCCCAGAACCTCAGAACCGGGGCGGTAGAAAGCGGCGGCGGCGAAGCAGCCCTCAGCCGCCAAATGGAAATACAGCACGCCCGCGCCGTCTTTCCCGCTGCCCTGGCGGTACCAGACCGAGCCGCTCTGGGTCTTGTAAGGCGTCTTGTCGGGGGAAAACCGGGTGTCCCGGTGGATGCGGAAGCTGGAGCGCTTCGGGTCACCCTCCAGCGGCAGCCCACGATACGCCAGTTCGGCACTGACGGCGGCAACCAGGGCCGAGACGGGCGCCTTGACCGCATGATCGTAAGTGGCGCGGTTGGCCTCGAACCAGGCCTTCGTGTTGTTGGCGCCAAGCTCGGCAAAGAAGCGGAAGGCGGCCGGGCCGAACCCTGGGAACGGCCCGTCCGCCAACAGGCTACGCGGCTGCCTGATGCGGCACGCCCTTCTCGGTCAGCAGGGTTTCCAGCTCGCCCGACTGGTACATCTCGGTGATGATGTCGCAGCCGCCGACGAACTCGCCCTTCACGTAAAGCTGCGGCACGGTCGGCCAGCTTGAGAACTGCTTGACACCCTCCCGCAGCTCCGGGTCTTCCAGCACGTTGGCTGTCTGGAACGGCACGCCCATGTGCGTCAGGATCTGCACGACCCGGGCCGAGAACCCGCATTGCGGGAACATGGCGTTGCCCTTCATGTACAGCATGACGGGGTTGGCGGCGATCTCGCCTTGGATGCGCTCGTGGACGGGGCTGGTCATGGCGTTGTCTCCTGTTGCGGCGGTGAGGTTTGCAAAGCGAGGGCGTGCAGCGCGCCGCCCATGCGGCCCTGCAATGCGGCATAGACCATTTGATGCTGCTGGACGCGGGACCGTCCGCGGAACGCTTCGCTGACCACGACTGCGGCGTAATGGTCGCCGTCGCCGGCCAAGTCCTGGATCGTGACCTCCGCGTCGGGCAGGGCGTCCCGGATCAACGCCTCGATCTCGTTGGCCACCATCGCCATCGGCTAACTCCCCATCCAGGCCGGGAAGAAGCGCTCATGCGCCGTCCGCAGCTCCACCAGCGATATGGCGACGCCGCCGGGCAGTGTCAAATGCGTGCCGCCGGAGCGGCCGAGCCGCCGGGCCGGCACCCCGGCGCTTTCGGCCGCGGCCATCACGCCGTCCGCATCGGCCACGGCCAGCACGTAGCGCGCCTGGTCCTCCCCGAACCAGAAGCCGTGCGGCGCCACCCCGGCGGGCGCGTCCGAGAGCGTCACGCCGACGTCCCCGCCCAGCGCCATCTCCGCGACGGCAATCAGCAAACCGCCATCGGACACGTCATGGCAGGCGCGCGCCTGCCTGGCGAGGATCAGCCCGCGCACGAAGTCGCCGTTGCGGCGCTCGGCGGCGAGATCGACCGGCGGCGGCGGCCCGTCTTCCCGCCCGGCGACCTCCCGCAGCCACAGCGACTGCCCCAGCCACCCGGACGCCGCTCCCACCAGCAGCAGGTCCAGCCCCGGGCGCAGCGCCAAGCCGACGCATTGCCCCGCGTCTTCCAGCACGCCGAGGCCGCCAATGGCCGGCGTGGGCAGGATGCCGCGCCCGTCGGTCTCATTGTACAGGCTGACGTTGCCGCTCACGACGGGGAAGTCGAGCGCCCGGCAGGCCGCCGCCATACCGCGGATGCTGGCGGCAAACTGGCCCATGATCTCGGGCTTCTCGGGGTTGCCGAAGTTCATGTTGTCGGTGATCGCGAGCGGGCGCGCGCCCACCGCGGACAGGTTGCGCCAGGCCTCCGCGACTGCCTGCGCGCCCCCGGCTTCCGGGTCGGCGGCGCAGTAGCGCGGCGTGCAGTCGGTGGTCAGCGCGAGCGCCCGGCGGGATCCCTCGATCCGCACCACCGCCGCGTCGGCGCCGCCGGGCCGCTGCACGGTCTGGCCCCCGATGGTGCTGTCATACTGGTTCCACACCCAGGCGCGGGAGCACAGGTCGGGACAGGCGATCAGCGTCAGTAGCGCGGGCGCCAGCCCGGCGGGGTCGGCGACCTCGCCCAAGGCGGGCCGCTTCGGCGTTTCCGCCGTGGGCCGGTGATACAGCGGCGCCTGCTCGGCCAGCGGGTCGAGCGCGATGTCCGCCTCGATGATGCCGCGATGCCGCACCACGATGCGCCCGGTGTCGGTCAGGCGGCCGATGACGGCAAAGTCCAGTTCCCACTTCTCGAAGATCGCCCGCGCTACGTCCTGCCGGTCCGGGCGCAGCACCATCAGCATGCGCTCCTGGCTTTCCGACAGCATCATCTCGTAGGCCGTCATCCCGGCCTCGCGCTGCGGCACCTGGCCGAGGTCCAGCTCGATGCCGACGCCGCCCTTGCCCGCCATCTCCACGCTGCTGCTGGTCAGCCCGGCGGCGCCCATGTCCTGGATCGCCACGATGGCGTCCGTCGCCATCAGCTCCAGGCACGCCTCGATCAGCAGCTTCTCGGTGTAGGGGTCGCCGACCTGGACGGTGGGGCGCTTGTCCTCGGAGGCCGCGTCGAACTCGGCGCTCGCCATCGTGGCGCCATGGATGCCGTCCCGCCCGGTTTTCGAGCCGACGTACACCACGGGGTTGCCGACCCCCGCGGCGGCGCTGAGGAAGATGCGGTCCCGGGGCGCGATGCCGACCGTCATGGCGTTGACCAGAGGGTTGCCGCTGTAGGCCGGGTGGAAGTTGACCTCGCCGCCCACCGTGGGCACGCCGACGCAGTTGCCGTAGCCGCCGACGCCGCGCACCACGCCGTCCACCACGCGCCGGGTGCGCGGGTCGTCCGGGTGGCCGAAACGGAGCGCGTTCAGGTTGGCGACCGGACGCGCGCCCATGGTGAACACGTCGCGCAGGATGCCGCCCACGCCGGTCGCGGCGCCTTGGTACGGCTCGATGAAGCTCGGGTGGTTGTGGCTTTCCATCTTGAACACGGCGGCCAAGCCGTCGCCGATATCGACCACGCCGGCGTTCTCGCCGGGGCCGTGGATCACCCAAGGGGCGGTCGTGGGAAGCTGCTTGAGCCACACGCGGCTCGACTTGTAGCTGCAATGCTCGGACCACATCACGCTGAAGATGCCGAGTTCGGTAAAACTCGGAGTGCGGCCCATGATCGCCAGCACGCGGCCATACTCCTCGGTGCTGAGGCCGAACTCGCGCGCCAGCGCCGGGGTGACTTCGCGTCCAGGTTCGCCCGCCATCACGCTGCAAGCGCCTCGACCATGCCGGCGAACAGCGGCAAGCCGTCCGTGCCGCCCATCAAAGGGTCAACCAGGTCCTCGGGGTGCGGCATCAGGCCCATGACCCGCCCATTCGGGCTGAGGATGCCGGCGATGTTGCGGGCGGAGCCGTTCGGGTTGGCCTCCGATATGATCGCACCCCCGGGGGTGGCGTAGTGCAGCGCGACCAGCCCTTCGGCTTCCAGCCGGTCGAGCGTGGCCGGGTCGGCGAAGTAGTTGCCGTCGCCATGCGCCATCGGCGCGCGGAACACCTGGCCGGGCTGGTAATGCCGTGTGAACGCGGTGTCCGCCCGCTCCACCCGCAGATGGCAGTCCTGCGACAGGAATCGGAGCGAGGCGTTGCGCAGCAGCGCGCCCGGCAGCAGCCCGGCCTCCGTCAGGATTTGAAAACCGTTGCACACGCCCAGCACATGCCCGCCCGTAGCGGCGAACTCGCGGATGGCGCCCATGACCGGAGAGCGTGCCGCCATCGCGCCGCAGCGGAGATAGTCGCCATGGCTGAACCCGCCCGGCAGCACCACGAGGTCGAGGCCTGCAAGCTCCGTCTCCCCATGCCAGACCATCCGGGGCCGCCGCCCCGACACGGCCTGGAGCGCGATGGCGATGTCGCGCTCCCGGTTGGTGCCGGGGAAGATGACGACGCCAGCCTTCACGAAGACAGGCCGCCCTCGGTGCCCTGGCACTTGAAGCTGTCATGCAGGGCGCGCAGCACGACGCCCGACGCTTGGAGCCGCTGGCTTTCCGGGTGCGACCTGGCCCAGCCGACCACAGCGTCCCGCATCTGCACCCCGGTGATCGCCGGCGGCAGGCACAGGTAGGCCGGAAGCTTGCCGCCCTTGCTGCCGTCCGCCGGGCGCAGCTCCTGGTAGAAGCTCGCGGCGTCGGATACGCCGTTGATGTAGGCGGTGCAGTCGGCCACCACGCCCTTGTCGCGCCCGGTGCACAGGCTGATCAGCCTGCCGCCGTCGATGGCGGAGAAGCGTTCGGCATGCGCCGACCCGGCGCAAGCGGCCAGCACGGCCAGGGAAGCAAGCAGCAGTCTCATGATGCGATCTCCACGTGAAAGCCTTCGATGACCGTGTTGGCGAGCAATTTGCGCGCCATGTCCTCGGCGGTGGCGCGGGCGCGCGCCGGGTCGCCTTCGGACAACTCCAATTCAATGACCTTGCCCGCCCGCACCTCGCCCACGCCGGCGAAGCCGAGCGTTTGCAGCGCATGGCCGATGGCCTTGCCCTGCGGGTCCAGCACCCCGGGTTTCAGCATGACCGTGACGATGGCCTTCAAGCCGGGGGCCTTCAAGCCGGGCGCCTTCACTGCATCGCCTCCGGCCCCTTCAAATCGTTGTTGCCGGCCTCCGGCAGGATGCCCAAACGCCGGGCGACCTCCTGGTAGGCCTCCTCGACCCGGCCCATGTCGCGGCGGAAGCGGTCCTTGTCCATCTTCTCGTTGGTCTTGGCGTCCCAAAGCCGGCAGTTGTCCGGGCTGATTTCGTCCGCCAGCACCACCCGCATGTCGTCCTCTTCCCACAGCCGGCCGAACTCCAGCTTGAAATCGACCAGGCTGATGCCGACGCCGAGGAACAGCCCGGTCAGGAAGTCGTTCACCCGGAGCGTCAGGCTCACGATGTCGTCCATGTCCTGCGTACTGGCCCAGCCGAAGGCGGTGATGTGCTCCTCCGCCACCATCGGGTCGTTCAGCGCGTCGTTCTTGTAGTAGTACTCGATGATGCTGCGCGGCAGGCGGGTGCCTTCCGGGATGCCGAGCCGGGTCGAGAGGCTGCCGGCGGCGATGTTGCGGACGACGATCTCCAGCGGGATGATCTCCACCTCGCGGATGAGCTGCTCCCGCATGTTCAGGCGGCGCATGAAATGCGTGGGCACCCCGATCTCGGCCAGCCGCATCATCAGGTACTCGCTGATGCGGTTATTGAGCACGCCCTTGCCGGTGATGATGCCCTTCTTCGCGCCGTTGCCGGCGGAGGCGTCGTCCTTGAAGTATTGAACGAGCGTGCCGGGTTCCGGACCCTCGAACAGCACCTTGGCCTTGCCTTCATAGAGTTGCCGGCGGCGTGCCATGCCGTGATCCCTGTTCCTCACGCGGCCCAGATCGGCCGCGCACGCGGGGGGTATAGCAGGGGGGCGCATGGCCTGCCACGCCCGCGACGCGCAGGGCTGGGGACCAGGCACCGGATCAACCCCAGGGATTTCGCATCAAGCGACGGGCATGTGGTCGAGGATGTCGGCGAGAATGCGCACGTCCAGCACGGCATCGCGCATGGTATGGCGCATGGAGTTCTTGCCCG